>Ga0209536_100007240_pt1 | contig 16848 bp, 12 predicted proteins | sample DeeMarSeWOR28_12_FD_187461 | JGI IMG/M metagenome (GOLD analysis project Ga0209536, IMG submission 187461) | Marine sediment microbial communities from White Oak River estuary, North Carolina - WOR-2-8_12 (SPAdes) (version 2) | ecosystem: Environmental > Aquatic > Marine > Intertidal zone >... | reverse complement strand
GCCCCGCTAATCCGGGGCGTCGAGAAGTGAATTGCTTGACCCGGGAGTGGCGTTGCGAGTAGCTTATCACATCCCCCTCGCCGCGGTGCCGGGTCCCCGGCGGCCGTTGTCCTCCGCCAATTGACACTTCCAAGCACACTGTACGCGCGATTGTGGACATGTCTAGATCGAATCTGAGTTTCCTCTTGGTGGCAGTGCTGGTTCTCACAAGCGCCTGCTCGGTCGTCGCGCCGCCCAAGGACGAAGAACCGGCACCCGTTGAGGAATCCGTTGTGGAGGAGCCGAACGAGTCGGAGCCGGAGCCCGAGCCGCCGGTGGAACCCCAGCACACCGATGCGGAATACGAGGAGCTCGCCGTGGCGTATCGCCAGCTTCAGGCCCGCTCTGTCAGGAACCAACTGCTTCTTCTCGAGCGAGATGTTCGAATCCAGGATCTGAATCAGCGTCTTGAAGCCATGCAGGGGAGAATTGACGAGGCGATCGGCGAGGTCGTCCGGGCGAAGGCGAATCTGATGAGCGCCGAGAACCGGGCCGAAGCGGCCTCGCAGATGGCCGAGGCCGAGATCGCGCTCGAGGCTCTCGCCGATGTTGTTGGGGGAGCAGAATCCGAATCGTACGGTGACGCCTTGCAGATGATTGGCGAAGCCGCGAGGGAGTTCGAGAAGGAGAACTACGGCGGTGCCATGTTCCTGGCCAGCCAGGCGAAAGCTGTAATCAGCCTGGAGCAGTTCAGACTGCAGGATCGTGTACAGATCGAGACTTCCACTGGCGAGACGGCCTTCGAGGCTCCGCTACCGCTCCGGGTGACGTCGAACAGCAACATTAGGGAAGGCCCGGGCCGCGATTTCGACGTCATCACGACCATCGGCTCGGGAACCGAGGTGACAGGCCACTCCTACAAAGGTAGCTGGGTTCGGATCAGTTTGGAGGATGGAACTCGTGGCTGGGTCTATCAGACGCTGGTCGGCGGCCGCTGACGCCTAGCTCTTAGCCGGCTTGCGGCCACGCCGCCCTTTCGCAACCCTCACAAGATTGCGCCCCGCTTGCTTGGCCTCGTACATGGCCGAGTCTGCTCGTCTGATCAGTTCTTCCGGATCCGCTCCGTTTTCGGGGAACGCTGCCACACCGATGCTGACTGTGATCCCCTGGTGGTCGCCGGCGGCACCGATGGCTTTCTCTTCCAGACGCTGACGCAGTCGCTCCGCAAGCTGCCCCGCTCCCTCCGACCCCGTCTCGGGCAGTAACAGCAGAAACTCTTCGCCGCCATAGCGTGCCGCGTAATCTTCGGTGCGGAGCGTGCTCGCCAAAAAGGTACCCAGTTCCTTCAGGACTTCGTCGCCGGGCAGGTGACCGAAGGTATCGTTGTACATCTTGAAGTCGTCGATGTCGATCATCAGGATGGAAAACCGCTTGTCGTAGCGGAGGCCGCGCGCGACCTCCATGGCGAGCGTATCCATCATGTGCTTGCGGTTGTGGAGGGTCGTCAGCGCATCGGTGATGGACAGCTCGTGCAGTTCTTTGTTCGTCTCGCGCAGTTCCTTGTTGGTTGCGTCCAGCTCACCCATCACCAGCCGCAGCTGCCGTGACATGCGGTTGAAGACTTCCGTCATGTATCCCAGCTCGCCACCGCTGAACACCGGAAGCCTAACCTTCAAGTTGCCCGCCGCGATCTCCGCGGCCGCCGTCGTCAATCGGTTCAGCGGGCCCACGATGGTCAGGCCGAGCAAGTAAGCCGCCCCGCAGATCACCACCAGAACCCCCAGCATCAGGAACAGGGTGGCGTTTCGTAGGCTGATAATTTGGGAATAGGCCTGCTTTCGATCACGATTGGCGACGACTCCCCAATCCAGTCGCGCCAGCGCCTCCAGCGTTCCCACGACATTGGTACCACGGAAATTCGTAAACGAACGCGTCGCGCCTGCGTGCTCAAAAAGATCGTCAGCGGTTCTTGGGGCCAAGGTAGAGATGACGAAGGCCTCCGTCATCGGTTGTGAGCTGGTGAGGACCACCGCTTCCTTCGTGACGATGTAAAGCTCGTCTTCGTTCTTTGGTGCATAGTCGCCAAGGATATCGTTGACGGCCCCGAAGTCGAGCTTCGCCACCAGCACACCCAGGAGTTTCTCAGCTGTACGAGTCTCATCCCGGACGGGCACCGCCAGAGGGATGATCGCCTTGCCGGATCGGTCGTCCCACTGGGCCTTTCCAATCGCCGCATCTCCCGCTCGAATCTGCGTGAGCCATTCGTCCGGCAAACGAGAATCCCCCGTCAGGCCTCTGCTGCTGGCTCGGACGATGCCGCGTAGATCGGCGACAAACAGTTCTTCGTAGTCCGCGAACTTCGCTTCTACCGATGCCAGGTATGTCTCGAGTCGGCGAGCCGGGGTGTCATTCTCGTCGCGGCTACTCTCTCCCTTGTAGATCCGGTCGAGGTTCTGCGAGACTTCATAGGAACTGGCGAAGACGCGGATCTCGTACTCGCGGTCCTTGAACCAGTAGTCCAGGCCTCGAGCGGCGTGTGAGGTCAGATTCACCAACTCCTGGTTGATCTTCTCCTCCAGGACCTGGCGGTTGTTTCGGTACGATAGCCATCCCATGAAAAGGGAAGGGATGAATGTGGCGAGCAGAGAGAACACGATGATCTTGCTCTTGATCCGGCTCAGCCGGACAAGACCCAAGAATCTCGTCACGACTCTCTCAACCTGTATCAAAGACTTGTCCTCCAAACGAAGGGTAGACCGACACGCTCCTCACGGCCCGGACGGTGAGCCGCTGCCCCTCCAAGTGCAAATTGAAGGCCCGTTCCTGGGATGTGCGCAAGTACAGCGTGTGATTGACTTTACGGCCTTATGACCTGAAAAGACTCGGCCTTGGAGCGGAGGAGGATAGAGAGAATTGACCTGGCTTCGGTCAAAGTGACCGGGCCAGTGAATGACGGTCTGGGCCTGGGAAGTACGCCGCGAACCCTCGCGGTCAGCGAACCTGGTCCAACGCTCGTTCGCCGCCCCATCGCTGGACGATCCGGTCGTCGTACTCATCGGCGGTGCGCGCTACCGCGATCACCGAGGCTTCAAGTTCGTGCTGATCGCAACTGGAGCCGACGATGGAATGCTCGAATATGATGTCCTCATCGTCATCCAGAGCGAAGGCGCCGAACCGCATCCCGGCGTTCTCCTGCAGCAGCCACACGAGCAGGTCATGGGTGATTTTTGCACCGGTGACGACATAGGAGCGGGTCGTGATGATCGAGTCATCGGGGCCCCAGGGAAACACGCCGACTTGGGCAAAGGCCGAACCGTGCATCACTCCCAGAATGGGCTTGTCGGGCTTTCTGAGTACCGAGCCGCCGAATAGCTCCTTCACCCACGGGCCAACTCGCTCGAAACACTCTTTCTGTGCCTGGGTCTCGAATTCCATCCGGATTCCCTCCAGCTCGACCGTGTTGTGGGGCTTGGGCGTCCTGCGACGCTCGGCAAAGATGCGGCCCCGGGGCCGGTGGGGCTAGGGTGCCGTCACTTCTCCACGCGACCTAGCCCGATGACGAATTCCCCCGGTATCTCGTACCCGTTTCCATTCCGGAAGCCCGAGATCGAGTCGATGTACTCGGCATGGGCCGCCTCGCGGGTCTCTTCATCGAAGCGCGAATAGGCGAGGGCGACGGGTCCGCCCGCGAAGGCCGCACCGCAGGCATCTTCGGCGGTCTCGTATTCCAGAATGGTCGACAGGCGTTGGATACGGATATCGGTGAAGCCGCCGGCCTCAAAAGCGTAGCGCAGCGCCTCCCCGGTCCCGAGCTGGAAGAAAAGGGGGCAGACCTCCGATTCGACACGCGCGTCGACGATGGGGAAGATCTCTGCCCAGCCGCAGTTCTTGCGTTCGCCCCAAACAGCGGCGACGCACCGGCCACCGGGTCGCAGTACCCTGTGCATCTCCACCATCGCACGGATCGGCTCGGGGAAGTACATCAGACCCAGGGCACAAAGTGCCGCATCGAACCTGTCGTCGGGCAACCTCAGGTCCTCGGCATCCAGGCGCTCGTATGAGACGTGCTCGAGACTCTTCTTCTTCGCCTCGTCAGCAAGTGCCAACACCATCTGCTCGGATATGTCGGTACCGGTGACGTGGCCGTCCGGGCCCACCGCCTCGGCCGCGGGCAGCGTGACCAATCCGGTGCCGCAGGCGACGTCGAGGACTTTTTCGCCCGCCCGAAGCTCGGCCATCTCCAGCAAGAGCTCTTGAGAAGGCTCGAGTTGGCGAGCCCAGAATTGCTCGTAGTGCCTGACCGCTTTGTCCCAGCCGTAGCGTTGAACGCGCCGCTGAAGCCTGGCATCCATGACGGCTACCTCCTCTCGGGAGCCAACAGTCGAACCTCCCGCCGGACGTCCTGTGGGTGTCTGAAGACGTGCAGGAAGTCGCAGTGCGAATCAGCTTCATCCAGCATCCGCATCACGACATCCTGAGGAGCGTCGCTTCCCACCGTCACGATCCAACGAAGCCGCTCGTAGCCAGGCGGAACATCTCCGACGCCGTACATCCCTCGAGCGTCGTAGTCCGCCTGCACCTCGACCTCCAGATTCGCGATTGGCACGTCGAGCCGAGCCGCCCACATCGCGTAGGACAAGGCCAGGCAACTACCCAGAGCCCCCCGCCCGATGACCCCGGGATTGGGTCCGTTGTCGATGCCTCCCGACTTCTCCGACATCCCGACCGTGAACCTCCACTTGCCTTCCTCGACCTCGCAGGAGAATCCCTCTTGCAGCCGCACGGTTGTGACCGCGGTCCCACGACCCAGCCTAGGTCGCAGCTCCACGGCCTTCGCGTTACGGTCGGACGTGGTCTTGATTCTTGATGGGTCCCACATGCACGAGTCTCCCCTATCCGCAGCACTCGGGTTACCCGTGATGCTCCCAGCAGTCTGTCCGGTATCGAGAATAACGGATGGCCGGTCCGTGAGGGACGGCGGCCGCAGCCCGGCCTCGTCGAGGGGGCCGTCTGGACTGTGACATGTCGGGGCTCACGAGATGTTGGCGCACGAGCCAACAGGCAACGACAAGGCGTAAGTATTCTCCCAAACCCCGTATCTGGCAAGTCGCGCTGCTCTTGAAACCTACAACCCGTGTTTCCCCGTAAGGGGAGTGGGTCATCGGCGGCCCGTTGGAAACCGTCAAGGCCCGAATAGGCGTTGGGCTCGAGTCGTCGCCGGATGAGCCAAGAAAAGAGCCGCCTATCTACCGATTGTCGAGAATACAGACTTGACATCTATTGGGCGTTAACACGAGTGCCCGTTCCTATCAGAGGACTTGAGAGATGAAGAAGACAACCGTCCTGAAGGTCAGCGCTGTCCCCGCCATACTGTTGGTCGGCGTGTTCGCGATGCAGGCGTTGGGTTCGACGAAGAAAGAGGCCAACAAGCGCGCGGCGCCCCCCGAAGCTCGGGCCGTGGAGACTCAGCAGGTACGGTTCGCGGACCTGAAGCTGCGGGTGGAGGGGAACGGGGTGGTGGAGTCCGAGCGGACGTTGAGCATGGTCTCGGAGGCGAACGGCAAGGTGACGTTTGCCAAGAACGACTTGAAGGACGGCACGTTTGTGCGCACGGGCGAGATGCTGGTGATGATCGACTCGCGGGACGTGGCGAACGAGCTGTATGGACTGCGGTCGGACTTCATGAACGCCGTAGCCTCGGTGTTGCCCGAGCTACGCCTCGACGATGCGCGTATCTACAAGCGCTGGTTCGACTACTTCAATTCTCTGGACATCAACAAGCCGATCCCGGATCTGCCCGAGATCACCAACGCGCAGGAGAAGATCAAGGTCAGCACCAAGGATATCATCGGGAAATACTACTCGGTGAGGAACCAGGAGATTCTCCTTTCGAAGCATTCTATTCGCGCGCCGTTCGACGGCTACGTGACTTCGAACGGTGTGATCGAGAACAGCTTCGTTTCAGTTGGGCAGCAGCTTTTCACACTGACCGATCCGAAGAACGTGGTGGTCAGCGTGCCTTTGCTGGTGGAAGAGAGTCAGTCCATCGACTTCTCCAGCGTGCCCAAGGTCGTGATCTTCGCGGATGAAAACAGCGAAGAGACCAAGGTCGGAAAGATCCTCCGCAAAGAGACGATGGTCGACCGCAACTCGCAGACGGTCAACGTCTACGTCTCGTTCACCAACAAAGAGTTGGACCCGAACTTCCTTCCCGGCAGCTACGTCCACGTGGCGATCCAGGGCAAGATCCTGCACGACGTCGCCCCGATTCCCCGGCACCTGCTCGACAGTCAGAACTTCGTCTTCACCATGCAGGACGGGACTCTCAGCCGGCAGCAGCTCGAAGTGGTGGCCTACCAGGGCGACCAGGCGATCGTGAGAAACACGGTGCCCGGTGGAACGGTGGTGGTGACAACGATTCTACAGAAGCCGCTGGTGGGGATGGACATTCGCTCCATGAACATGCCCGAGCTGAACCCCGAGCCTGAGCTCGCGGGGGAGACGGAGGCTGAGCCTGGAGGCGAGGCCAGCGCGGAGCTAGCGGGCGAGACCGGCAGCGGCAGCACGACGACGGCAGGAGGCTGATCTGAACGAATCCCGATCACCGCTCTCGCATCGCTAACTACGGTTTACCAATTACTGATCAGTCATCACGGGTGTCATAGATGAAAAACGTCCTCGAGTACTTCATCAAACACAGAGTTGTCACCAACTGGCTGATGCTGGCGGTGATGCTGGCGGGCGTGTTCGCCCTCTTCAGCATAGAGAGGCGGCTGAACCCGAAGCTCGAGATCGAGGAAGTCACGATCCAGGTTCCGTATCCCGGCGCCTCGGCAATCGAGGTGGAGGAAGGGATAACGATCAAGATCGAGGAGGCTCTTCGGGGGATCGAAGGTCTCGGTAAGGTCTATTCGATATCCAGCGACGGTTTCGCGGACATCGGCGTCGAGGTCCAGCCCGGATACGACATGAACAAGGCGCTCCAGCGTATTCGGAACGCCGTCAACTCGATCAGTTCGTATCCCACGGGAGCGGAGAATCCCGTTGTCTTCCAGGAAACGATGTGGAACCGGGCCATGATGCTCAGCATCTATGGACCCGAGGACCTCACCGCGTTGAAGAGCGTCGTCGAGGAGTTCCGGGACGACCTGTTGGCGACGGGCAGGGTCTCCGAAGTGCGTTGGTGGGGGTTGCCTCCTCGCGAAATAACTATCGAGGTTTCTCCCGAGAATCTGCAGCGCTACAAGTTGACGATCGGCGATATCGCTAACGCGGTACGCAACTCCAATCTCAACATCTCTTCCGGCTCGGTTCTGACGGACCAGGAAGAGATCCTGATCCGCTCCTACAACCGTAAGTACGAAGCCATCGATTTCGAGAGTATCGAGGTCGTATCGTCAATCGATGGGACGTGGATTCAACTGGCTGACATCGCTACGGTCGACGAGAAGTGGCCGGAGAACATGTTCTACACCGAGTACAACGGCCGTGTCTCGGTTGGCTTCAACGTGATGTACAACAACAACGAGGACGTTCTCGAGGTCACCGAGGTCACGGACAACCTCATCGAGCAGTACGAGTCAAAATACGCGGGGCTCGTCAATTTCGAGACGTTCATCCGTGACACGGACGAGCTCGAGGAGCGGCTGTCGTTGATGACCATGAACGGAGCCATCGGCCTCGCCCTCGTACTCGTATTGTTGGGCCTCTTCCTCAACGTCCGACTGTCGTTCTGGGTGGCGCTGGGGATTCCATTCTCGCTGCTGGGTATGTTCTTCGTCCTCTGGCTGCTCGATATCACGATCAACGAGATGAGCCTGTTCGGCATAATCATGGTGATCGGTATCCTGGTCGATGACGGGATCATCATTGGGGAGAGTATATACTCGCAATTCGAGAGATACGGGAAGAAACCCATCCAGGCGGCGATCGATGGCACGCTCGACGTCATCAAGCCTGTGACGATCTCGATTATTACGACGATGGTTGCCTTCGTGCCGTATTTCTACTTCTACGGCATGCTGGGTAAGTATGTATGGCAGATTGCCGCGGTGATGATCATCGCGCTGGCTTTCTCGTTGATCGAAGCGTTCATCATACTGCCGGCCCATTTGGCCCACTCGCGGGCACTACGAGAACAGCCGCAGACGCGAAGTCTCCTTGCTAAGGGACGCGACAAGATCAACGGAGGCCTGCAGTTTGTGGTGAACCGACTCTACAGCCCGCTGCTCAGGCTCTGTCTTTCCAATCGCTGGGCCACGACCGCTGTGATGATCGCGGTGATCCTCGCGGTGGCCGGCATGTTCAGGGGGCAGCACGTGCGGGCGCAGTTCTTTCCGGAGCTCGAGGCGCCCTACGCGCGGATGCAAGTGGAGATTCCGGCCGGTACCGCGGCTGAGGTTGCGAGCGACATTCGCAATCGGATGATCGAAAGGTCGCTGGCCTTCGCCGAGGAGTGGGACCACCCCAAAAAGGGTGAGCTGAATCCGATTCAGGATTACATCTCGTGGCAGGGCGGAAACACGGTGAGCATCTTCTTCGTGCTCCCATCTTCAGCGGACAGGGAGTACGACGTCGGCGAGTTCTCCGACGCTCTGGCTGAGTACATCGGCACCGTGCCGGAAGCCGAGAACGTCATCGTCGGCGGCTTCTCTTTCGGCGGAACGCCGATCTCCGTGCGTTTCCAGAGCAGCGACTATCAGCAATTGCTCGCAGCCAAGGAGTTGCTGAAGAGCGAGCTTCGGGGTATTGCCGGCGTCAAGGATATTCGCGACGACACTCCGTTGGGGAACAACGAGTTCGTGGTAACGTTGAAGCCCAAAGGCCAGGCCCTCGGGTTCACGGTCAGGGATCTGACGACGCAGTTGCGACAGGGCTTCTACGGCGACGAGGTCATGCGCCTTCAGAAAGGTCGGGACGAGGTTAAGGTCTGGGCTCGCTTCCCGAAGGAGGATCGAGTCTCCATCGCTCAGATCGAGAATCTGAAGGTGCGGTCACCTAGGGGCGATTATGTGCCCTTCAAGGAAGTTGCCGAGTACCGCATCGAGCGCGGTGTTCGGCGTATCCGCCATGACGATGGCATGCGGGCCGCAACGGTATATGCCGACCTCGACTACTCACAAAACGACCTCAACGTCGTGCTCGCCGAGATCAACGGCGAGGTTGTGCCTCGTGTGCTGGCGCAGGTGGACGGCGTACAGCGAGCTGTAGGCAGCGGCCAGCAGGAGGAAGTCCAGAAGATGGTAGGTTCGATGACCTTCACCATGACCCTGGCCCTGGTGGTGATGTTCACCATCCTGCTGTTCCTGCTCAAGTCCCCGATTCAGACGTTGCTGATCATGGGTTTGATCCCCATGGGCGTGATTGGCGCCGTGTTGGGTCACTCCATCATCGGCATCCCGGTTTCGATTCTGTCATTTCTGGGCATCGTTGCTTTGGCGGGAATCATCGTCAATGACTCGGTCGTGCTGGTCGACCGCTATAACAAGATGATTGCGCGAGGTGTCGACGTAAGTGAGGCGCTTTATGAGTCGGCGATGACTCGATTCCGGCCCATCGTGCTCACCACCATCACGACGGCAGGGGGCCTGGCTCCCATCATCTTGATGCAGAGCGAGCAGGGCCAGTTCCTCGTACCGATGGCCATATCAGTCGCCGCCGGTTTGGTCTTCGGCACGTTCCTGACGTTGCTGCTGCTACCGGCTGCGCTCTACGTGATCAGCGACATCCGCGCTTTGTTGTACAGAAAGAAGAGCCGCGTGGAGTTGGAGCCGGCCTACTCGGGGGACTGATGGAGAAGTCAGTAGTGAGTAGTAATTAGTCATTAGCAGGTGCGAAGTACCTACACTCAGAGGTCAGAGGCGGTCTCGCCTTTGACCTCTGTTCCTTTCGGGCCAGTCTCCAACTTCTAATTACTACTCACTAATTACCAATCACTAATCACTTCTTTCTACTCACTGCCAACTCCTCGGCCCGTGCAGATACCGCAGCCCGCCTGCACGTCTCTGCCCTGTGGAACCTCGTCCGAGGGGCACGGTACTAGGGGGTGGCGCCCTCCCGAATGCCGCCGGGCTTGGTGGCCGTAAGGCGCTGTCCTCCCTGTCTTTAGGTCATTTCCGGCGTCGATCCCCCCGCTCAACTGCTGTCCCGCCCAGCCGTCCCCAGGAGGTTCGTATGAGGGTCCGTGACGATTCACCGGTCGCCACAGCCGCTCCCCCTTCGCATTGGTACTATCTGGTGGGCCGAGACAAAATGGGCCCACGATCCTTAGAAGACATGTTGGCCATGGCGCATGCCGGCGCCATCGAACCCGACACGTTGGTCTGGGCGCCGGGAATGGATGACTGGCGTCGTGCTTCCGATGTCGACGAGTTGAAGGAGCCGTTGAAGGTACTCGAGCACGAAGGGTCGCCAGGTACCGGATTCAGCGAAGCAACCGCGTCCGCTTCCACGGAGACGCATCCGTGGCGTCGCTGGTTGGCACGCATCGTCGACTACACCGTGGCGGCCTTCACCGTCGGATTCTTGTTGGCGTTCATCGCGCCCGAGACCTCGATATTCGATAACAACCTCACCGCCACGTTGGTCGTGTGCGCGTTCTGGGTCATCGCCGAGGCTTTCGCCCACGCTTGGTTCGGAAACACTCCGGGCAAGGCGCTCTTCGCCATAACGGTCAAGAGTAAGGACGGTCGCTCGTTGAGAGTGGACCAGGCACTCGCCCGCAGCCTGCGAGTCTGGTTCTTTGGCATTGGAGTCGGCTTGCCGCTGATCAGTCTCTTCACAATGGCTCGTGCCCACGGTCGACTGCGTCGAGATGGGGCCACGTCTTGGGATGAGAAGGGGAACCTCGTGGTTTCCTACCACGCGCTGGGGGCTGCCAGGATTACGGCAATCGTCCTCGCCATTTTGGTGATCATCGCGATAGCTCTTGTCCCGGTCTAGCTTCGAGTCCCCTTGCTGCGGAGGGAGCTGACGTTGCATCTTCGGCGCCGAGTCGACGTCAGCTCTCACGCTCGCCCTGGGGTAGCCTCTTGGACTCGAAGGTCGCATCGCTCATAGACGGGTTGCAGCTCCAGCCCCACCCGGAGGGTGGTTATTACCGGGAGATCTTCCGCTCGCCCTCGTCGGTGAACCCGGACGATGAGCGGGAAGCGCGCTCCGCCCTCACCAGCATCTTCTTCCTCCTCGTCGACGACAGTCCCAGCCGCTGGCATCGCCTTCGGTCGGACGAAGTATGGCACTTCATCGAAGGCGCTCCCCTCGAACTGTTTCGACTCGACGGAGATCTCGCTCGCCTGGATCGACATGTTCTGGGATCCGCGGCGGAGGATGATGCGCCCGTCGCCTCGGTTCCAGCCGGCAGCTGGCAGGCCGCGCGGACCACCGGACCCTACACGCTGGTCGGTTGCACCGTGGGTCCCGGTTTCGACTTCGCTGATTTCCGCCTGCTTGCCGATGAGCCCCAGCTGAGCGCACGGCTGCGTGAACGGTTCCCGGAGCTTGCCGACCTGATCTAGCCCGTTGACCCCACCTCTGCTGCGATGGGCGTGGGTGTCCGGTTCCGGCACGGCCATGTCCGCAGGCGGACACCCTACGCGCGCTTTCCGCGCTGCTATTCGGCTGTAGCGGAGGCGTCCGCACGGGCATGGGGTTTGCCATTCAGAGTCATGCCCAGACTGTCTCGAACCTTGGGAGCCATCGATGACTGGCATCTGGCGCGACATTCGCTACGCGGTGCGGTCGCTCTCTCAAGCGCCGGGCTTCACGAGCGTCGTCATCCTCGTGCTCGGTGTTGGGATCGGGGCGAATGTGGCCATGTTCGGCATCTTGCATTCGACTCTGATTCGACCCCTGCCGTATGAGAAGTCGGACCAACTCGTCCTGGGGCGGGCGACGTTCGATGGGAGGATGGGTTCCTGGGCTTCGGCCTGGGATTACTGGGACTTCCGCGATCAAAGCTCGTCCTTCCAAGAGCTGGCCGCTTTCCGAGGCTTCCCCGAGAACAACACGATCACGGGTGGCGAGAGACCGGAACGTATCTCGAGCCTGGTCGTCAGCATCAACCTCTTTCCGGCTCTCGGTGTCGACCCACAGCTTGGCCGGGGCTTCAACCCCGATGAAGCTGTCAGGGGCGCACCGAATGTCGTGATGATCAGCCACGGATTCTGGCAACGCCGCTTCGGTGCCGCGCCTGACGTCATCGGTGGGACGCTGAACGTCGATGAGATTCCCCACACCATCGTCGGTGTGATGCCGGCAGGTTTTCAGTTCTACTACGATGTGGATGCATGGCGCCCGATGCGCCCTGATGATCAGTGGGTTGCAGACCGGGAGAACAACAACTGGCTGATCGCGGGGCGCCTGAAGGACGATGTCCCGATCGAGGAGGCGCAAGGCGAGGTCGACGTCATCGCGGCTCAGCTTGCGGCCAAGTACCCCGAAGCCAACTCGGGGAAAGGCTTGGGATTGATGTCGCTCCAGGACGCGCTGGTCGAGCATCACCGGCAAGGTCTGCTTTTGTTGATGGGTGCCGTAATGCTGGTCCTCCTCATCGCCTGTGGCAATGTGGCCGGCTTGTTCTTAGCTCGCGGATCGATCCGTCGTACCGAAATGTCGGTGCGCAATGCGCTGGGTGCCTCCAGCTCTCACGTGCTGCGCCAGCTGCTGGTCGAGAGCCTTGTGGTTTCCGTCGTCGCCGGCGCAGTGGGAACCGTGTTGGCCCTCTGGCTGTACGACGTTCTCGTCAAGCTGATGCCGGCGGGACTCTCAGGGCTGGCGGAAGCGAGCCTCTCTATCACAATGCTGGCTTTTGCCCTCGGCGTTTCACTGCTCGTCGGTCTGCTTTCTGGGGTTGTTCCGGCCATGCGTGCCGCGCGCGGCGATCTGTCGGAAGGGCTCAAGAGCGGGGGGAGAGCGACAGACGCCGTTGGTGCCCGATTTCGCAGCGGGCTCGTTGCAGCACAGGTTGCGATCACCGTGGCGCTGCTCATCGGTGCGGGACTGTTGATTCGCAGTTTCAATAGCCTGATTCGCGTTGACCCCGGATTCGAGACCGAGAACTTACTGACGGCTGAGATCGGGTTGACCTGGCCCAAGTACCGGGATCAGGATCGGCGGATACAGTTCTTCGGAAGCCTGGTAGACAAAGTCGGCGCGATACCAGGCGTTGAAAGCGTGGCCATCATCGATCGCCTGCCCATACTGAACGTCGGAGGAAACGAGTACGTCTACAACGCAGAGTTCCCACCCCTCGACCCGGCCGATCGACGGTCCTCGAACCTCCGAGCCGTGTACCCGGGTTATTTCGAGGCGATGGGTATTCGCACCCTCTCCGGGCGCACGATATCTGAGACCGATGCCCTGGGCGCCACACCGGTGTTTGTAATCAGCCAGAACATGGCGCGCGAGTATTTCCCGGGCGAAGATCCCATCGGGAAACGACTGGTCGTCGACTTCGATCCTCCCGTTACCCTCGAGGTCGTCGGCGTCGTGGATGACGTGCGGCAGGGCGCTTTGACCGAGGAGCCCTTTCGCGCGATGTACGCTTCATATCTACAGTTGCCCTACTACACGATGCGTGTCGCCTTGCGAACCGCCGTCGAGCCCAACTCACTGGCGCGCGCGTTTCGAGAGGCCGTTTGGAGCCTGGATGCCGACATCCCGTTGGACGACCTGGTGACGATGGAGGAGGTCATCGGCCGCTCGGTGTCGGGTTGGAAGGTCAGGGCGCTCGCCTTGACGCTCTTTGCGGCGCTGGCGCTGATTCTCGCCGCGGTGGGACTCTATGCGGTTTTGGCCTACTACGTAGCGGGTCGTCGCCACGAGATCGGCATTCGGATGGCTCTCGGTGCGAGCAGTGGAGATGTCGTGGAGCTCGTACTGAAACGAGGGCTCGCGTTGGTAGCCATCGGTCTGGTTCTCGGCGCGGCCGGTTCGCTCGCTTTGACGCGACTGCTGCGCGACATGCTCTTTCAGGTCGAGCCCACCGATCTGACCACGTACGTCGCGGTGGCGTTCGTCTTTCTGATCGTCGGGACCGTTGCGTGTCTCCTTCCGGCCTGGAGAGCGTTGCGCGTAGACCCGATGAGCGCACTGCAGTCGGAATAGCCAGGCCAAGGCGTGGGAGTACGAGAAACGGCGGGGGGAACACTGCGCGGATAGAGGAGTATACAGACATCCCCACCGCCGTCCTTCCCAAGGAAACCCCCCGCCCTATGTCCCACGGCTCAGGGCCTCCGACTAGAATCCTCGGTCTACGGCCTACCGCCCACAGCCAACCGAAGAACCATGCCCCGATACTACGTCGCAGAGTACACGTTCCTCGTGCCGATAGCGTTCGGAAAGATGCAGATGCGGGTGCGCTGTCCCACGTGCGGATTCACCCATGCCGACATCGCCCGTGGCGGCGAGAGCTTGTGTTACGGTTGCGGCCAGACGCTGACCGTTAAAGGCGGTGAACTGTTCGTCTACGTCATGCCGGGCGAGCCAGCCCGCGAAGAGGACCGACAGAACAGCGACAAGCCGGACTACCCGACGTTCTGGTACGACGAACGGCCTTGAGTCGGTAGTGCCTGCCTAAACTTCCGGCTCAAAGATCTCAGCCAGCGAAATCTCTCCAACCGGCTTGGTCCCGACGCTGACAGGAAGGCGGTCGAGGTATCGCGTCGGCTTGGTCGCACGCACGTCGAAGTCCCAAACCTCCACGGATCCGTCATCGGCATCGACGATCCAATACTGACTGACACCCTGCCGCTCGTACAGCTTCTTCTTGATCATCCGATCGCGATTCGCGGTGCTGGGCGAGAGTATCTCAATCACCAAATCGGGTGCGCCTCGTATCCCCTCCTCGACCAGGACTCGGGCGCGTTGTCGGGATACGAAGACGATATCCGGCTGTACACCCTCTTCCGTTTCCGGGAACTCGACGCCGATCGGTGCGTGGTAGACCCAACCGAGGCCCGACTCGTCGAGCAGTGCGCGCAACGCTGCGGACAGGTTGGCGCTCACCCTCTGATGCTGACGGAACGGCGCGGCCGTCACGTACAACTCGCCGTCGATCGCCTCGTAGCGTTTCCCGTCCTCGGGCATGAGGAGTGTGTCTTGCCAGGTGATTCGTGCGGTAGCCATACGTTCCACATTATACCTCCCGCTACCTGTTAGGGCGAGCAATCAGACACCTCCTCGCACTCTGCACACCGACGATCAACGGAACCTCAACGATCCCACGTGGACCTGAGTCGTCCCGGTAGCGTCCAGCTAGACCAACACACTTCACGCCACTGATTACTAATCACAGGCTGCCCGTCACAGGTGGTTGCCCGAGATCAGTCGATGTCCAAAGATTCCTCAAGCTCAGCACACGGGAGGATCTATGTACCGCATCACCCGCAGTGATCTCGACGCAACTCTGGGTTCAGGGCTGGCCACGTCAGGGGTCGTGGGACCGCGCGAAGTCTGGCCCGACGAAAGCGCGATGGCCCGGGCCGAGGCCGGCGGCGGCAGCTTCGACCTGCTGAGGGAAGAGCAGCGCACGCGTGGGGCCGACCTGCCGCAGCCTGCCGGCTTCGATCGTCTGCCGTGGGGCTGGTACGTCAACAAGGCGCGGGAGCTGAAGGCGAAGGCGCGAGAGCGGGGAATCGACGGTGGCCTGTTCCTTACGCAGCGACTGAACATCATCTACGCCGTGGGCTACTTCCACCTGGGCACCGAGCGACCCTATGGCTGCTTCTTGCCGATGGACCGAGATGCCGTCGTCTGGCTCTATCCTTTCCTGGACGAAACGCTGGTGCGGGATTGGGGGCAGGCGGAGGCCTACTACTTCGATTGGCATCATGCCGAGGGAGGCTACCCGAACAAGGGCGACGTCGTACAGGGGCGTACGGTCAACGTCTTCCGCTGGTGGGGAGAAACTCTGGCCAACCTGGGGTACGGTGACCGGACGATCGGCATCGATTCAGGCTCGCTGGCCGAGATCGGGATCCTTCCCGGGCAGGAAGACTCTGAACGACTCGACCTGTTCGGCGACTACGATGTGCCGCGCCCGATGCGGCCGCAGAGCGGGCCGTTCGGGATGATGGCCGACGCGATGCCCTCGGCGCAGTTCGTCGATGTGCACGACCTCCTCGTGCGAAGCCGCGTGGTCAAGGACGAGATGGAAACCGCTCTGGCTCAGCGCGCCATGGACTATTCGTCGGAGATCCACGCCTTCGGCCGTGATTATCTGTTGGAGCGTGGCCTTGGGGTCACCGATTGGGAGGTCGCCAACGCGGCCACGCTGTGGGGCATGAACCGGATAATGCAGGATGTACCCACCGACGAGACGCCGCACCAGGCGGTGGGGATTTCTCTCAACATCGGTTGTCGGAGCGGTCGGGTGACGGGTTTCCCGCATCCCAACCAGCCGTACTGGTCGAAGGTGGAGCGCGGCGACGCGCTACAGATTGCTGCGATCATCCGCGTTGGCGGCTACGGTGGCGAGCAATACCGCTGCTTCCTCGTCCCGGAGTGGACGAACTACCAACTGGAGATCTGGGACCTGCACACCCGCGCGTTCGAGCTCCAGGCCGAACAGTGCTACGCGGGGAACACGTGCTCGAACGTGGCGAAAGCGGTGCACGATTTCCAGGTACGCAACGGCTGCGCCCATCTCATTTACCATCGGCCCGGGCACGGCCAGGGGATGGAAGGGCACCAGCCTCCCTACCACGCGTTGGGCGACTACACCGTGATGCGCACAGGGATGCACTTCTCCATCGAGCCCGGTCTGTACGACGCGGAAAACGGCTTCGGATTCAATCTCTCGGATAACGTCCTGGTCGCCGGAAAGCGGGGGATACGGATGGGAACCGCGCCCTTCGGTCGCGAGTGGTC
>Ga0209536_100007239_pt1 | contig 16849 bp, 15 predicted proteins | sample DeeMarSeWOR28_12_FD_187461 | JGI IMG/M metagenome (GOLD analysis project Ga0209536, IMG submission 187461) | Marine sediment microbial communities from White Oak River estuary, North Carolina - WOR-2-8_12 (SPAdes) (version 2) | ecosystem: Environmental > Aquatic > Marine > Intertidal zone >... | reverse complement strand
ATGCGCTCGAGCTCGCGCACGGCCCGGTCGTAGGCCTTGGGCGAGAGCTCGCGCGACTCGGTCTCGGCCTGCACCACCTCGATCAGCGCGCGCGCAGCCTCGCGCACCCGCGGCGAATCGAGCAGGCTCTTCAGCGGATTGGGCTTCTGGCGGGCCATGATCCTCGCAAGCGTATCGGCCCCCTCGGCCGGCGGCTTGTGGGCGCGCGGGCGCTCAAGTCCGCGAAGGCGCCGGTCGACGCGTGATTGCGCGCAAGCTTGCGCGCCCGCGGGGGCTGCGATGAATTGGGGCTGGATCACCCCAGGGGTGAGGCAGTCGCTATGTTAGAGCGGCTGGGCGACCGTCGCCCGGACCCGAGGGGCGAGGGAGCCGAATTGGCCACGAGGCGATCGCAGCGATCGCAGGAGCGCATCGCCGCGCGCGAAGCGCGCCGGCGCAAGCGAGCCGCGCGCAGGCGCGAGAGCGAGGTGGTGCGGACCACGCCGCACCTGGCGCTGTTGCGCTCGCCGCCCCGGACCCGACCGCAGCGTCCGCTGGCGGGTCGCATCGTGGTCGCCACCTACAACGTGCATCGCTGGACCGGCATCAACGGGCGCAGTCGTCCGGACCCGGCGCGCGCGGGCTTCGTGATCTCCGAGCTCGACGCCGACCTGATCGCGCTGCAGGAGGTGCTGCGGCCGCTGCGCGGCGAGGATCCGCTGGTGCGCCTGGCCGACGCGCTGGGCATGCACGTCACCTTCGCGACCACCCGGGCGCACCGCCGTGGCGAGATCGGCAACGCGATCCTGTCGCGTTGGCCGATCGCCGCCGTCTCGATGCTCGATCTCAGCATCGGGCGACTCGAGAAGCGGGTCGCGGTCGCGGTGCAGCTGCGCGACGGACACGGCGAGCTCGACGTCGTCTCCACGCACCTCGCACTGGCCGATCGCACCCGGCATCGCCAGGTGCGCTCGCTGCTCGATCACCCGCGCATGCGCGAGACCCCGACCATCCTGATGGGTGACATGAACGCCTGGCGCCAGTGCCGGGCCACCCGAACCCTCGACGAGGAGCTGAAGAGCCATCACAACGCGGAGTGGCCGGCCTCGTTCCCGGCGGCGGGTCCGATGCTGGCCCTCGACCGCATCTACGCGAGCGGTGCGCGCCTCGTCGCGATCGACGTGCACGCCAGCCGCGCTGCGCGCCGCGCCTCCGATCACCTGCCGGTGGTGGCCCAGGTCGAGCTCGGTACCGACGCGCCCGCGCCGTCGGAGGCGTGACGCGGGCGACGCGGAGCGACGCCTTCAGATCCGGGTGTGGCGCCAGGAGCCGGAAGCGAAGCGCCAGATCAGCACGCTCGAGAGCGCGATCACGTAGATCAGGCCACCGAGCCAGGCGCCCCACAGGCCGCCGCCTCGCACCACGCCGAGCAGGTACGCGATCGGCACGAAGAAGCCCCAGCCGAGCAGCGTGTGCACGACGAACGGCCAGCGCGTGTCGCCGGCGCCGCGCAGCGCTCCCTCGGAGATGATGCCGAGCGCGTCGCACAGCTGGAAGAGCGCTCCGAGCGCGAGTAGCGGGACGCCGAGCTCCAGCACCGACGGATCGTCGCTGAAGATCGAGAGCAGCTGCGCCGGGATCGCGACGAACACCACCGCGACGATTCCGCCCAGCAGCGCGCCGAGCCCCAGCGACGAGCGGAAGCTCGCCTCGACCGCGTCCGGATCGCCCGCACCGATGTAGCGACCGACCAGCGTCGCCGCCGCCGCCGAGATGCCGATCGCCTGCATGAAGGACAGCGACAGCAGCATCACGAAGGCCTGGCTCGCGGCCATCGAGGCATCGCCCATGCGAGCGACCAGCGTCGTGAACATCGCGAACGAGGTCATGCCGAGACACCACTGTCCCCCGACCGGCGCTCCGACGCGCAGGAAGCGGCGGATCGCCTCGCGGTCCGGCGGGACGCTCTGCGTGTCGAAGCGCTCGCGCAGGTGTCGCCTTCGAAAGGCCAGCAGCAGCGCGCCGAACGCGAACCACTCGCCCACCGCGGTCGCGGCGCCGGCACCGGACACGCCCCAGGCGGGCAGTCCCAGCTCGCCGAAGATCAGACCATAGTCGAGCACGGCGTTCACGAGGTTGGCGGCCAGCGTCACGTAGAGCGGGGTGCGCGTGTCGCCGAAGCCGCGGAAGAACGACGTGAGCAGCATCGTCAGCGCCATACCGATCTCGCCGGGCAGGCGCGCACCGACGTAGGCGAGCGTGTGGCCCTGGAGCTCGGGCGAGGCCCCGAGCAGTCCGATCAGCGGTCGCGCGCCGAGCATCAGCAGCAATACCGCCAGGGTGGTCGCGGGCACGACCACGTAGGCCCCCTGCCACGCCCAGAAGCCGCACTCGCGCTGGCGGCCTGCGCCGTCCGCCTGCGACACGAAGGTCTGTACGCCGCTCGCAGTGCCGTAGAAGAGCGAGAAGAAGGTCCAGAGCCACACGCCGCCGAAGCCCACTGCGGCGAGCTGCGTGGCGCCCAGTCGACCCACCATGGCCGAGTCGACCACGCCCATCGCAGTAGCCGACATCTGGGTCAGCACGACGGGATAGGCGAGCTCGAAGACTTCGCGCATGCCGCCCTTTGCGAGGGCGGAGCGCGCGGGAGTCGCTTCGGTCGAGAGGCTCATGTCCAGAACTCCATCGCGCAGAGGTCACAATGCGCCGGAGGCCGCGGTCGCTGCTCGCGTCCGAGGCCTCCGATGTGGGTTCCGAACCGGGGTTCGGACGATCAGTGACGGACGCGAGCTTCCTGCCCGGGAACACGCATGCGGGTGCTCGCGGGCAAGGCCGGTCGTACGGCGTTGGGCTCGAGTCGGATCACCATCGGGCTTCCTCTCGGCGGAGAGAGATACCACGCTCGCGTGGAGGGATCAATCGAGAGCCCGCGGGGAGACCTGCCGCGAGGGTGCCGGGTCGCATCGCGTAGCCCACGCGGCAGCCCTCGATTACCATCGCGGCATGTCGCACGAGGTCGAGCAGAGGGCCCTCGCTCGCTACCTCGAAGAGCACAGCCTCAAGCACACCAAGCAGCGCGAAGCGATCCTCGAGGTGTTCCTCGAAGCGAAGGGCCACATCACGAGCGAGGATCTCTACCAGGACGTCCGCGCTCGTCACCCGCAGATCGGGTACACGACCGTGTACCGGACGATGAAGCTCCTGTGCGAGGCCGGCCTCGCTCACGAGCACAACTTCGACGGCACGGCCCGCTTCGAGATTGCCCAGGAGCACCACGACCACCTGGTCTGCACCCGCTGCGGGAAGATCATCGAGTTCGAGTGCGAGATGATCGAGTCCGCCCAGACTCAGATCGCGGCCTCCTACGGGTTCCGGGTGCTGCGGCACCGCCACGAGCTCTACGGCCACTGCGCCGACTGCCAGAAGGGGCCGCGCAAGCGCGGTTGAGGCCCCGCGCTCGCTGCGGGCACTCCCTTCTTCCCCGTGGGGCGCCCTGGCCCGACGCCGCGCGGCGCCCGAAGCCCGTTGACACGCTCGGGCAGCGTCTCGTAGTGTACGCGCTCCTGTTGAAATTGAATGTGATTTTCAATTTCATTTTGGATCCGTGAGGAGGGCGTGTGAGGGTCGGTCGCAGTGCGGGGTCGGCGAGACGGGGAGCGCTTCGCTGGCGCGCCAGGGCCCGCGCCCCGCTGTGGGTCGGGCTGCTGTGCGCCGCCGCTGCGGTCGCGGCGGCGGCCGCGCCGCAGAGCGACGCACAGCTGGCCAACGAGGACCGGATCCGGGCGCTCGAACGCAAGGTCGAGCTGCTGAGCGAGGAGCTCGAGCGCACGCGCTCGGACCTCGCGGTGCCCGAGTCCGCTGGCGAGCTCGAGAGCGCGCACGGTCTCGGGCCGGGGGCTTCGCGCATCTACGGCCTGGCCCGGGGGCTCTCGATCGGGGGCTACGCGGAGGGCTTCTACAGCGCCGTCGTCGACGACGAGCGGCAATCCGGCCAGAGCAACCGCGCGGACATGCTGCGCGGCGTCCTCTACGCCGGCTACAAGTTCACGGATCGCATCCTCTGGAACATGGAGGTCGAGTTCGAGCACGCGACGACCGAGCGCGAAGGCGCCGTGTCGCTCGAGTTCGCAGCCCTCGACTTCCTGGGGATGCCGGAGCTGAACGCCCGCATCGGACTCGTGCTGGTGCCGATGGGCTTCCTCAACGAGATCCACGAGCCGCCCTTCTTCTACGGCACCCATCGCCCGGACACGGAGCGGCGGATCGTTCCGACGACCTGGCGCGAGAACGGGGTGGGTCTGTTCGGGCGGATCGCCGACCAGCTCGACTACAAGCTCTTCGTGGTCAACGGCTTCGACGCCACCGGCTTCTCGGCGGCGGGGCTCCGGGGCGGGCGGCAGGACGGCAGCGAGGCACTCGCGGAGCATCTGGCATTCGTCGGTCGGCTCGACTGGAGCGTGACCCCGGAGCTCGCCGTCGGGGGCTCGGTCTACGTCGGCAACTCGGGCCAGAACCAGGACTTCGCGGGGATCAGCGGGCAGATCAGCATACCGGACACGCTCACCACGGTCTGGGAGACGCACGCCCAGCTGCGCTCCCACGGGCTCCACCTGCGCGGCCTGCTCAGCATGGCGCAGCTGGGCGACGCGGGAGAGCTGAGCCGCGCGCTGCAGCCGCTCGCAAACGGCGGCATCGGAGGGCTCGCGGCGGGCGAGGCGGTCGCCCGCCAGATGCTGGGCGGCTACGCCGAGGTCGCCTACGAGGTGCTCCAGTGGCTCTTCCCGCAGACGGGCATGACGCTCGAGCCCTTCTTCCGCTTCGAGTACGTGGACACCCAGCGCGACGTGCCGTCGGGCTTCTCCGAGGACCGCAGGCAGCTGGTGCGCTCCTTCACGACGGGACTGCACTACCAGCCGATCCGCAACGTCGTGCTCAAGCTCGACTACCGCAACCGCCGGCCCGCTCGCGGCGCATTGGGTGATGAAGTCAATGTGGGATTCGGTCTCGTCTTCTAGGTCGAGAGCGGCCGTCGGCCGCGCTGGCAGCCAGGGCGCCGCCCGAGCGGAGTCGCCGCGCCGGTCTCCGCGCAGACTGCGGCTCCGAGCTCGGGTCTCGAGCGCGGTCCTGCTCGGGCTGTTGCTCGCATCGGCGCCGCCGACCGCCGACGCCGAGGTCTTCCACAGCCGGCAGGAGGCGCTCGCGCTCGCGTTCCCGGACGCGGATCGCATCGAGGACGAGACGCTGCTGCTCGACGACGCCCAGGCTTCGCGCATCCAGGCGCTGGCGCGCAGCGAGCTCGAGTCGCGCCTCGTGCGCATCTACCGCGGCTTCCGGGGCGAGCACCTGCTGGGCTACGCGCTGATCGACGTGCACAACGTTCGGACGCTGCCCGAGGCCTTCCTGGTGGTGCTCACGCCGGCAGGAGAGGTACGCAGCCTGCGCGTGCTGGCGTTCCACGAGCCGCTCGAGTACATGCCCGGCGAGCGCTGGTACGGCCAGTTCGAGCACAAGTCGCTGGCCCAGCCGATGCGGCTCGGGGGCGACGTGCACGGCATCGTGGGGGCCACGCTGTCGGCGCGGGCCACGACGCGTGGTGTGCGGCGCGCACTGGCGCTCTACCAGGTCGTGCTCCAGGGTCGGCCCTGAGCATGCGCTTCGTGATCACCGGCGAGTGGAGCCGCAATCGCCTGCTCCAGACCATCGTCACCCTGTACGCGCTCTACGTTGTGGCGCTGTGGCTGACGAATGCGCTGCTCTACTTCCAGAAGATGAGCCTCTCCTACGCGTCGGTGGTCGGCTACTACCTCGGCAACGAGGAGAGCTTCCTGCCGCCGCGGAGCTACCAGGGGCTGCTGGAGGTCTCGCACTTCCACCTCTTCGCGATGGGCATGTTGCTGCTGGTGCTGACACACCTGATGCTCTTCGTTCCGCTGCGCCCGCGCACGAAAGCCTGGCTGATCGCGGTGCCCTTCCTGTCGGGCTTCCTCGACGAGGGCGCGGGCTGGGGGGTGCGCTTCCTGCACCCGGGCTTCGCCTACCTGAAGATCGCCGGCTTCCTGCTGCTCCAGACGAGTCTGGCGCTGCTGGTGGGGCTCTCGCTCTGGTCGGTCTTTGCCGGCTCCCAGGCCCACTACGCCGGGCGGGGATCGGACCCGTCACGATCCCCTTGAGGCGGGTGCGTTCGCGCTGGTGGCGACTGGGGGTCGGGCTCGCCGTCGCCTCGGGCTGCGCCTCGCAGCCGCAGGCGGCCCCGCCTCCGGCACTGTCGGACGGTCGTCATGTGATGGGAACCGTGCTGGAGCTGAGCCTCCGCGGAGCGGACGCCGCCGGGCTGGCGCGCGCGCGCGACCGGGCATTCGCGATCGCCGAGCGCCTCGACGCGCTCGTCAGCCGCTACCGCGACGGCAGCGACGTCGTGCGCATGAACGCCGGCGCCGGTGGGGCGCCCATCGCCGTCGCGCCCGATACCGCGGCGCTGCTGCGCGCCTCGCTCGAGCACGCCGCGCGCGTGCAAGGTGCGTTCGACGTCACGGTCGGTCCCCTGGTCGAGCTCTGGACGCGCGCCGCCGAAGCGGATCAGCTGCCGAGCCCGGCCGAGCTCGCACGCGCCCGCGCGCGCGTAGGGCCGGAGCACGTGCAGATCGGCGCCGACGACCGCGTGCGCCTGGAAGCCGGCAGCGCCATCGACCTGGGCGGTATCGCCAAGGGCTGGGCGCTCGATCGCATGCTGCCGGTGCTGCGCGCCGAGGGGGTGACCAGCGCGCTGCTGTCGTTCGGGCAGAGCAGCGTGCAGGCGCTGGGCGCGCCGCCGGACGCACCCGGCTGGCGACTGCTGGCGCGCGCACCCGAGGGTGGCTTCGCCGGGATCGTCGTGTTGCGCGACGTCGCCCTCTCGGTCTCGGGCAGCCTCGGCCAGTGGTCGCAGATCGAGAAACGGCGCTTCGGCCACGTGCTGGATCCGCGCAGCGGCTGGCCGCTCGACGCACGGCGGGAGGCGCTCGTGGTCGCTCCGAGCGGGGAGCTCGCCGAGGTGCTGAGCACCGCGTTGCTGGTACTCGGTGAGGAGCAGGGCATCGCGCTGGTCGCCCGTCGCGAAGGTTGCGAGGCGCTGTTGCTCGATGCCGACGGCCGGCGCTGGTCCACACCGGGTTGGCAGCGCGCAACCGCCTTCGAGCCGATCGACGGTGACGTCCCCGTCCCGGCCAGCCCGCGCGGCGGGGCGCAGCCCTGCTGCACATCCCTCGCAGGCTCCTCCCCGCCCTAAAGACCGCGGCGGGGGCATCCGAATCGAAGGGTGTGGCGCTTCGCGACCTCAGCTGCCCCGTGTGCAACGCCGACTTCCCGCTCGCCGGCGACGAGAAGAAGGGAGAAGAGGTGTTCTGCACCTACTGCGGTGCACCCTGCCGTCTGACGGCGGGGGCGCAGGAGCCGGACGTCGAGGTCGAAGAGGACTTCTAGGCGGGAATGGGTCTCCCCAGGCTGCGCGACGGAGTCGGCTCTCTATCGCGCGCGCCCCTGGGCGGTATGCTCACCGGCCGGGAGGTCCGGGAGCGGCATGACCGTCGACACGCCGAGCCGCGAAGCGCAGGAGTTTCGCGAATACGTCCGCCGCTGGCTGGCCGAGAACCGCCCGCCGGCGCCTCCGGTGCGACTGCCGATCACGCCCATCGAGGTGATGAGCGACGCCCAGCGGGACTACCTCCAGGACTGGCAGCGGCGATGCTACGAGGCGGGCCTGGTGGGCGCCGACATCCCGACCGCCTATGGCGGCGGTGGGCACACGGGCTTCCAGCGCATCGCCAACCAGGAGATGGGTCGCGCGGCCGTTCCATTCCTGATCAACCTGGTGGGCCTCTCGATGGCGGTGCCGACCCTGCTCGTGCACGGCAGCGAGGAGCAGAAGTGCCGCTTCATTCCCGGGGCGCTGCGCGGCGACGAGATCTGGTGTCAGGGTTTCAGCGAGCCCGGCGCCGGCTCCGACATGGCGAACCAGCAGACCCTGGCGGTCCGGGACGGGGACGACTGGGTCGTGAACGGGCACAAGGTCTGGACCAGCCTCGGCCACTTTGCGAAGTGGATGATCCTGCTCGCCCGCACCAGCCGTCATCACAAGTACGACGGCCTCTCCTACTTCGTCTGCCCGATCGAGGGGCACCCCGGCGTCACGGTGCGGCCGCTGATCAAGCTGACCGGCGAGCGCGGCTTCAACGAAGTGCTGTTCGAGGACGTGCGGATTCCCGATGCGCTGCGCCTCGGTGAAGTCGGCCAGGGCTGGAAGGTGGCGATGACGACCCTCACCTACGAGCGCGGCGCGGGAGAGGGCGCGGGCGGCGGAGGCGGCGCGCGACCGATCGATCCGCTGATCCGGCTGGCGCGCGAATCCCGGCGCGACGGTGTGCGCGCGGCCGACGATCCGGTCACCCGCGACGCCATCGTGCGCCTGGCGATCGTCGCGGAGGGACTCGGCCAGGCGGCCCGCCTCGCACGGGTTCCCGCGTTGAACCCGGTGCCGATGCGCATCCCGCTGCAGCAGAAGCTGGTCTCGTCCGAGCTCGCGCAACAGGTGGCGCGCCTGGGAGTCGAGATCGCGGGGGCCCGTTCGAGCCTCTACAAGCTCGACCCCGCAGCGCCGGACGCGGGTCACTGGCCGCTCGCCTACATGAACTCCTTCGGCGCCACGATTGCGGCTGGAGCCAACGAGATCCAGCGCAACATCCTGGGCGAGCGCGTGCTCGGCCTGGCGAAGTCGAAGTAGCGGAAGCCAGAACGTGTCGTCCCCGGAACGCGCGCGCGACTTCGGCTTCGGAGCGGACGAGGAGATGCTGCGCGACGTCGCGACCCGGCTGCTGGACGAGCACCTGCCCGTGGAGAAGTTGCGTCGTCTGGTGGCATCGGATCCGGAGGCGGCCTACGAGCGCGGCGAGCGGCCGCCCTGGGACGAGGGGCTGTGGAAACGCATGGTCGAGCTCGGCTGGCCGGCGCTGGCCGTGCCGCCGGAGCACGGCGGGCATGGCTTCAAGCTGGCGGGCATCGCTGCGCTGATGGAGCAGGTCGGCCGTCATGCGGTGCCGTCGCCGTTCGTCGCGAGCTCGAACGCGACCCTCGTGCTGCGCGAGGCCGAAGGCGCGTGCGCGTCCGCCTGGCTCTCGCGCATCGCCGACGGCCTGGCGACCTCGCTGGCCATCACCGATGCGGAGGGCAGCTGGGAGCCCGATGACTGCGGCGTCACGGCTCGGGAGACGCCGGAGGGGCTGGTGCTGTCCGGCGCGGCCCACTTCGTCCAGGACGCCTTCAAGGTCGACGCCTTCACGACCACGGCCCGCTGCGGGGACGCGCTGCGGCTGTGCGTGGTTCCGCGCGATGCGGCGGGGCTCGAGCTGCATCAGGACCACATCCACGACCTGACGCGCGACCAGGCGACGCTGCGCTTCCACGAGGTGCGCGTTCCCGCCCGGGACGTGGTCGACGCCGACGCAGCGGCCATCCTGCGTCGCGCCTGGCCCGGGCTGCTGGTGGTGGTGGCCGCCGACCTGTGCGGCAGCAGCGAATGGCAGCTCCAGGCGACGGTCCGCTATGCGCAGGAACGGGTGCAGTTCGAGCGTCCCATCGGATTCTTCCAGGCCGTGAAGCACCCGTTGGTGGACGCGATGGTGGCGATCGACCGGGGCCGCGCGTTGGTCTACGCCGCGGCGGCCGCCATCGATGCCGGCGCTGACGATGCCCTGCGCCTCGCGCGCATGGCCAAGAGCGCGGCCTCGGACGCGGGCGCCTTCGTCTCCGATCGCTCGGTCCAGCTCCACGGCGGGGTGGGCTTCACCTGGGAGTTCGACGTCCACCTGTTCTTCAAGCGCAGCCTGCACAACCAGGCGCTCTACGGCGACGGGGTGCATCAGCGGCGCAAGCTCGCGGACCTGTTGATCGGTCCGCTGGCGGGTGGTCCGGCAGCCGAATCCCGGGGAGAGTGAGCGAGCTCGCAGGCCGCTGGCCATCCGACTTCGCGTGCCTTCGCGGCTGGGATCGGCTTGCAGGAGCCCCGGGCCCCTGGCTCGCCGCGCGCCGGCGGCGGCGGTCAGGCGTAGTCGAGCAGGCGGTCCTGGACGTCGCGCAGGAGCGGGGCGGACGCGTCCTTCCGGGAGAGCACCGGGGTCTCGGTCGGCCACGGGATCGCGAGGTCCGGGTCGTTCCAGGCGACGGAGAGCTCGGCCTCCGGGTGATAGAAGTCCGTACACTTGTACTCGACCTGGGCGAGCTCGCTGGTGACCAGGAAGCCGTGGAGCAGTCCGGGAGGCACGTACAGCTGCCGGAAGTTCTCGGCCGAGAGCACCACTCCGACGTAGCGCCCGTAGGCGGGCGAGCCGCGGCGCGCGTCGACTGCGACGTCGAAGATCTCGCCCTCGATCACCCGCACGAGCTTGCCCTGGGCGTGTGGGTTCTGGGCGTGAAGACCGCGCAGCGTTCCGTGCACCGAACGCGAGTGGTTGTCCTGGACGAACGTCTCGGCGATTCCCGCCTCGCGATAGCGCTCGGCCTGGTACGTCTCGAGCAGGAAGCCGCGATCGTCGCTGTGGACCGCCGGCTCGACCACCAGCACCCCGGGAATCGCGGTCTTCGCGAAGCGCGCGCTCAAGCCAGCTCTCCGTCCGCCAGCGCGCACAGGTAGGCGCCGTAGCTCGAGTTCGCCATCGCGCTGCCCAGCTCGCGCAACTGGTCGCGATCGATGTAGCCCTTCCGGTAGGCGATCTCCTCGATGCACGCGATGCGCAGTCCCTGTCGCTGCTGCACGGTCTCGACGAAGTTGGCGGCCTGGAGGAGCGAGTCGTAGGTTCCGGTATCGAGCCAGGCGACACCGCGTCCGAGCAGCTCCACCTGCAGGCTCGCGCTCTCGAGATAGGCCTTGTTCACGTCCGTGATTTCGAGCTCGCCGCGCGGCGAGGGCGACAGGCCCTCCGCGATCTCGACCACGCGGGTGTCGTAGAAGTAGAGACCGGTGACGGCGTAGTTGGAGCGCGGCTTCTGCGGCTTCTCTTCGATGCCCACGACCCGACCGCCGTCGTCGAACTCGACCACGCCGTAGCGCTGGGGATCGTGGACCCGGTAGCCGAAGACGGTGGCCCCCTGCTCGCGTCCCGCCGCGCGCTCGAGCACCTCGGACAGGCCGTGTCCGTAGAAGACGTTGTCGCCGAGCGCGAGGGCGACACGGTCGCCGGCGATGAACTCGCGTCCGATCAGGAATGCCTGGGCGAGACCTTCGGGCCGCGGCTGCTCCGCATAGGAGAGGGAGATGCCGAGCTGGGACCCATCGCCGAACAGGCGCTGGTAGGAGGGCAGGTCGTCGGGGGTCGAGATCAGCAGCACCTCCCGTACCCCGGCCAGCAGCAGCGTCGAGAGCGGGTAGTACACCATCGGCTTGTCGTAGATGGGCAGCAGCTGCTTGCTCACCCCCCGCGTGATCGGGTGCAGCCGCGTGCCGGAGCCGCCTGCGAGTACGATGCCCTTCATGCGACCCCCGTCAGGGAAGGAACTGCGCGGGTCGCGCCAGCTTCCGAGGCAGGTACTCCTCGATCACGTAGTTGAGCCCCCATTTCGCCAACGCCTGCTGCTCCGCGCGCACTCCCATCTTCAACAGCTGCTCGATCGCCTTCTGCCACGGCTTGTGCGTCTTGAAGAAGGGATCGTTCTTGAGGGCGTCGCGGGCGCGTTTGATGTCCACGTCCTGGAGTGGGTGGGTGGGTAGCTGGTACTCGACGATGTCTTCGGGGGTCACGCCCAGGTAGCGCGCCTGGGGCACACAGAAGAACTGCGAGAGGTGCGCCGCGTTGCCCGATCCCACCTTCAGGGTGCGGTAGATGTTCGAGATCCCGTAGGGGTCGCAGTCGACGAAGGCGTAGACCGGCAGCTTGCACTCGTCCGAGAGCTTGCGGATGAAGCGCCGCGTGGCGCGGGTCGGCACGCCCGCCATCGACACCAGGATGCAGTCGGCGGTCTGCCAGTACTTGTGGCTCTGGAGGCGCTGGAACACGCCGCCGGTCTCGATCGCCAGGATGAACTTCGCGTCGGTCTCGAAGCTAAGGTGCTCGACCGTGGAGGGGATCGAGTAGGCGCCGGAGCCGAAGCGGGTGCAGTCGATGCGCTCGACCTGGCCCGTCTCGCGGTCGGGGTCGAGCACGATCAGGCGGCCCGCGACGGCGCCGCCGTGCTCGTCGGGTACGAAGCGCAGCTGCTCGCGCGAGGTGCCGCGGATCGAGAAGAGCGCCTCGATGTCGTCCATCACGGCGTCGGACTCCGCCTGTTCCTCGAAGCGTGCCTCATCCCAGTTCTTGCTCTGGTAGTAGGCATCTCGCTTGGTGGCGAAGTCGTTGGTCTCGACCAGCTCCTTCGAGAGGCCCATCATGCGCAAAGTCTGCGCGAAGCTCTTCACCGTGTTCACGGTCAGGGTGCGCACCTTCTTCGAGCGCCCGATCTCGAAGTAGCCGCGCTTCGTCGAGTACGACACGTTCTTCAGCGACCGCACCGGGAAGGCGAGGTCGGGCTTCGAACGCTTCAGGATGTCCCGGTGGACGTCGGTCGCGGCCTGCCGGATCTGGTCGAGCACGACAGCGTCCTTGCGCTGGTTCGCCGCGTCGGCTCGCGCCTTCGACGCGGCCTTCTTCGTTGCGCCGGCGCGACGCGGTGCCTTCGAGGCGCCGCGCGCGGCGGTCTTCCGGGCGGTCTTCTTCTTCGCCGCCATCGCTACGGCTTCCGGCTGCGTTCGAGCACGTCGCTCAGGTTGTGGACCACCTTGTCGCGCTCCTTCTCGGAGAGGTCGAGGATCTGCTGGAGGCCGATCGCGAGCTGCGGGATGTACTTCTCGATGTAGGCGCGCTTCTTCGCCTCGTCGGCCTCGCGCCGTCGTCGGCGCACGTACACGCCCACCTTGCGCCCGCATTCCTGTAGCCCGAGCTTGATCTCCTTGATGATCTCCGGGTAGTGGGCGATCGCCTCCTTGCTCTCGGAGGTGAACGGCACCCACACGCTCGCGATGTGGACCATCAGAAGCATGGGTCCGATCGGGAGTGCGCCGCGAGGCTGCTGGAACTGGTAGGACTTCCAATCCGTCACGGTCACCGCCTTCGTGATCGCGCAGGCGCCCTGCTGGTACTGCAGCGGCACCCGATTCGCATAGCGGTAGACGGTCACCGGGTCGTCGGCCGCAAGATCGCCGCCGTAGGCCAGGCCGACCTCGACGAGGAAGGGGTTGCCCCGATAGACCGTCGCCCGGCGCGTCACGGCCGAGTAGAAGTCGGCCTTCACCTCGGCCCGCAACGCCTTTTCGATCAACTCCTCTCCGATCGGCGCGATGCAGTCAGTGGGCGGCGCCATGATCTTCGTGGTCTGGATCGCCTGGTGGATGCGCTCCGCCTCGTCGCGCGTGATCTCGGAGGGCCGTCGCGTGGGGGCCACGCCCGCCTTCTCGCAGATCGCCAGGGCCGTCTTCGAGGAGACGCGGCTGAAGTCGCCGGAAAGGCATGAGCGCAGGTTGCGCGCGCTGGTGTCGCGGAACATCTGCATCAGCACGCCGAGCTCGACGCCGTAGGGATGGGGCTTGATCTCGGCCGTCTCGGGCGGGATCTCCTTGGAGACGCGCGGGAACTCGTGTGAGGCGCCGTGCTCCTCGGCCTTCGGCGGGACGTAGGTGATCTTCGAGTGCGGGTTCGCGAGTGAGATCTGGCGGATGTAGGCGTCCACGGAGTGCTGCCCGCCCCGATACGCGCCTTCGAGCTCGATCTCGACGCGCGTGCCGTGGGGGACGTCCCAGGCGACCACCTCGTCGCGCTTCACCTTCGGCTCGTTCTTGCGCGTGTCGATCACCAGCTCGAGCTGGTGCGCCTCGCTCCTCCTGCCCGTGCGGGTGGTGATCAGCACGGGTTTGCCGGTGGTGAGGAGCCCGTACATGCCGGCCGCGCTGATGCCGATGCCCTGCTGACCGCGGCTCTGGCGCAGGCGGTGGAACTTCGATCCGTAGAGCAGGCTCCCGAAGATCTTCGGTACCTGCTTGCGCACGATGCCGGGTCCGTTGTCCTCGATCGCCACCCGGAAGCGCGTCTCGGATACCTGCCGGATCTCGACCCGGATGTCGGGCAGGATGCCCGCTTCCTCACAGGCGTCGAGGGCGTTGTCGACGCCTTCCTTCACGGTGGTGAGCAGGGACTTCGACGGGTTGTCGAAGCCGAGCAGGTGGCGGTTCTTCGCAAAGAACTCGGAGACCGAGATGTCTCGTTGCTTGCGCGCCAGCTCCGCGGCGGTGGAGCGCGTGCCGGTACGGCCCGGATCCACTTCCGTCGCATCCGCGGACTTCGCCGGCGCGCTGCGTCGCGCCGCCGTCTTGCGCTGTCCCGCGGCCTTGCGGCGACTCGCGCCCTTCTTTCGCGCTCCAGGCGTAGATCGAGCCACGCGCCCCCCGCGCTTGGTCATCACGGCCCCCCCCGACAGCCGCGAACGATAATCCATAACCTCGGGACCCGGTCAACCGCCCGGAATGCGCGCCGCGGCGCAGACGGACGGGCGAGGCTCTACGAGAGGTCGTCGACGGGAGCGTCTCGGAAGTTGCCACACAGCCGCACCTGCCCCGATCGCAGCAGGGAGAGCACGGTAGCGACGACCTCCCGGTCGTCGTCGGTGATCTCTCCGAGCGCACGCACGAGATCGAGAAGCGTCGTAACGTGCGCCTCGCTGGACGGCGCGAGACGGATGACTTGCGGTGCCGGGCTGCTCATCGGGAATCCTCTCCTGGAGCAATGGGAAAGCACGGACCGTGCCATCGCGGCATGCCCAGGGGAAAATCTTTATTTTTGTTTGAATTCGGTAGGTTGGGAATCGAGTTGCGGATCTTAGGCCGAATCCGCGAGAGGCGCTCGTCACTTGCCGGTGACGAAATCCGGTCGCGGGGTGTCGATTTTCGGACGCGTCGACACTCTGCCCCGACTGCTCGAGCCGCAATCGTCGGACGCCGCCGGGCCACCCGGGGTTCAGCGTCGCGTGCGCGCTGCTGGCCCGGCTGCGGGTCCGGCCTCCCCATCCCAGGGGCCCTCGATTCGGTACGAGAGCGCCTCCGCAATCGCGTCCCGCCCCACCGGGGCGTCGCCGGCGAGATCCGCGATCGTGCGCGCGACCTTCAGCACCCGCCGCGCCGAGCGCGCCGACAGGCCGAAGCGGTCTACGGCGCGTCCGAGCAGCGCGCGCGCCGCGCCGCTCGCGTCCAGCTGGGCGTCGAGCGCGGAGTCCGGTAGCTGCGCGTTCGAGCGCACACCGCGGGCGCGCTGTCGCCTCCGGGCGCGCGTCACCCGGATGCGTACGCTGGGGCTGGGCTCGCCCTGGGCGCCGGCATCGAGCTCGCGCCAGGGCACCGGGCGCACGTCGACGGACAGGTCGATGCGGTCGAGCAGCGGGCCGGACATGCGGGCGGCGTAGCGCGCGATCGCGCCCGCGTCGCAGCGGCAGTCGCGCCGACCGCTGGCGTGCCAGCCGCAGGGGCACGGGTTGCTCGCCGCCACCAGCTGGAAATCGGCCGGGAAGCTGCACGTGATGCCGGCACGGGCGACGACTACCTGCCGCTCCTCCAGCACCTGGCGCAGCGACTCCAGGCTGCGCCGCTCGAACTCCGGCAGCTCGTCGAGGAACAGCACGCCGCGGTGGGCGAGCGACACCTCCCCCGGTCGCGGGGGGCGGCCGCCTCCCAGCAGGCCTGCGGTACTGGCGGTGTGATGGGGCGCCCGGAAGGGACGGCCGAGATCGCCGGGGGCCCGCCGGACCCCGGCCGCGCCGTGGATCTTCGCCACCTCCAGCGCCTCGTCGGCCTCGAGCGGCGTCAGCAGGCCGGGCAGGCGGCGCGCGAGCATGGTCTTGCCCGCGCCGGGTGCGCCGCGCATCAGCAGCGCATGCCCGCCGGCCGCCGCGATCTCGAGGGCCCGCTTCGCCGTCGCCTGCCCCCGCACGTCCCGCAGGTCCGGCGCCGGAGGCGTGTCACGGGCATTGGCCTCGACCTGCGCGGCTGCGAGCGAGCGCGCGCCCTGCAGATGCTCCACCACCTCGCTCAGATGGCCTGCCACCCTCGCTTCGAGGCGTGGGGCGAGCGCGACCTCGGGTCCGTTCTCCTCCGGTACGATCAGCTGCTCCACCCCCGCATCGCGAATCGCCAGCGCCAGCGCCAGGGCCCCCCGCACTCCGCGCAGTCGACCGTCGAGGGCCAGCTCGCCGACCAGCGCGAGGGGCCCCGAAGAGCCGATCGCGATCACGCCCGATTGGGCGAGGATCGCCACCGCGATCGGCAGATCGAGGCCGGTCCCTGTCTTGCGCAGCTCCGCGGGTGCCAGATTCACGGTGACCCGGCGCTCGGGGAAGCGCAGCCCGATCGACTGGATCGCGGAGCGGACCCGCGCGGCACTCTCGCGCACCGCCGCCTCGGGTAGCCCGACGATGTCGACGCGCGGCAGCTGGGCGCCGATCCGGACCTCGACCTCGACCGGAACACCCTCCACCCCGAGCAGGGCGGCCGACAGGACCCGCGACATCCGACGCGCCTTCGCGGGACCGGGGGCGGGTTGAAGGCAGGGCCCCCACAGGGGTCGGGGCCCTGCCTTCCACTCTTGAAAAGCCCCGCCAGAGAGGGGCCCTCGTTGGGGAAGTGGCTTGGCCGGCCAGGATGTGTCACGTGCAAGCGCCGCGCGTGCACGATCCTGGAGGCAGGCGCCTCGATCCCGCGGGCGCGGCCGCTGAGCGATCGCCCTCGGGGCCGAGCGACGATGGCTACCGTGAGGCGTTAGTATCGAGGGCGCTGCGCGCAGGCGAGGGAGCAGGTTGAGCAAGCACGGGATCGTGGCGGGGCTGCTGGCGC
>Ga0209536_100007238_pt1 | contig 16850 bp, 19 predicted proteins | sample DeeMarSeWOR28_12_FD_187461 | JGI IMG/M metagenome (GOLD analysis project Ga0209536, IMG submission 187461) | Marine sediment microbial communities from White Oak River estuary, North Carolina - WOR-2-8_12 (SPAdes) (version 2) | ecosystem: Environmental > Aquatic > Marine > Intertidal zone >... | reverse complement strand
GGACACACTGCAAAATCGAATCAGCTCTGCAGTTCAAGAGGCAGTCACAGCTAGTAGAATTCAGCTTGATGGTTCAGACTGGCTTGAGGTTTCATCCAATGCTGTTGCTGAAAAGATTCTGATGAGTGTACCCCTGTCTGACCCATTGTCAGTTGTCAAGGGATGCTTCAGGGCTCTCAGCCATACATCACGCCTTGTTATGGACTGCTTACGGAACAGTATTGACCTGCAGAAGCAGAGTGAGGCGGCTAATGCCATTATGAACGACCCTATTCAGCGAGATAGAATCCTTCGGAAACACATGCGACTGAGACTTGACGAACATGGCAGGTCTGCATGGGTGCCTGACGAGGAGGCTGCTTTTGCAGATGTCTTGTCGCAGGTCCTTGGTGAATGGAAACCCCAGGCGTTATCAGCCATCTCCCTAGGTCTGTTCAAGGCTGCAAGGAACGTTGCCATTACTACTGCGGAATCACAGGTCCCTAGTATTGAGATAATTGATGTATCAGTTGAGTTCTTGTTTGGAGCTCGTTCAGTACCCAATCTCCAACAGGAGGAAGTGATATCGTATCTCAGAATTCTGCAACGGTATTTGGACCGTGAAGACATCACCAAGGTTGTTGAGAAGACACGATGGCCAATGGCAATACTAGATGAACTCTGATTCTAGGTTTCGAGGCAGACTCTTCCTGCCTCTCTTCCTAGATCAAAAGCTCGTGAGTTGGCCTGCACAGTCTTAGGTGGAACTAGGGCGAGAACTGCCTTACGAACTTCCTCAGCTGGAATCGGGAAATCTGCACATGCAACGGTTGCACCGACAAGGACAGAGTTCTCGGTCCTTGCATTCCCTGCCTGGATCGCTAGGGCCAAGGAGTCAAGGAGCACAACGTTCTTCGTCACTTGTTCGAGTCTTTCAACAATCTGATCAACGGTCAGATATTTGGTCTTCTTCTCCTTGTCCAGTGCGACATTCTTGGTTTCAGTGACTGATGGCATTATACGATTGCTCATAATCACTACGCCATCTTCTTTGAGGTACTCGACGTACCTGAGTGCTTCAGTAGCCTCCATAGCAATCATCATGTCTGCCTTTCCATAGGGAATCAGTGGTGATATCGGATCTCCAATCCGGAAGTGCACATAGATTGACCCCTGCCGTTGTGAGAGACCGTGTTGTTCACCTGTCTTGACCTTGAGACCTGTGTCTACTGCAGCCTTTCCTAGAATTGCGGAGAGTAGCATGAGTCCCTGCCCTCCGACTCCTGCGAACATGATGTTGAAAGTATCTTTGGAACTCATTTCTTCACCTCCACATGTCGCGGTGCATCGACAGGACACACCTGTCTGCATTCAAGACAACCGTCACAGAGGTCTCTTTGAATGACCATTTTCGCATCTGATTCGTCTATCGTAATTGCTGGACAGTAGAACTCTCTGACACATGCATAGATTCCCTTACAGGTGTCTTTCACGTTTTCACTTGGGATGATCTTGTCGCCGCGTTTCTTCTTTTCGCGGTCTCCGTACAGTGCACACTCCCGACGAGAGATGATTACATTGAAACCGTCAGCTTCGATTGCTTCTTTGATCGAACCGATGCAGTCCCTCGTTTCGTAGGGGTCTATAATCACAATCTTATCAGACCCAAGAGCTTCGAACATCTTCTCCATGTTGATTTTCCTAGCTGGATGACCACCTGCATCGTAAGGAGAGTTTGGATTGAACTGCTGTCCTGTCATTGCTGTTACTGAATTATCAAGGACAAACAATGTAACGTTCGAATTATGATGAATGAGGTTCACTATTCCTGGCAAGGCGGCATGGTATAACGTACTGTCACCAACCATCGCTATCACCTTGTCCTCAAGTGCAAGTTCCATCCCTGCTGAAACACCCAAAGATGCACCCATGGCCAGCATTGAGTCAGAGAATTCATTGGGTGGGAGAAATGCCATTGAATAGCATCCAATGTCATTGTTGAACACTATGTTGTCCCTAATACGGAGTTGTTGCAGAGCCTGTCTGAATGCCCAAATTGTTCCACGATGGGGACAGCCCGGACAAAAGATTGGAGGTCTCTCAGGAAGGATCTCCTTCAGTTTCTCAGCCTTTCTCAATACTGCATCATAGTCCAGACTGACCTTCTTGTCTGTGACCTCAGCCAGTACTTTCTCTACTATTGGGACATTATATTCGAGCATCTCGCTAAAGTGTCCGCTTCTCTTTCCTATGATGTTCAATGATGGGTTAATAGTCTGTGCAAGAGCGGCAAGTCGCGTCTCAAGATAGGGTGTGAGCTCTTCGATGACGATTAGGGTGGAGAGTGGTCTGATGAAATCAGCGAGTTTCTCCTCTGGAAGTGGAAACAGCGTACCCAGCTTGAAGACCGGGAGGTCGAGCTCGAGGTTGTCCATAGCCTCCTTCGTATGCAGGAAACAGACTCCTGCTGTGAGTACCCCTACACTTCCCTTGCCTGGTACAACCTTATTGAATTCGGAAGTTTTGAAATCTTTCTTAATCTTCGCAGTCTTGTCGAGCAGTTCGCCCTTGAGTCTTCGTGCGACCGGACCCACGGTGAAATACTGTCCTTTGACATCTTTCCACTTTTTCTTCTTGAACGGTTTCCGATCTAGTTTCCCTAGGTCAACCATTCCCCTCTGATGGTTCACCCTTGTTGTTGTTCGAATGATGACCAGTGTCTTAAACTTCTCGGAGACCTCGAACGCCCATTTCGTCATGTCGAGGGCCTCCTGAGCAGTGGAGGGCTCGAGCATAGGCACATACGCTGCCTCTCCGAAATAACGACCATCCTGTTCCGATTGTGACGAGTGCGCATATGGGTCGTCGGCTATCAGACAGACACATCCTGCATTCAATCCTGTGTATCCAATGCTGAACATCGAGTCACTGGCGACATTCATTCCAACACTCTTCATGGAGGTGAAAGATCTCATGCCTGCCATCGACGCACCAGCCACAGTTTCCAGTGCCACCTTCTCATTTGCTGCTATCTGCATCTTGTAGTCTTGGAAATGGTCAAGTACCTCTCCGAAAGTATCAAGGATCTCTGATACCGGAGACCCAGGATAGAATGCCACAACCTTCACGTCAGCTTCAAGGGCTCCTCTTACGACAGCCTCATTGGCCAACATCAGTGCTGGTCCCCTGTCAGTCCGTTTCACATCTTCTACTGTCATCATATCATCCTCTGTAGTGCAATCGATAATCAGTTATTTTGAACATAAGCGTTCAGCTATCGCAAAAACTATGTCGAAGGAGATGAATAGGAAGAAATCAATTATCGATTTTTCGCATTCACTTCAAAGGCATCAACAACATAGGCTTAAGTAATTCTCTTCATGGAAAAATAACGGGACCAGATAGTTCGAGGCTGCGCACTGAAATGGAAATTCTGTTTAAATGCCCTGAATGTAAAGGTAATGCCTTAATCGAAATGAGTGACGAAGAGGCAGATACCGTCAAACAGAGGATTCAGAGTGAAGGACGCTCACCCACACTTATCATCCGGTGTGTGAACAATCATGAATTGCTTGTGACACTGTATAATCTACGCAGCGGCGAAGGGTTGGGTGTCCGAGATATTGTTGTCCCACATCGATCTGATAAGGGGTCTCCCGAGTCAAAGGCTAAAGACTCGAAGGAGATTGATTGGTTGACGAAAGCCTTTGGAGGTAAATCTTGATGGTTGTACGAATGGTAGTTAGCGTTGTGTTAGATAACATGGAGTCTAAGGTTCTCTATCCACCAGAGGAGAAGAGCGCAGAGAGAGTCGCACTCCTCACTGGAATAGTCCAATTGGTATCAACAGCACTTCAGCGAGATGGTTCTTTATCTAACTCTGAAACTGCGAACTATATGAAGTCAGACAAGGGTGTTGTTGGTTACATTCAGAAAACTGAGTATCTGTATATTTGCGAAGCTGATAATGAGAAGGAAGCTGGATCCGTGCTATCACTCATCATGGAGAATGCCAATGCCTCTGACGAGTGGCTTACTTCAATAATTGCCAAAGCATTGAGAAAGAGAGGGAAAGAGATTAGCAGTTTATGGGGTTGATTACATGCAAATTCCTATAGATTTCTATGTCGCACTTCTTGATTCTGGAAATGTTATCATAGTCATCCTTTTCATATCTCTTGGAATATTTGCATCCCGTCTAAGAGAGATTAATCAGGACATTAGTGTTGGAACTCGACGAGCATTGATGGCGTATGCTATATCAGGAATGGCTATGGCTTTCGCGACATTCTTGGGAGTAAATGAGAACCTACGATTTTTAATTACTGGGACTGGAGCGTTGTTCCTAGGGGCCATTGTCATAGCTGAGCTCTGGATTTTGGTTCCGGAAAATCGTGCAAAGCAAGGAACTATTGGTTCGATTGTCATTATAGCAGGTGTATACATCAATAATTTCCTCGAAGAGTTCTTCGCATTCCCAATGTATTTTATGATGATTGGACTTACTATCCTTCTTCTTGGAAGTGTATATTTTGCCGTAGTCCTACTTCGTGAGAATCCATCAACATTCTCTGCGTCACTCATGATAGTACTCCTACTCTACATGGCTACATGGGTCATTGGCGCAACATACTGGACCTTCAATAATCCGGAATACTACGTAATTCAGGTCATTCCACTCATCGTTGCTGCGACTATCTTCAGTTCGATACGGAGACCTTGGAGGTCGACTCTGGCTATATTTATCATGCTCTTTTCCTTCACCATTGGAGTTCCATTGATTACAACTTCATACGCAGCTGGAAGCTGGACAATCTTTGCTTTCGTGGTTGCCGAGATCTTTACAGCGTTCTGTCTTATAGCTCCTCTCAATTACTTCTTGGACCAATCTGTAGAAACTGGAGCTAAGACTCCATTATACCTCGCTGCAGTTGTATCATTTGTAGCACTGCTTGTCGCCACCCATGCACTATCATGGTCTGTTTTCATCAGTTCTGGGCTTGTGTGGAATCAATACCTTGTCTGGGTGGATGTCATAATCGGTTCTATGGCAATCATCGCATTCATGCTTGCAGCGGCATCGTCACTTTATGGAGATTGGGCTCAGATGGTGACTCGAGAAGGGATGATCATATTCACTTCAGTAGCTGCACTTCTGACCTTCCCGCTAACCCAGCCGACATTCATTGCAAATGAAATGGTCTGGTTAGCCCTTGGAGGTGCTATTGTGATTGGCACGCTTTTCTTCATCAGACTTTCAATCCGAATCTTTAGAACAGGAGGTCGAATAGCAGCCGGACGCCTGATGGCGTTTATAACCTCTGCATTGATGATCGCAGTCGTTTCAATGTACTCGGATAATATCCCTCCTGTACCTCCTGAAATTCCAATTGCCTCTGTCTTACTACTGCTATTTGCAGGAGGCCTGGCTCTACTAAGCAGTCCTCCAGTTTGGGCTCGTATGACGAGGACTATTAAAAAATTGGATGAAGTGAGCGAGATTGGTGTTGAGGAGGATGGGTCAGTTAAGATAGAATACTAAGGAGTAACATATGGGGGTAATGCGATGCAAATACCGATTGACTTTGACGTAATACATCTCGATGCAGGAAATATCATTATTCTTATCCTATTATCATCTCTTCTCATCTTTGTAAGACGGGTCCGAGAAATTTACTCAGACATCGGTCTAGGCACAAGACGAGCATTGACAGCCTATTCAATCGCTGGTATTGCAATGGCGTTCGCCATTTTGATGATTATGTATGAACCTCTTGGGTTCTTGATGACAAGTACTGGAGCTTTCTTTCTCGGAACCATTGTGATAGCTGAAGTATGGATTCTATTTTCGACAGCTCGAGCAAAACAGAGTACAATCGCGACAGCGTTAATCATCGTGGGTGTCGTCATTGATAATATCGTTGGAGAGTTCTTTGGATTCACGCTTTATTTCATAATGATTGGGCTTTCTATTTTGTTAATATTTTCTGTCTACCTTTCAGTTGCGCTTTTACGTGAGAACCCATCGACCTTCTCTGCATCATTGCTTGTGATCCTCATTTTGTATATGTTTACCTGGATCATCGCCACTACAGGCTGGACATTTGACCATCCACAATTCTATATCTTACAAGTCATTCCGCTAGTTGTAGCTGCCACAGTTTTCAGTTCAATAAGGAAACCATGGAGATACACTTTGGCCACTTTTATTCTGTATTTCACCATAACACTTGGATTACCACTCCTATTAGCCTCATTTCGGGTTGGAAGTTGGTCAATCTTTTCATTTGTTGGTGTTGAACTATTCGCAGCATTGTGTTTGATTGCTCCTTTGGACTACTTCCTTGAGCAAGCGGATCAAACTGGTGCAAGAATGCCTCTGTATTTGGGAGCTGTTATCACCTTTATTTCACTTCTAGTTTCCACACGTGCTCTATCTTGGGCTTTATTCCTTAACCAGAGATTAGTATGGAATCAATATCTCACTTGGGTCAATGTTGTCCTTGGTTCATGTGCAATTATCGCGCTAATGCTTGCTGCAGTATCCGCATTCTATGGCGAGTGGGTGCAGACATTCACTCGTGAAGCAATGATCATCGTTGGAGTAGCTGCGGCATATCTGACATTTCCAGATATCATCATTGATCCAGGTATTCCTCTTTCTGTCAATGCTACTAATGCTTTAGTCTGGATGGCAATTGTTGCTGTCAGTATTATTGGTTTGCTCATGTTCATTCGATTATCAGTTAAAATTTCTAAAGCGGGAGGAGTTGCTGCAGCAAGAAGACTGATGATGTTCATCATTTCAGCTCTGATGATAGCAATGATCTCAATGTTCTCGGATAGTCTTCCACCAGAGCCCCCTGAAATTCCCATCACTGCTATCGCAATTCTGCTACTGGTAAGCACAATCACATTAATCAGTAGTCCACCTGTAACAGCACGTTTATCAAGAACTGTGGAACAACTCGAAGAATTAGAGGACCTTGCAGTAGAAGAAGATGGCTCAATCAAGATCGAATACTAGGGTGCGATGAATGAAAATCCTGAAGGCTGTTGTACTGGGAGATACCGAGTGTGGAAAGACTTCCTTTACTCAGCGCTATACAACAGGCAACTTTCCAGACCCTAACTTTCTTCGAACCACGATAGGCGCTAGCTTCGATACCAAGAAAGTCCTCACAGCTTCCGGACTTGATGTCACGCTTTCGATTTGGGATTTTGGGGGTCAGCTCAGATTTATCGATCAGATGAAGTCGATGATTCGAGGGGCATCAGTTGGCCTTCTCTTCTTTGATGTGACTCGACTGCAGACACTTGACAGTCTAGAGGGATACTGGATTCCTGCGATTGAGGAGAACAGTAATCTGAAGATGGAGGCAGGCGACGGGAAGCGTTTCATGGTCGTGGCCAACAAAGTGGACCTCATCGATTCTGAACGAATGGACTTCATCAATGAAGAGATGCGCTATGTGATGGAAAAGTATGGAATGGGTGGTCAGCTGATCTCAGCAAGAACAGGGATAGGTCTTGACCGTCTGGATGAGGGCTTCATGGCGATAGTGGATCGGTTCACACAAGAGTGATTTTAACCACCAGGACTGCCTTTCCACGGTGAGTCGCGCCACATGGTGTCCCATATCAAGTCTTCCGTGAGAGTTTCAGGTTCAATCACTGCCTTGTGAAGTTCCTTCAACAAGGCATGATGTCTGAGCTCATCCTCTCTGATCATCATAGCAATCGCCTTGACCTGCTCATTGCTACTCTTGTCAGCAAGTTCACCATAGGTCTCAACAGCCTGTTGTTCCATCTTGATATGTGCCTCGATGCCCTTGGCAATCTTGTCCCTCTCACCCTCACTTATGAAAGGAGTTGGACCCTCAACTGCCTTCCGTAATGACTTGAGAAGTTCAGCATGCTTCTTTGAATCAGTAGAGATTGCCAATAGGAGTTCCTTCACGAAGGCATTTCCCAACTGTGCAACATTCTCCTTCACAATCTCAACGATTTTTTGCTCCATCTCAATCTGTTTGTCAATGAATGCGAGAGTCTCTTCCTTGTCCATTTCTGGTTCACTCCAATAGCGAATGAGAGAAGTGATGGACTTCTACTTAAGGGTGTTCTCAAAGGGACACACTTCATAAGTTATATCAGTGATAGTGCCACGATGTTTCCCGTTCGAATCTCTAGAGGTTGACCACGACAATGACCAAGGCGACAGTCTATACAGCACCCCAGTGTCCCCATTCTGAGAAGGTCAAGGGATTTCTCAAGGAGAATAATGTGGACATAGAGGAGAAGTGTATTCTCACCTCTCCTGAGACAGTTGAGGAGCTCAAGAAAGTTACTGGGCAGATGGCCATCCCTGCAACAGTCATCGATGGCGATGTCTTCATTGGGTACGACCGCAGAACTGAGCGAAAACTGAAGCGTAAACTAGGAGTGTGATGTGATGTACGACCTGATGGTAATTGGTTCTGGTGTCACTGGTTTTGGTGCTGCGATGTATGCTGCCAGGTTGGACTTGAGTGTCGCTGTAATCGGTAACGTCGATGGTGGGACCATCACTCTTACTGATGATGTGGCGAACTATCCAGGCTACATCCAGCTCACCGGTCAGGAGCTGGCAGACAAACTGAAGGAACACGCCTTGGACTATCCCGTCACAATTGAAACTGGGACTGTTGTTGATGTCTTCCGGAACAAGGAGAACTTCTTCTATGTGGTTACTGAGAATAAGACCTTCATCGCCAAGTCTGTCCTATTTGCTACCGGACTCAAGGAGAAGGAGCTGGAGGTTCCCGGTCATGAGGAGCTGAAGAATAGGGGTGTGAGCTACTGTGCCCTGTGTGATGCCCCTCTGTATAAAGACAAAGTAGTGGCAGTGGTTGGAGGAAGTGACTCCGCTGCAAAAGAAGCGCTCCTTCTTGCGAAGTACTGCCCGAAGGTGTACATCATTTACCGGAGAGAGAAGATTAGACCTGAACCTGTGAACGCTAGACGGATTGAGAAGGAACCAAAGATTGAGATAATAAATCAGACCAATGTCACTGAGATTTTGGGTAAAGAGAAAGTGACTGGTGTCAAGCTTGACAAGCCACATAATGGATCTGACACACTCCCTCTTGACGGTGTGTTCATAGCTATCGGTGGTATTCCCTACTCTGATCTTGCTAAGAAACTAGGAGTAGAGCTCAATCAGAAGGGCGAGATCAAGATTGATCGCTCAAGCAGGACCAACATTGAAGGCGTCTACGCCGCTGGAGATGTGGTTGATAGCGAATTCAAGCAGGCTATCACGGGAGTAGGTGAAGGTGTTCAAGCTGCATACCAAGCATACAAGTATGTCAACGAGAACGAGTTTGTGTTCACCTGTCAGGAAGAGTGAATCTCTAAGATTTCAGTGCAATCCTCCAGGGATACAACTCTGCATGGAATATTCCTGACTTTACAGCGGGATCATTCTGCATGAGCTCAAGGGCCTCCTCCTTGGATGAGACCTCAAGCATGGCGAGTCCAATGAGTACATCGGAGAATCGACCAGCCATGATGAGTTTGCCTTCTTTCTGAAGTTTCTGGAGATATGCAAAATGTTCAGAGACCCGTTGCTCAGTTTCTGGAGTTCCGTAATTGGGTGCAGGCCTCAACATAATGACAAAAGACTGGGTTTCCATATGATAGGAAACCCGACCAGTCTTTAATTCCTTTCCTTAATTATCAACTGCTTCAAAGAGCTTGTCGATAAACATCTCCACAGGAGCCATGCCCTCTAGCGAGGTGGTCTCATTGATGATTGTCTTCGGGACACCAAAGACCTCGTACTTGGCAGTTTCCTCTTGAAACTCAAGAGACTCAATCATCTCAGCAGAGATCAATGGATTGATGATTGCAGCCTGATGAGCAAGACGTGTCATGTTAGGACAGTAGGGACATTGAGGAGTCACGAATACTTTGATGTTAACTGGTTTGTCAATTGAGGCGATGTCTTCGATCACATCAGTCGGTAGTGGAGCTGTCCCTGTTGATACATCGATGATTGAGCCAATGAGTGCAGCAAATTCGTGTCCTGCTGGAATGCCATAGAACTTGACGTTGTAGGGTTTCTTTCCATGAAGAACTATGGCAGGAGTCTTCTCAACCCCCATCTCTTTGGCATCAGGGGAATCAAGCGGTCCTTTGTGTTCTACAACTGATATTTTTTCAGAGAGTTCTGCTACTTGATCGACCATATCATGAACATCGTTACAATAGAGACAATCATGATCCTTCACAAACAGGTGTATAGTTACATTGTCTATAATTCCTGAGAACAACTCGATTACCTGCTCTTTTGTGGCATCGTCCATTTCGACTACCATCTAACATCCATCCTGACAGATTGTTTACAAAAGCACGTTATATTCGCTTTGATAGCTCATTGGACCTTGGAAAAGGAATCAGTATTGTCTGCGTGTGAGTCACGAACCTTTACTACGGCCTTTCCCTTTAGTTTTTGAATCTCAATCACTCTGTCAATGGTAAAGCTCTCGCCCTCTTTGAGATGATCCATAACTCCATTACCAAGTGGACCGTTCAGGTATTTTGAGTACATCCTCGCAATACGTGCTATATCCTTCTCCCTCTCAGACATTGGAAGTCCTCAGTCTTGCTAATAGTAACGGATTTCCTGAGATGTTCCTTTATTTAAATCTAGTTTGTTAGCGCGCGTTTTTCCTTTAGACCCATTTTATCCTCTCTTCTTCAATGAGTTCTTCCAAAGCTAAAGGCAGATCATCCTCATCCTGAAGTTCCTTGTCAGCTTTGAGTTCAGTCTCATCGCTGACTCCGAAATCTTCAAGCTCAATACAGTTGAATAGAGGTGAAACGTCCAATGATGTAAACTCATTCTCCTCAGGATGATCACTGAAGAGATATAGCTCTCCTAGCTCCTCACAGTTCTCAAGAGGTTTCAGATCGATCTTGGTCAGACGATTTCCTGCAATATCAAGAGAGGATAGACTCTCTGCATTTCTAAGCGGCGAAAGATCCAATTGTAGTATTTTGTTCATCGCGAGTCCAAGTCTTCTCAATTCTTTACAGGACGACAGCCCAGAGAGGTCAATCATTTCTAACTGATTTCCTCCAAGTCTCAGAATTCTGAAGTCAGTACAGTTGCTTAGTGGTTGAATGTCTATTTTCTGAATCAAATTATGATGGAGGTAGAGGAACTTCAAGCTTGTACAGTTCGCTAGTGGTCCGATATCAATCTCAGCAATCTGATTGTACATCAGGTTCAACTGAAGAAGGTTGGTACAGGACGACAAGGGGTCTAGGTCAATGGAACGAAGTTTGTTGTTCTCTATCTCTAGTGTTTCAAGGTTGGTACAGTTGGACAATGGAGTGAGGTCAACAGAAGAAAGGGCGTTGTTGAAAAGCCTAAGACGTCTGAAACTCACTGCTTTTGCTAGAGGTTGTAAATCAATCTCCTTGAACTGGTTGGTCCCCAAGTTTAGTTCTTGTAGGTTCGGACACTCTGCCAGTGGTTTTAGGTCAATCTCCTTCAACTGGTTCTTGAAGAGACTGAACCGTTCTAGAGTTGGATATCCAGCCAGGAGCGCTAGGTCGATCTCTTCCAATGCATTGCTACCTAGGTTAATTTCATAGATTTCAGGAATTTTCACGATGGAAGCAAAGTCCACAGATACGACTTTCTTCTTTGAAAGATCCAATGTGTCCTCTTCTTCGTAATCGAACTCAATCTCGCGTTCCAGGCCTTCTTTGTCAACAAATTTCACTATGGAATCTTCCATACATCGTTCCTCTTTTGTACCTGAATGATGATAACGACAGGTACATTGTGCTATTCAAGGTTGCCGGAAAGGAGAAATCGTATTTTCGTCACTGAGTTATCTTTTTTAATGAAAATGGGGCGAGCTCGACCATCTTGTCATGGAGATGAAAGACAATTGGAGAAGAAGACTCTAGGCATTTTATTGAACACCTCTCCATACACATTCCAGAATAGTCATACATTCTATGATTTGGCCAAGGCGGCGATTGACAAGGGATATGGAGTGAAGGTGTTCCTTTTTGTAGACGGTGTTAATAATGCGAAACTCAATCAGGACCCTGACCCTGATAGACCAATGAATGAGAAGTTCCAAGAATTGGCAGACGCTGGAGTTCAATTCCAAGCGTGTGGCCTCTGTACATCTGCAAGAGGACATGATCAACGCGGTGAGGACTTCATTCCTGGTGTAGAAGTTTCAGGATTGACCGAGTTTGCTGAAATTATCGGTGAGGTTGACAGATTCATAACCCTAACAGCATAGGAGATAGAAGAATGGAATTTACAGAAAGACCAGTTTTAATCTTGGTAGAAAGTCGACCCTTTGGGAAGATTATGGCTGCTGAGGGATGGCGTGCCGCAGTGGGCATGTTCGGAATGGATCATGAGCCTCAAATGCTCTTCATTAGTGATGGTGTCTACGGACTCATGAAGGACCAGGACATCATGCATATTCGGATGTTCAAGTCAACGTTCGAGAGCTTTGATGGGCGAATCTGTGCCAGTAAGAAATCTCTTGAAGAGAGAAACCTCTCTCCCGATGAGATCTTTGAGAATGTTGAGATCCTTGAAGAAGAGGACGTCGCTAAGGCATTCATTGACAATGAAGTCGTTATCACATTCTAGGGAGGTTATGAAATGAAGTATCTAATTTGGCTTTCCAACCAGTGTGCTAGCGTTAAAGAAATCGTTCAAGCACTGAGGACTCAAAATATCGAAACTGACCTTCTTCTTGTTCAGGATGGTGTTTATCTTGCAGATAAGGGATGTCCGCACGCTATTGAGCTAAGTGAACTAAATGTGAAAGTGCATGCATCCAAACATCACATTGAAGAACGAGGTATTGGTGCAAGGTTGGTTGTTGATGTGAATCAGGTTGAGTATCCTGAGATGATTGACATTCTCATGGAGGAGTATGACAAGATCATTACTTTGTAGAGGTGTGTTTCGATGTCGGAGAAAATCTATGTAATAAGCTGCAGTCGAGATCTAGAGAGTATGGGTATGGACCGTTTGAGAAGCGCAGTAGATGGAATGGAGGAGAAGACACTTTCCTTGGACTGGTCTAAGGTCAGACTTGTCCCAGTGATCGCAGATGAGAAAGTTGCCTTTGCCGTGGGTGAGTCGCATTTTGTGCCTATCAAACCAATTGAGATACCAGCTAATTCTGTTGTTGTCCAATCCTATTATGGTGTGAATGGGATGGGACATTTGTCCTGTATAGGTTCTCAAGTATTCAAGAGACCTGATGAGGACCGGACTGCAGACATGTCTGTATTTCAATCAAGGATCAAGGCTTCAGTTCTCAAGGGAGACTTGCTTGGCCAAGTCTTGATTGTTCCTGGGAAATAGTAAAAACAAAGTCGTTCCATCGAGATTATCTCGGTGGAATGATTCTATTCATTTTTCCATTTCTAGTCAAATCATTCGTTTGACAGGTTTATAACGCTTAATTCCTCCAATTAGGAAAGCGTTTACGAGGGAGAATGTTGGTTTAGCTTCGCGCACGCCAATCAATTCTACTTTGTAGTTTGCGATATGAGGTAAACAACATGAACAAGAACAAGAAACTGTTGTTTGTGCTTCTATCGATTCTGTTTTTGATAGCACCGTTGGGGATAGCAGCTTTCTCCCCTACTGGAAGCACAGCAACAACGGATTCAGCAATCCCAGCAGCTGAATACGACTTTGTGAATCGCAGGGAACCTATCAGTGTACTTGTCTATAATGAATATTCTGACAATGCTGGTGGAGGAGAATATGAATATACAATGACTGCTCTTTTGAGTGAGTATGGTTACACCATGGAATACGACAATCTGACTGATCACACCCAGCTTGAGAGTGTCATTGACGATTATGATGTCTTACTCCTGATTGAGCAAGAGGATTCAACCTTTGCCCAGATGGATGCTGTTGCTTCAGAATGGAACGGTTTCATCTCAGGATGGGTCGATGATGGTGGGATTGTTATTTGCATGGATCACTTCTCCGCAGTGGAGAGTGACTATCATCCAACAGCAAGAATCCTGAATGGTACAGGTCTGATGAGTATTTATAATTCAACACCTCGGACTGGAGAGTCAGTTACAATCACTGATTCATTTGACCCATTGGCTTTTGGAGTCTCGGCATGGACTGGTCCAAGTGGAACTAGTAGTTTTGACACACCTGACGGAAATGAAGTCTTTGGAACAGGTGGACAGACTGTGGTCGCCCACAGATATTTTGGATTTGGGCATGTCGTTATGCTTGGGTTTGATATGTATTCTACCGATCCTAATCCGACGACTGTCCTAGCCAATGCCGTCCGTCTAACACGACTCGCTGTTTTTGATAATTCACATGCCCAAATATATGACCCCTATTCAGGTTATAACACATTTGCAACTCATATCCAAGAAAACTTTGGATTTGCAATAGCCACGATGAACACATGGAATCCATCTATGATTGAATCATGTGAGGTACTTGTTGCTGGTAATAACTATCTGACAGTTATTCCGTTCAATACTAGTGAGGTAGACTTTGTCAGCGACTTTGTCGCTTCCGGTGGAGGACTTCTTATCTTCTCAGAAATCTGGTGGTATGGAAACTGTACGGATCCTCTCCTGACAAGATTTGGCTATGAGAGAAATCAGACAGCTGGTTATGCAGCTGACACTGATGACAACGAGAGACTTGGAGCGCAACCATTCTATGGCCCAGAAAATATCGCTAATCACTCAGCAACCATTGGCGTGTCTTCTGTTCAGATGTATGGTAGTACAGCTTTCACCACAATTCCAGATGATGCAACACCGCTAATTTGGGCTGACACCGATGGGACGGCTGGTTGGAACATGTCATCAATATTCTCAGTTGACAATTCAGGTTACTCCCTAGCTACATCCAAACATCATGGAGCTGGTAGGATTGTAACCATTGCTGATGGTAGCATGTTTCATGACACCGATGGTGATACAGATGGCGGTATAGACTTTTTCGACCTTTCAAACGAGGAATTTGCTTCAAGTGTAATGGTCTGGCTTTCAGCTGCAGGTATTCCGGAGAAGACAGTTTTGTTTGAACAATCGCACTCCCCATTTTTCACCCTGAATGGCAATATGGACGCTGCTAGACTGCTTTCATTTAATGGATTTAACATTCGTTGGACTTCTCACTTCTCTGCAGAGCTAATCAATGAAGCAAGTGTCATTGTAAACTTCGAAGGTTCAAACAACTACACCACGCCGGAAAAGGAAGTATTGTACAACTTCGTTGCAAATGGAGGGGGACTGTTTATGTTGTGTGATCACACGTCATACAACGTTCAGACCAATGACATAATCTCCGAATTCGGCATGGTTGTTGATGATACATCATATCTGATTGATGAAGATGATGGGTGGGTCGACTCGTTCCCGAATGGCTCATATGTCGCATACGATTTTGATAGTATGAGTCTTCACCCAATCATGAATGGAGTAAGACGTATAGAAATTGACAGAGGTTGCGGGTTCGCATCTATAGGAAGTGGAACAGCGCTTGTCACAACCGATACTGATGGCACATCCTTCTGGTACACAGGAGCTGCAGCTAGCGGTGTACCGGTCATTGCAGCTACCTCTTACAACTTGGGAAGGGTTGTTGTACTTCCTGATCTCAACTTCTTTAGCAATGGAGACTCTGATACTGACGACTACGAACATCTCTACGACTCAGATAACGATGTTTTCATTGTCAACGCCTTCTATTGGTTGATTGAGAATCGGGCTCCAGTTGTTGAAGTGGTCTTTCCAAATGGCGGCGAACTTCTCAATGCCACTCAATATATTGAGTGGACCGCGGTTGACCCGAATGGAGATGAGATGTCATTCGATGTCTATCTCAGTGATAATAATGGATCTGATTGGTCCTTGCTAACATCGGGCTTAACTGTTCTTCAGTATGAATGGAACACTACTCTGCATGACGACGGGAATTCCTACATGATTCTAGTAGAAGCATCAGACGGAGTACTTTCTGGGCAGGATACATCCGACAATCCATTCGAGTTGGACAACTTTGCTGGTGGACCAATACCGGGACTACCACTTGATCCAACTCTACTGTTGATCATTGCCGGTGCTGTCGTCGTTGTGATCGTCATATTGGTTCTAGTGATGAAACGTAAGAAGTAAAACTACAGTGTGGGGAATACCCACACTTCCTTTCTTTTTTTCAAAGTCCACGGAGATATCCTGGACGTAGCTGACTTTTATCATCGGTTGAAATCGTGGTGTCCAGAACTTGAAGTAGAACCTCTTTGTCCCTGTTCAGCGTCCCACGGATGGGAAGATAATTTGATGCGTGATTCGTTCTGAATATGCAATTACTCAAATCCAGATGTTCCACTAGTGTCCTGAGCTCAACCAATATCTCCATTGGATCCATTGGTTCAAATTCTTTTGTTCTCACAAGCTCGTGTATCTCTGTACCTGGAGGTGTCATCAAGGTGAGTGCTCCCACATATTCTGGGTCAATCTGATTGAGAGCCGATGCAGTTGCCTTTGCATGTCGTTCTGAGTTTTCCAACCCACCTAGTCCCAAGATAATAGTAAGCGAGAGAGGAATCCTACCTTCCCTGATCTTCTTACATGCAGCGATGTTCTCATTTGTGTCAACACCCTTTCTTGACCATCGGAGTAACTCATCATCTCCGGTTTCAAGTCCGAGGTACACAATACCTAACCCAGCTTCGTATAGTTCTCTTAATTCTTCAACGGACTTCTCGCGTACGTCTTTTGCATAACCGTAGACTCCTACGCGCTCAAGTGAGGGGAGTTCAGAATAGAGGACTTTT
>Ga0209536_100007235_pt1 | contig 16853 bp, 12 predicted proteins | sample DeeMarSeWOR28_12_FD_187461 | JGI IMG/M metagenome (GOLD analysis project Ga0209536, IMG submission 187461) | Marine sediment microbial communities from White Oak River estuary, North Carolina - WOR-2-8_12 (SPAdes) (version 2) | ecosystem: Environmental > Aquatic > Marine > Intertidal zone >... | reverse complement strand
ATGGTGCTCTTGCCCGAGCCACCCTTGGAATTCAACACCATGATCGAGCGCATGTGTCCTCCGTTGCCCTGGTTTTCAGGCTCCGATTATCTGCCAAATCCGGGGTCGGTGCAAAACGGCGACATCGACATCCGATTAATCCAGCCCCAGCTCTTCCCAGATGTCGTCGATCCGGGCTACGACCTCGGGCGACATGCGAATCGGTTCGCCCCATTCGCGGCTGGTTTCGCCCGGCAGCTTGTTGGTCGCGTCGAGTCCCAGTTTCGAACCGAGGCCGGAAACGGGCGAGGCAAAATCGAGATAATCGATCGGCGTGTTTTCGACCAGGGTGATATCGCGAGCGGGATCGGTACGCGTGGAAATAGCCCAGATCACGTCTTCCCAGCTGCGCGCGTCGATATCGTCGTCGACCACGATGACGAACTTGGTGTACATAAACTGCCGCAGAAACGACCAGACCCCCATCATGACCCGCTTGGCATGGCCCGGATACTGCTTTTTCATGCTGACCACGGCAACGCGGTAGGAACAGCCCTCGGCCGGCAGATAAAAGTCCACGATTTCCGGAAACTGCTTTTGCAGGATCGGGATAAACACTTCGTTCAGCGCAAGCCCGAGCACCGACGGTTCGTCCGGCGGGCGGCCGGTGTAGGTGCTGTGATAGACCGGATTTTCGCGCATGCTCATCGCCTCCACGGTAAACACCGGGAAACGCTCGACTTCGTTGTAGTAACCGGTGTGATCGCCGAAAGGACCCTCGTCCGCTTCGTCGTCGGCGTAAATATGCCCTTCGAGGACAATTTCGGCGCGCGCCGGAATTTCGAGATCCGACAGGAGTGAACGGGTTATCTCGGTTTTCGATCCCCTGAGCAGGCCGGCGAAGGCATACTCGGCAAGCGTGTCCGGTATCGGCGTGACCGCCGCCAGTATCGTTGCCGGGTCGCAACCCAGCACCACCGAAACCGGAAAAGGCTGGTCGCCGTTTTGCTGACGCCACTCCTGGTAATCGAGCGCGCCGCCGCGATGCGATAACCAGCGCATGATGAGACGATTGCGACCAATCAACTGTTGCCGGTAAATGCCGAGATTCTGCCGCTTCTTGTTGGGTCCCCTGGTGGTGACAAGGCCCCAGGTAATCAGCGGCGCGGCGTCACCGGGCCAGCAGGTCTGGATCGGCAGCATCGACAGGTCGACCTCGTCACCGTGGTATTGAATCTGCTGACATTTGCCCTTTTTCACGACCCTGGGCGACATGTCGAGGATCTTCTTGTAGATCGGCAGCGTTTTCATCGCCTCCTTGAATCCTTTCGGCGGCGCGGGTTCCTTCAGAAACGCAAGCAGCTTGCCGACTTCGCGCAGGCTGGTCGCGCTGTCTTCGCCGAGCGCCTTCGCGACCCGATGCTCGGTGCCGAAAAGGTTTGCCAGCAGCGGTATTGCGCTGGCGCCGGGTCGCTCGAACAACAGCGCCGGTCCGCGGGCGCGCAGCACGCGGTCGGCAATTTCGGTTATTTCGAGCTCGGGGGAGACCGGCCGGCTGATCCGTTTCAGCTCGCCCTGCCGCTCCAGCTGATCGATGAAATCGCGCAGATCCCGGTATTCCATCTACCAGATCTTGATGCCGTGAAACTTTCGTTTGATACGCGCTTCGACAATCGACTTGCTGACCAGGAAACTGAACAGCAGGATTAGCAGCAGGCCCGGAACGATCAGTTGCCAGTAAGCCTGGAAGGTGGCCCATAGCACGCGGTACGCAGGTTCGCCTTCGGCTTCCTCGACATGGAGCTCCTGTTCGCGTTCGGCGATCTGGTTCTGCAGTTCGGCAATCTTCTCGGCGGCCTGTTGCTGTTGATCTTCGAGATCCCGGTTCTTCGCGACCAGCGCATCCATGTCTTTTTCATAAGTGTCGATAACGATTTTCGCGTTTTCCAACTTGGCGATCTCCTCGAGCAGGCCGGCGCTCCTTTCGCGCTCTTCGCGCAGTAGAATATTGGACGTCGGTTCGGGCACCAGGAAGCCGCGCTTGACCCAGCCGCGAGTGCCGTCGGGCGCGGTAACCAGCGCGTAGGGTCCACGCAATTCTTCGATCAACAGCAGGTCGCCGGAACCGAGCAGTTTCAGCACGTTACTTTGCGAATTGGGATCGGCGTATAGCGACAGGCGCAGCTTGTCGGTGACGTACTGCCGATCTTTTTCGTCGCTATCGCTCTCGTCCTGTGCGTAAAGCGGCAGCGAAAACAGGCATAACAGTAAACCGATAAGGAATTTGTTTGTCACTGGCTTATCCCGCTGTGTCTTAACAGGGCGTCTATCTGTGGCTCGCGCCCGCGAAAACAGAGAAACGATTCCATCGCCGGGCGCGAACCGCCCTGCTCGAGCACGCATTGCAGAAATCGTTTGCCGGTTTCGGGGTTAAAAATCCCTTCTTCCTCAAATGCCGCGAACGCGTCGGCGGAAAGGACCTCCGCCCACTTGTAGCTATAATAACCCGCGGCATAACCGCCTGCAAAAATATGTGAAAAGCCGTTCTGGAAGCGGTTGAACTCCGGCGTGCTGACGACCGACACCTGCTCGCGGACCTCGTCGAGAATTTGCTGGATGCGCTCGGCGGGGACAGGATCGACCTGCTGATGCAGGCGCAAATCGAACAGTGCGAATTCGATCTGGCGCAGCATTTGCAGTGCGCTTTGAAAATTCTTCGCCGCCAGCATTTTCTGGTAAAGATCCTGCGGCAGCGGCTCACCGGTCTTGTAATGGCGGGCGAACAACTGCAGCGCATCGTATTCCCAGCAAAAGTTTTCCATGAACTGGCTCGGCAGCTCGACCGCGTCCCACTCGACACCGTTGATGCCGGCTACTTCGGGCACATCGATCCGGGTCAGCATATGATGCAGGCCGTGACCGAATTCGTGGAACAGCGTGATGACTTCGTCGTGAGTGAACAGCGCCGGTTCGTCACCGAGCGGTGGCGTCAGGTTGCAGGTCAGGTAGGCCACGGGTATCTGGGTTTCACCGTCGATGCGGTAACGATTGACGCATTCATCCATCCATGCGCCGCCGCGTTTGTGCTCGCGCGCGTACAGGTCCAGGTAGAACTGGCCGGTCGGCTCGCCCTCCTCGTCTTCGATCTGGTAGAAGCTCACGCTGTCGTGCCAGCGATCGATATCACCGTCGAGACGCCGGATGCGCACCCCGTAAAGGCGGGTAACGATATCGAAAAGGCCTTCGATTACCAGATGGTCGGCGAAGTATGGTTTCAGATCCTCGTCCGAGACCTGGAAACGATGCTGTTTCAGTTTCTCGCTGTAATAAGGGTAATCCCAGGCCTGCAACTGACCGTCGAAACCGAGCGACTCGGCGAACTGCTGGCGTTCGCGCACTTCCGCCAGCGCCGCGTCGCGCGAGTGCCCGGCGAGGTCGTCGAGGAATTCGAGCACTTCCTCGACACTACCGGCCATCTTGGTCTGCAAGGAGTATTCGGCGTAGCAGCCAAATCCGAGCAATTTGGCTTTTTCTTGCCTCTTGGCCACAATTTCTTCCATTATCGGCCCATTATCGAAGATTTTATCGACAGGGGTCCGGTCTGACGCGCGCGTCGCGTAAGCCTCGTAGAGCGCCTTGCGCAAGTCGCGGTTGTCGGCATAGGTGATCACCGCGAGATAACAGGGTATGTCGAGCGTGATCCGATAACCGGGCAGCTGCTTTTGTTCGGCCAGCTGGCGCAGCATCGCCATTGCATATTCCGGCAGGCCGCCGAGTTCGGACTCGTCCTCGGTGCGGTAATCCCATGCCTGGGTGGAATCGAGCAGGTTGTTCTCGAAAAGTGACTGCAACTCGGAGAGCTCCGACTGCAGTCGCTGATAATGCGTTCTGTCCTCGCCTTCGAGCTCGACGCCGCCGAGGCGAAAATGCAGCAGCGCATCGGTAATGGTTTTCTGCTGCGCCGGGGTAAAGTCTGCGAAGTCGCCCGATTCGGCAATCAGACGATAGCTCTCGTACAGCTTCCGGTTCTGGCTGATTTCGGTGGAATACTCGCTCAACAGCGGCAAACAGCCGTTATAGGCATCGCGTAGCTCGGGACTACTCTTCACCGAGTTGAGATGACGCACCGGCGACCAGGCTTTCTCGAGGCGATCATTCATCAATTCCAGCGGCTTGACGAGGCTGTCCCAGCCGGGATTTGCCTGCCGGGCGAGCTCGGCGATGGCGCCACGGTTGGTTTCGATGATCTGGCTGATCGCGGGCTGGATCATCGCCGGCTTTATCTGGCTGAATGCGGGCAGCTTACCGGGTTCGAGGAGCGGGTTGGTCATATTGCTACCTGGCTGAAATCGAAGGGCGCTAGTCTACTGAACTGGGTCAGGCAATCAAACCGGAAATGGCGGACGCAACGAAAACATCACGGCGAGCGCGATCAGGATCAGAAAAGCCGCGGACACCGAGGCATAGGCGGTCAGTTTCTTGCGCGGCACCATATCTTCCTCGAGCGTGGCGGATAGGATATACGGCAGGCGTTTGTCCTCGGCACGGGAGAGCACATGTTGCTCACTGTTTTCGCCGTTTATCTTCGCCAGCACCTGCTGGCGCGCCGACGAGCGTACCGCCTTCCATTCCTGGTTCTGAATCTTGCCGTTGCCATCCAGGTCGAAATCACCGAGGTAGCGCTGCGGTTGCAGTTTCCATTGCCGCACCAGGTCTTCGACCTGGTTTGCTATCGATTCGGTAGAGGGGTTACTGTGCAATGTGCGGAACCAGCCGAGCGCATACAGCGTCGTCGCCGGCCGGATCAGGCGCTCGCGAAAGCGGTACCTGCCGGCGCTGAATCGCAACCAGCCGCCCTTCCCGGGCCCGCTGCTGCGGCATTCGGTACTGTGTCCGTACCAGGTGATGTCAGATTCCGGGATAACATGCGCATGATCGGGTGCGACGATACAATAGCCGGTGTCATCGACCAGGCGGAACAACTGGTCGCTGCAGTCGTCGGATATGTTCGTCCAGGTAGTGCGCTTGCCACTGCGCTCGCGCTTGTCGATGGTACAGTGATACCAGACGCAGCGACTGTTGCTGAACGGCGAGGTTATCGTATCGCCGGGCAACCACTCGCCCAGCCCTTTCAGTTCGACCAGGCCCTGCGCGGCGGAACGAATCTTCGACGTGGCAGTGCCGTCGACGAAACGAAAGCGGCGATAGGTATGGAAACAGTAGTACAGCAGGTAGATACAGACGGCCGCGAGCACGGTGACGAGGGCCAGGTAATCACCCGTCGACATGGCCAGAACTTCTGATTCGAGCCAGGCGTACATGGTCTAGCGCCAGGCCGGAGATCAGGTGCCGAATAATTCCTTGACGTTGACGTCCGCTGTTTCGCTCGCGTCGAACTCGAGCAGGTCGCGCGGGCCGAAGCCGAACAGGCGCGCCACGATCAGGTCGGGGAAGGTCTCGACGCCGATGTTATTGATATTGACCGATTCGTTGTAAAACTCGCGTCGGTCGGCAATGGTATTTTCCAGCGAGCTGATCCGACCCTGCAAATGCTGGAAATTCTCGTTGGCGCGCAATTCCGGGTAATCCTCGGCGAGCGCGAACAACTGGCCCAATCCCATCCGCAGTGCGCCCTCGGCGAGACCGAGACCAGGTACGTCCTGGTTCTGCCGCGCTTCGGAGACGCGCGAGCGGGCCTGCATGACTTTCTCCAGCGTCTCCTGCTCGAATTTCATGTACTGCTTGCAGGTTTCGACCAGCTTGGGGATCTCGTCGTGGCGCTGCTTCAACAGCACGTCGATATTCGACCAGGCTTTGGACACGTTATGTTTCAGGCGCACGAGGTGGTTGTAGATGCTGATGACGTAAACAACGAGGCCAACCACAACGACCAGGGCAATAATGCTGGCGATATCCATCGACGATTCTCTTGAGTTTTAGCGATCCTCTATATATAGATTTAATTTCAATATAATCAAGAGGTTGCTATACATCGAGATTACTGACATTGAGCGCGTTCGCCTCGATGAAATCGCGCCTTGGTTCGACGTGGTCACCCATCAGGGTGGTAAACACTTCGTCCGCGGCTATCGCGTCCTCGATGCGAACTTTTAACAGGCGCCGATTATCGGGATCCATCGTGGTTTCCCAGAGCTGATCCGGATTCATTTCACCAAGGCCTTTATAGCGCTGAATGTTCAATCCCTTGCGCGCCTCGCTCATCAGCCAGTCGTAGGCATCGCCGAACTTGCGCACCGGTTGGCTGCGCTCGCCGCGACGAACACAGGACTCTTCGCCGAACAAATCGCCGGCCTGCCGAAGGAACTGGGCGATTTGCTGATAATCCGCGCTGTTGAAAAAATCGCTGCTGAGTTCACGCGAGGTAGTCAGGCCGTGCAAACGCTTCTGCAATAAAACACCGAATTGCTCGCTGTCTTCGTCACTCTTGACTGACACATTGTAGGAAACCGACGCCTCGCTCTTTCGATTCAGGCGGCTGTCGAACTCTTCTCCCCATTTAGACAGCGCCGCGTAGTCATTCAGCATCGCTTCATCGACAACCGGCATGTCGAGAAGCTCAATCAATGCCTCGGCCGGAAAGTGCTGATGGAGGCGGTCAAAAATTGCCAGGATGGTGATGTATTGCCGGGCCAGGTTTTCCAGCGCGATATCGGATATGGGCGGAGAATCCTCGGTCAATTGCAGGCTCGCTCCCTCGATCGCCAGTTGCAGCAGGTAACCATTCAACTCCTTGTCGTCTTTGACGTAACGCTCCTGCTTGCCTTTCTTTACCTTGTAAAGCGGCGGCTGGGCGATATAGACGTGGCCGCGATCGACCAGCTCGCGCATCTGCCGGTAAAAAAACGTCAGTAGCAAGGTGCGGATGTGCGATCCGTCGACATCGGCGTCTGTCATGATGATGATGTGGTGATAACGCAGCTTGTCGATATCGAACTCTTCGCGGCCGATACCGCAGCCGAGCGCGGTGATCAAGGTGCCGACTTCTGCCGACTGCAACATCTTGTCGAAACGGGCTTTCTCCACGTTCAGGATCTTTCCCTTGAGCGGCAGGATCGCCTGCGTTTTACGATCGCGGCCCTGTTTCGCCGATCCACCCGCAGAATCACCCTCCACCAGGTAAATCTCGCACAGCGCAGGATCTTTCTCCTGGCAATCGGCGAGCTTACCCGGCAAACCGGCTATATCGAGAGCACCCTTGCGACGCGTCATTTCACGCGCCTTGCGAGCCGCTTCGCGCGCCCTCGCCGCCTCCATGATCTTGCTCGTGATCGAGCGCGCATCGGCCGGATTTTCCTCGAGGAAATCCTTCAGGTGCTCGCCGACCACGGATTCAACTATGCCCTTGATTTCGGACGACACCAGCTTGTCCTTGGTCTGCGACGAAAACTTGGGGTCTGGAACCTTTACCGACAGGACGGCGGTCAGGCCTTCTCGCGCATCGTCACCGCTGGTCGTGACCTTCTCTTTCTTGACCTGGCTGTTTTCCATGTACTGGTTCAGCGTTCGCGTCAGCGCGGTGCGGAAACCGGACAGGTGAGTGCCACCATCCCGCTGCGGGATGTTATTGGTGTAGCAAAAAATATTCTCCTGGTAGGAGTCGTTCCACTGCATCGAGACCTCGACACCGACATCGTCCACTTCCATCTGGATCTCGATCACTTTCTCGTGAATCGGCGTCTTGTTCTTATTGAGGTGTTCGACGAAAGCGCGGATACCACCCTCATACTCGAACAGGTCCTGTTTGTTGCTGCGCTCGTCGTTCAACTGAATGCGAACGCCCGAATTCAGGAACGAGAGTTCGCGCAGACGCTTGGCGAGGATATCGTAGTGAAACTCAACATCGGCGAAAATCTTCGGGCTCGGCAGGAAGCGCAGCTCGGTGCCGGTCTTGTCGGTATCCTTGACGGCTTTCAAATCTCCCTGCGGCACACCCATCTTGTATTCCTGGGTATACAGTTTGCCCTGCCGCTTGATGCGCAGGGACAGGGTTTCCGATAGCGCGTTAACCACCGAAATACCAACGCCGTGCAAACCGCCGGACACCTTGTACGAGTTGTCGTCGAACTTGCCCCCCGCGTGCAGCACGGTCATGATGACTTCAGCCGCGGAGCGCCCCTCCTCCTTGTGAATATCGACCGGGATACCCCGGCCATCGTCCTTGACCGAGATCGAGCCATCGGTATGAATGGTCACCTGGATTTCGCTGCAGTAACCTGCGAGAGCCTCGTCGATCGAGTTATCGACGGCTTCGAAAACCATATGATGCAAGCCTGTGCCGTCATCGGTATCGCCGATATACATGCCGGGTCGCTTGCGAACCGCATCGAGGCCTTTTAGCACCTGGATGCTAGAGGAATCGTAGTTTGACATGAAAGGGTCTAGCTGAAATTTCGAGGCTTGATTGTACCATGTTCCACGTGGAACATTTTATTTTCTTTTGCCTGCAGGGGCCCCGGCGCGGCACTATCGATGTTGCTTATGAACAGTTGCAAATCCATGCCACGGAGCTGGCGGTAAACGTTGTCGCGCGCGTCGGCGTCGAGCTCTGAATTGAGGTCGTCGATCAACAGGATAATGCGCTTGCCCGATTTCTCACCGACCAGCCTCAGCGCTGCCAGCAGCAACGCCAAACACAGGCGCTTGCTCTGTCCGCGCGAAAGCACTTCATCCACCCTGATATCGTTTGATTTCAAAACCAGATCATCGCGATGAATCCCGCTCGAGGTAAACCCGCTTCTAATATCGCGCTGTCGTTCGGCCAGCATCGCCTGCTTCAGCTCCATATCCTCGACCCAGCCCCGGCTCAATTCGAGATCAATCGATAATCCCTGCAGCAGCTGCTCGAGTTCGCCGTGCATGATCTGCCGAAGCTCCTTGCACAGTTGTCGACGCATGCGGTGAATTTTAAGCGAGGGATCGACCAGATGCTCGTCCCAGTAATCGAGTAACTGTAAATCCCGCCGGCTTTTTAAAAGCCGATTGCGTTGTCGCAACGCGTGGCGAAATTCGGCCCAGGCGTCCGAATAGGAATGTTCCACGTGAAACAAACACCAGTCGAGGAATGCTCGGCGTTTTTGCGGAGAACCCTCGATCAAGGCGAAACTGTCCGCGTTGACGATGTTTACCGGCACCCGCTTCACCAGCTCCGATCGCCGATTGACCGACTCACCGTTGACGTGGATTTCGAGCTTTGTCGCTGTACGCGATAACCCTGCCTTGAAATCGGCGAAACGGGCAAACAACAAAAACCCGGTCTCGCCGTGGCGAATGCATTGCTTTAACTGGTGGGTACGAAACGACTGCGCCTGGCAAATCACGTAGATCGCCTCGAGCAAGCTGGTCTTGCCCGAGCCGTTTTTGCCGTGAATCAGGTTGATGTGCGCGTCGAAGTCGAGCGTGGTGCTGCGCAAATTTCTGAAATCTGTCAGGCTCAGCTGACGGATTGTCATGCCGGGACCCGATAGCCTCTACAGACGCATCGGCATTACGACATAAAGGCTCGATTCGTTCTCGCTGTCGCTGATGATCGCGCTGCTGTTCGAGTCCTTGAGTTTGATCTGAACCTTTTGCGAAGCCAGCACGTTGAGCACATCGATCAGGTAAGTGACGTTAAAGCCGATTTCCATATCGCCTTCGTCGTAATCTACCTGCAATTCCTCCTCGGCCTCTTCCTGATCCGGATTATTGGCCTGAATCGAGAGATTGCCGGATGTCAGGGTCAAGCGGATACCTCGATACTTCTCGTTCGACAGTATCGCGATCCGGCTCATCGCCTGTTTCAATGTCTCGCGCTCAACCTGCAGGTTCTTGTTACCGTCAACCGGAATGACGCGCTGGTAATCCGGAAATTTGCCATCAATCAATTTCGTCGTGAAAATGACCGAGCCGGTCTGCACTCGCAAATGGTTCTGACTGAGCTCGCAGCTCGCGGGTTCATCGCTAGAGTCGAGCAACCGGGATAACTCGAGCACAGCCTTGCGTGGAATGATAATTTGGCGCTCATCATCCACTCCGGTCTCGCGTTCGTTTTCGCTGAGCGCCAGGCGATGACCGTCGGTCGCGACCAGGCGTATTTTTTCCGGAGAGATTTCCATCAGTATGCCGTTCAGGTAATACCGGACATCCTGCTGGGCCATGGCGAACGAAGTCTTGTCGAAAAGCGACTTTAACAGGCTTTGCGGTATCGTGAATTTCTGCTGCACCGCGATTTCGTCGAGCCCGGGAAATTCACCCGCAGGCAGCGTAGCCAGCGTGAAACGGCTGCGGCCGGATGTCAACGATACCCGGTTATCCTCGATATTGAAATTAACCACCGAGCCATCTGGCAACGCCTTGCAGATGTCGAGCAGCTTGCGAGCTGGTATCGTAACCTGGAAGTCATCGGCATTGTCGGCAACAACCTTCGCAACCATCTCGATTTCCAGATCCGTCGCCGACAAAGTCAGGTCACCACCCGTTGACCTGAATAGAACGTTGCCAAGAATAGGCAGTGTCTGCCTCCTTTCTACCGCACCGATTACCTGTTGCAGCGGCGCGAGCAGGTCTTCTCTCTTAATAGTCGTTTTCATTTATATATCTTGTTTGCTGTGTTTATTAGTTACGCCCATTTCCGGGGGTAAGTTTTATTTAACCTTTAAATTCAATTACTTAAACTAAAAAAATACGGCTGCATTGTTGTTCGCCGACACTGACTAAACTGTGCATAAGCCAGGAAAAAAAAGGGCCTCATTTTTTATCCAGTGGTTTTCCACAGCTTCTACCCCGGTTTTAATTACTCAACATCCGCGAGAGTATTTCGACGTCTTCATCTATTCGTCGATCCTCCGCGCGCAACTCTTCGACCTTGCGACAGGCGTGCAGTACGGTGGTGTGATCGCGTCCGCCGAAAGCATTGCCGATCTCGGGCAAGCTGTGTCGCGTCAGTGATTTTGCCAGCGACATCGCGATTTGACGCGGTCTCGTAATCGAGCGATTACGCCGGCTGGATAGCAGGTCGGCGACCCGAATCTTGAAATACTCGGCAACCAGTTTTTGAATATTATCGATGGTTATCGGCTTGTCCTGCACCGCGAGCAATTCCTTAAGAGCCTGGCGAGCGAATTCCGGTGTTATCGGCTGGCCGGTGAAGCGCGAGTGTGCCACTACCCGTTTCAGCGCGCCTTCGAGCTCGCGGATGTTGGATTTGAACCGTTCCGCGATAAAGAAGGCGACGTCATCCGGCACGTCCGCATTCGCCTGTTCCGCCTTGCTGTTCAGGATGGCGACTCTCGTTTCCAGGTCGGGCGGCTTGATATCGACGGCGAGTCCCCAGCCCAGGCGCGAGCGTATCCGGTCTTCCAGGCCCTCGATTTCCTTCGGAAATCGATCGCAGGTAATCACCATCTGCGCGCGTGCCTCGTACAGCGAATTGAAAGTATGGAAAAATTCTTCCTGCGAGCGGCTCTTGTCGGCGAGGAACTGGATGTCGTCGATCAGCAGCGCATCGAGGCTGCGGTAGGAATTCTTGAAATCGTTCATGCGGCCATGCTGCAGCGCCTTGACCATGTCGGATACGAAGCGCTCGCAATTGACGTAGAGGATATTGGCATCGGGGTTGTTTTCCCTGATCTGGTTGCCGATGGCGTGCATCAGGTGCGTTTTGCCAAGGCCTACGCCGCCGTAAATGTAGAGCGGATTGTATTCCGCGCCGGGGTGGTTGCTGACCTGTATCGACGCGGCCCGAGCCAGCTGATTCGACTTGCCCTCGACGAAGTTCCTGAATTTTTGCGAATCATTCAGCCCGGAGGAACGGTAGGCGCGCCGCGACGGTTCCGGCGCCGCCAGCGAAGGTTCGGCATCGGCGGCGCGGTTTTGCGAGCCTATGGAGAGGCTTACCGTGATCGATCTGCTGTCATCCAGGCTTTCGACCAGTTCCCGGATTCGATCGAGGAAATGCTTTCGCACCCAGTCCATGACGAAACGGTTCGGCGCCAGCAACTTGAGATTGTTCGGATCCTGCTCGACCTGCAACGGCAGAATCCAGGTGTTGAGCTGTTGCTCGTCGATCTCCCCTTCCAGGCAGGAAATGCACTGTTGCCAAATAGAATTCAAAGTCTTGGGTTACCGTTTCTGCCTCAATCCACGGCGCGTTGCACGGCAAATGAGCCGTGTCGATTCGAAGGCGCCGATATACGAATTTGCCAATCTGGCCAGCGATCGTCTCGACGTTACTGTCGGCACGCGCCGGCCGGCCCGTAATATTATACTTATCCACAGCCCGCGCAAAGGGCGAATTCGAAAATCGTCGATCATTAGCGCACCGATCCTTCGATTCGAACCGATAGTATGTTAAAAGGCGGAAAAACCGGCTTGTCGCAGTAATTATGTATTGACGTGGCACAGCTGGGACAGTACATTGTCGCGCCTTGTTAAAAGCGACTAACCATTGAGCCGAGGCGTTTGACATGAAACGTACATTTCAACCCAGTAATTTGAAGCGTGCCAGGACGCATGGTTTCCGTGCGCGCATGCAAACCCGCGGCGGGCGAGGCGTTATCAAGGCGCGTCGCGCGAAAGGCAGAGCACGTCTCACCCCGTAAGGTGGCTGCCGGGGGCCGCGAATCTTTCCCGAGACGGCTGAGACTGACGCGAGCTTCTGAATTTCAGCAGGTATTCAAGAACAATACCCGGCACGCCGACAGATGTCTGACCATCCTGGTCGGAAACAAGAAGGGTGACCGTCCGCGCCTCGGGTTCGCAATTGCGCGCAAGCAAATACCCAGGGCTGTCCAGCGAAACCGGTTAAAGCGCCTGTTTCGTGAAAGCTTTCGCAGAGTGCAGAATCGGTTACCGGCGCGCGACCTGGTAATCATGGTGAGACGCGAAATACTATTAATCGGTCCGAAACAGCTTCGAGCCGCACTGGATCAACATTGGAACAGCATCATCGAACAATGCGAAAAGTCCTGACAGCCCCCCTGATCCTGCTGATCCAGGCCTACCGCTACCTGTTCAGCCCGATGCTCGGTCATCATTGCCGCTATACCCCGACCTGCTCGCAATACGCGATCGAGGCAATCGAGACACACGGCGCCTTCAAAGGCTGTTGGCTCGCCCTGAAGCGAGTCGGCAGCTGTCATCCGTGGCACGCCGGCGGCTACGATCCGGTTCCACCCGCCGGCACGGGACATAAACATGGATAACACCCGCCTCTTTCTGTTCGCTGCGCTCGTTTTCGTCGGCATGCTGCTCTGGCAGCAGTGGCAGGCCGATTACGGTCCCCGGCCAGTTACCAGTAGCGAAGTCGGCAAAAGCGTACAACCGGACGGCGGCGAAGCGGCGCAGATACCCACAGCCGATCTGCCTGATGCAGGTGGAACTTCGGGCGGCGTGATCTCGTCCTCTGGCGAGAGTTCGGCACAGGCCGGCGCGACCGCCACGCCGGTGAGTCAGCTGGTGCAGGTCGACACCGACGTTATCCAGGCACAAATCGATACCCGCGGCGGCGTTCTCCGTTCATTGAAGCTGAAGCAATACCCGACGTCGCTGGAACAGCCGGATGACTGGCTCGAACTGGCGCATAGCGACAGCGACTCGGTTTATATTCTGCAAAGCGGCCTGATTAGCCCCGTCGAAGGCATGCAGATGCCGAACCATACCAGCGATTTCCAGGTAGACAGCCTTCGCTTCGAACTGGTCGACGGCGAACAGGAATTGCTGGTGCCGATGCGCTGGCAGAAAGACGGCATAGAAGTCGTCAAGACCTACCGCTTCAGCCGCGGCGACTACCTGATCAGCGTCGATCACCGCGTCACCAATAACTCGGCCGAGGACTGGAAAGGCAAGCAATATCGGCAGATTCAGCGCAGTCGGCCGCTGGAAACCTCACGCCTGCTGTACACCTACACCGGGTCGGTCTATTACAACGAGGCCGAAAAGTACGAGAAGGTGTCTTTCGACAACATGGAGGACCAGCCGCTGAAGCTGGAGTCGGACGGCGGCTGGATTGCGATGATTCAGCATTATTTCCTCTCCGCGTGGATTCCGGACCAGCAGGAAGTCAATGACATCTACACGCTCGCCAACCTCAGGCGCACACCGGCATCCTATACCATCGGTATGCGCTCGCGGGACCTGCAGTTGATTCCGCCCGGCGCCAGCGGTGAATTCACCAGCCAGTTGTTCGTCGGGCCGAAGATCGTCAACCGGCTCGAGGAAATCGCGCCCGGGCTGGAACTCACCGTCGATTACGGCTGGCTCACCTTTCTTTCCAAGCCGCTCTACTGGCTGTTGTCCTGGTATCACAGTTTCGTCGGCAACTGGGGCGTGGCCATCATCCTGTTGACCCTGACCGTGAAGGGCGCGTTCTACAAGCTGTCCGAAACCAGCTATCGCTCGATGGCAAAGATGCGCAAGGTAAGCCCGCGCCTGAAAACACTGAAAGAGCGCTACGGTGACGATCGCCAGAAAATGAACCAGGCGATGATGGAGCTTTACAAGACCGAAAAGATCAATCCGCTCGGCGGCTGTTTGCCGATACTTGTGCAAATCCCGGTGTTCATCGCGCTCTACTGGGCGCTGCTGGAAAGCGTCGACCTGCGCCAGGCGCCTTTTATCTTCTGGATCCGGGACCTGTCGGTGATGGATCCCTACTTCGTGCTGCCGATCGTGATGGGTATCAGCATGGTCATACAGCAGCGGCTGAATCCGCCGCCGCCAGACCCGATCCAGGCCAAGATCATGATGGCGCTGCCGCTGGTTTTTACCGTTTTCTTCGCCTTTTTCCCGGCGGGCCTGGTGCTCTACTGGGTCGTTAACAACGTGCTGTCGATCGCTCAGCAGTGGGTAATCACCAGGCGCATCGAAGCCGGGGGCAAGTAAGCCCGCGCGGGGCTCAATCGGTGCATCCGATCCGCCATGCAGCCGCCTGATACCATCACCGCTATCGCCACGCCGCCGGGTACCGGCGGTATCGGCATCGTTCGACTCTCCGGCAGCGACGCGCTCGCCATCGCCGAATCAATTACCCGCAGCAGGATCGAGCCCGGATCGATCCAGTTCAGGCGTTTCTTCGACGCCGACGACCAGGTCATCGATCACGGCCTTTGCCTTTACTTCAAGGCACCGCACAGCTTCAGCGGCGAGGATTGCGTCGAGCTGCAGGCGCACGGCGGTCCGATTGTGCTGGACATGCTGCTCGAGCGAACCTGTCATCTCGGTGCGCGCCTGGCGCGCGCCGGCGAATTCTCCGAGCGAGCTTTCTTGAACGGCAAGATCGACCTCACCCAGGCCGAAGCCATTGCCGACCTGATCGAGAGCGGCAGCCGCGCCGCGTCGCGCGCAGCGATGCGTTCGCTCGAGGGCCGCTTCTCCGAGCAGGTGCACGCCCTGGTCGAGCGGACCGTCGAGCTGCGCGTCTACGTCGAGGCCGCGCTCGATTTCGCCGAGGAAGAAATCGATTTTCTGTCGGGTAGCGATGTCGCCGGGCGCATCGATGCATTGATCCTGGAGCTGCGGCATTTGCTGCAGCAGGCGCAGCAGGGCAGAACCCTGCAGGAAGGCCTCAGCGTGGCGCTGGCCGGCCTGCCGAATGCCGGCAAGTCGAGCCTGCTGAACCACCTCGCCGGATACGAGGTCGCGATCGTCACCGAAATTGCCGGAACGACGCGCGACGTGTTGCAGGAGCATATCTCGCTGCGCGGTATTCCGATCAAGATCATCGACACCGCCGGCCTGCGCGAAGCCGAGCATCCGGTCGAGCGCGAAGGCGTGCGCCGCGCCCGGGAATCGATAAGCCGCGCCGACGTCGTGCTCTATCTCGTCGACGCCAGCAAGGGTCCCGGCGATGATGATCGGCGCATTCTGGACGAGCTGGCGGGCGCCAACCTGCAGATTGTCTACAGCAAGATGGATCTCGTCGATGACCGTTTTTCCCCTGACCCGCCCGGCATCGGCATATCGACGCTTACCGGTAGCGGTATCGACGAACTGGTCGATCGAATTACCGGCGATGCCGGCGATTACAACGAGGATACCCATGCCTTCATGGCTCGCCGACGCCATGTCGATGCGCTGCAGCGCGCGCTTGAAAGCGTGCAGCAGGCGGCGTCGACCTTCGAGCGCACACACTCGGGCGAACTGATGGCAGAAGACCTGCGCGCGGCGCAGCATTGCCTCGACGAAATCACCGGCGAGTTCACCAGCGACGACCTGCTCGGCAGAATATTCTCCAGCTTTTGTATCGGCAAATAAGCCGGCAGCCGGGCGCGGGCTAGCCCGCGGCGGCAGGCGCTATCGGCAATCCCCCGCCGCTGCTGCGCAGCCTGTGCATATCGCGAAAAGAGTCGGGATTCTTGATGAAAGTCAGCTCGCCGGTGAGCGGAAAGGTCTTGTCGTAGAGCCGCGACAACCAGAATCTGAGTGCCGCCAGGCGCAGCATCAGCGGCAGGGCTTCCTGCTCGAGCGGCTCGAGGGGCCGCAACCTCTGGTAAGCGTCGAGCACGGCGTCGACGCGTTCCGGCAGCAGCCGATAATCGTTATCGATGCACCAGTCGTTCAGCAACACTGCGATGTCGAAGACGAAACTGTCGCTGCAGGCATAGTCGAAATCGAGTACGCCGACCAGCCGATCGCCTTCGAATAATGCATTGTCGTGAAACAGGTCGGCGTGAATCGCGCCGCGCGGCAGAGAGCCGAGATCGAAACGCCGCGCCGCCAGCAGGCTCGCCTCGATTTCCAGCAACTCAGCCTCGTCCAGCTGTTCACGCATCATGTCGCGCACCGCAACCACCCAGTCGATTCCGCGCGGGTTGTGGCGCAGGCCCCGGAACTCGAGGCCGGCGAGGTGAAACCGCGCCAGCTCCTCGTACCGCGCA
>Ga0209536_100007234_pt1 | contig 16856 bp, 17 predicted proteins | sample DeeMarSeWOR28_12_FD_187461 | JGI IMG/M metagenome (GOLD analysis project Ga0209536, IMG submission 187461) | Marine sediment microbial communities from White Oak River estuary, North Carolina - WOR-2-8_12 (SPAdes) (version 2) | ecosystem: Environmental > Aquatic > Marine > Intertidal zone >... | reverse complement strand
CGGTATTCATACTTTTCAACAGGATGAGTGGCAATGGGGCATTGCACCGGAGATTGGTATTATCTTTCCTTTAGAACGTAATAGTGCATTAATCGTTAGTGGAAAATATCAATATGCATTAAGCGGAGAATCGCCTGTAGGTGGTGATATTAATCATGAATATTGGACCATCGGAATCGGATTTGCCTGGAGCCAGTATTAAAAAATGGGTGAATAAAATGATGAATCGAATATTGCAAACTGGAATGATTATCTTTCTGATACTCCTGTTCGCCTGCAGTAGTCAGAAATTGACTGCAGTGGATGATCGAGGTCATGGAGTCATTGATGAACAAAGAGAGCTCATAAAGAAAAATGTTCAAAATTCTGATAAGAAGGTACAGTTGCTTCAAATCCTGGATGAAATCGAACAAGCATCTCAAGACTTCTTCAAATATTATAGTAAACATAATAGAAAAATTGTCCAGCTAAACCAGAATTATAATTCGAGCCGGCAGGATTTTGAATCAGTGATTGAAAGTTTACTGCAGGAACGAAAAAAATTACAGAAAGAAGTATTTGATGGACGCCTGAAAATGGTACAACAATTCCAACAAAACGAATGGCAGCAAGTCTTTTTAGTGGACTCTTTAAAAAACAATAACGAGTTATAGGTATCAATGCTTTGTTTTGAGAAAAAATATACGAGTATCGTCTTGTCACTGGTGCTATCCATGGGTTTATTGCATGCCCAGTCAGAGTCTGAATCAACGACTGAATATGAAACGACGTTGAATGCATATCCATATATGTATTATACGCCGGAAACCCAGTTAGCCTTTGGTGCCGGTGGGGTTTTGACCTTCTATACGGAGAAGGATTCTTTTCTCAATCCATCTAATGTGACCTTTTCCGGATTTTATTCTACCATCAAGACGTATGAACTGTCTCTTGTCTCCAATCTGTTTTTTTCCAGAAATAAAATAGCTTCAACCATAGATATACGATACGGTCATAAAGTAGACCGTTTTTATGGGATTGGCAATAACACACCTGATCTGGGAGCTGATACGGAATATGTTTTGGACAATGTTGGTGGTATCATAGATTTTCAAATTCCTGCCACGCTCATTATCAGTGATCGAGCCGGGCTTGTTTTGGAATACCGTAACTATAGCATCAATGACCGACGGGATAACATCTACTTGCAGTCCGATACATTAACCGGCATCAATGGTGGTGCCGTATCTGGTGCTGGTCTTGTTTGGGTTTGGGATACCAGAGATCATGTGTTTTTCCCAAATGACGGAGGGATTACACAGGTCAAGGTACTTTTTTATACGCAGGATATGGGCAGTGATTTTACCTTTAGCTGGCTGGAAGTCAATGCGCGAAGATACTGGTCATTTGCTCCCGATCATGTTTTGGGGGTGCAGGTTTTTCTTCAATCTGTTGGCGGAAATCCGCCCTTTTATAAACTCCCTGCCCTTGGTGGTGCAAAAGTTATGCGAGGCTATTTTGAAGGACGTTATCGTGATAGCGATTATTTTGCCTGGCAAATTGAATACCGTCAATATTTTTGGTGGCGGCTTGGATTCGTCGCTTTCGCCGGAATGGGCGATGTTGTTGACGGCTTAACCAGATTAGCGGTTCGTCACCTGAAGCCCAGTTACGGGGCAGGTTTACGATTTCTGTTTAATGAAGAACAAAATATCAATCTTCGAGTTGACGTCGGATTTGGTAAAAATACAAATGGAATCTACTTCGGTATAGAGGAAGCATTTTAAAACGGTTAATTGGTCTCTCGCAAAGACGACAAAAATATTTATCCAAGAATTAAACGAATTTATAGGAATATTTATTAAAAATTTATAGACCATATATCCAAATTAAACACATCTATGGAGGAATTTATTATGAAGTACAGTAAGGTATTATTTCTGATCATGGCAGTATCCGTTTTTACCACAACGGCATCGGCTCAATTTAAAAGTTGGTCACAGTTGGTGTCATTCAATGGCAGTTTTGCCTCGCTGGTTGGAGAAACCACCGGTAATACGCTGGAGGGCTATGCATTTGATTTTACCTATGAGCAGGTCAATATGGATGGAAATCTTGCCGGTGGGGTGATGGTTACTTACCTGGCTGGACATGATAATGACAGCGAAAATGACCGTCGTATCAATTATCAATCGATCCCGGTCATGCTTCAAGGAAAATATTTTTTTGGTTCAGACATGATAAAAGGTTATTTGCAGGGTGGAGCTGGTATTCAATTTTCTAGAATTGAATTCACAGGTCCAAATTTGCTGCTACTCGATGGCGATACCGGTTGGGCATTTGGTTTGGGCCTCGGCGGTTATTTTTATACAGATGAAAAAATATTTATTAACGCTGCCTATAATTTTAACATTCAGACAAACAGCTTTTACCGGGATGGTATTGTACATCTGGTAAAAATTGGTATCGGATTCCAAAGCGAATGATTAATATCAATAATATTAATAGATTTATTCGCTGTCATAATTTAAATAAAATGTGAATACTTACGTTGCGAAAAATAGTATATATTTTAAGCGTTGTTTTGATGCCCGCCCTTGTTTTCAGTCAGGAGAGTGTATCACAACAGTTATGGGGAAATGCTGTTTTTGGAATTCCTAAAGGCAAACATCTCTATTTGGAAATTGATGTTGAACCAAAAAAGCAAATTTCAGGTATGGATTCCTGGGGTAATTTGGATGTTACACCACTGATCGAATATTATCCCAACAGCTGGATTGATCTGACAGGTGAGATGACGGTTGGATATACCAATCAGTCAACGGCTGTAAATACGCTCGAACTGACGCCGCGATTAGGGATCAGATTTCATTTATTCGAGAATGTGTGGCAATATTTTGAAACATCAGAACGTATTCCGCTTAGCCGCTTGACCCTAGCTACATTTATTCGCCTGGAGGTAAGAAATTTTTGGTATAGCATTGATTATGATTCCGAGCATGAGAACCGATTACGCCTGAGGATTGAATCTAAAATAGCAATCAATCATGAAAAGCTATCAGATGATAATACGATTTATCTTTTTACAGACGCTGAGTATTATGTGCCCTTCGGGGAGGATATTTCTGAAAGATTTGCATCAAAGTTCAGGTTTAGAATAGGGCCGGGATATCGTCTTACCTATGCTAACCGTTTTGAATTGCTCTTTATTTATGATTTCGCACGTGATACCCTGTATGATAATGTAGATAGGGATGCGATTGCGCTTGACCTAAGATTCAAATTTTATTTTTAGCGATCTTAAGTCTATTTGGAAGGTGTTTTTTTAATAAACAATTAATAATTTAATAATGAGGAGAATTAAGTCATGTTGCAGAAGAGTTTATTTTTATTTTTACTTATGCTTTTATTTTACTCTGCAAAAGCAGATACATTGGTCCTAAAAAACGGACTTACTCTTGAGGGAAAATTTAAAGGTGGCAATGAAACCACAATCAAGTTTGAAACGAGTGGGGCTGTACAGGAGGTTGCCGTCTCAGAAATCAAGTCACTCGCCTTTGCCGCATCTTCACTTGCACAACCGGTAAATAATACGGTTACGCCATCTGCTGCTCCGGCAACAGCCGCTGGATCAGCAGCCGTTACAGCTGCTTCAAGTGGAACAGAAGTTCCTGCCGGGACGAAAATTATGGTCAAAACAACGGAGAATGTGAGCACAGCTTCACATCAGGCCGGGGCCGTCTTTAAAGCCGCTCTGGAATCTGATCTGATTGTAAATGGCGCACTGATCGCTCCAAAAGGTAGTGAAATATATGGTAAAGTTTTAGAATCTGTAGGGGGCCGCAGGATTGGCAACCAACGTATCGTGGTCTCATTTGATAAGATCAGTATCAATGGTCAGTTAGTGGCCATGGATACCGATGATGTGGGCGCGGAAGGCGGACGCGGCGGTGCCGCACGGGCGGTTGGTGCCGGAGCACTGATTGGCGCGGCAGCGGGCGATGCTGGGGCAGGGGCTGCTGTCGGTGCCGGTCTGGCCTTGTTGGCGGGTGGTAAGCACATTCAGGTTCCTGCCGGATCGGTTGTAGAAGTATCGATCAAACAGGCGATCACGGTACCGTAAGAAATACCTGTGCCCTACTTTCGGGCGAGGGCTGTTTAATTTACAAGATATAATAGATTTTACTACCAAGCACACGAAGTTTAAGAAAAGGAAAAAATATGTTACGATTCAAAAAGATAGAGTTTGTGTATTATCTTCGTAAACTTCGTGGTTAAAATAGAAATCAATACGGAAAGTCTATTTAATTTTTAGGAAACCAAATGAAATTACATGTTTTGCAAATAAGCGCCTACATCATCATCATCGCGGCCGCAATGAAATTAGCAGCGCCAGTTGTTAACATTATATTGCTGGCCTTGCTGTTAGCCATGAGTTTGATGCCCGTCATCCTCTGGTTAATGAAAAAAGGTGTTCCCAAAGCTGTTTCTCTTCTAATTACCTTATTTTTATTAATTTTTGTTACCGGGCTGATTGCTTCTGTGCTTAGCGCAGCTGTGATAGGTATTGCGCAGAAGTATCCAGTCTATGAACAACAGTTGCAGATGCTCAAAACGGATGTTATACAATTTTTATTGAAAATTGGCATTGACGTATCCGATATGTTATCCAGTCAACTTTATAATCCTGAAAATTTAATGGTTATTGTCGCTGATTTCATCGCCGGGATAATTTCGACATTTAGCAATTTTATAGTTGTATTTTTATTAATCATATTTTTATTAATCGACACAGCAGATCTGCGCTATAAGATACATTGGGGAGAAAAGAAAATTAGTGACGGTTGGGAAAAATTTGCTGAGTTAGCTGATGAAATTCGAAAATATGTATCAATATCTGCCTTCACAGGACTAATAACAGCTATAGGTAATTTAATTTTACTTCTCATCATGGGGATTGACTTTCCTTTTCTATGGGCTTTTTTGTCATTTTTATTCAGTTTTATCCCCAGTATTGGATTTGCTCTCAGTGTGATACCGCCAGCCTTTCTTGCCCTAGCAGAATCAGGTATGACAGAAGCAATGGTAATTTTGGTTGGGTTTATCATTATCAATGCTGTGGTGGAAAATATTATTAAACCAAAGTTCATGGGTGAAGAACTAAATTTATCACTGTTTGTTATTTTTGTATCTCTTATTATATGGACCTGGATACTGGGATCAATCGGTGCCATTCTGGCTATCCCTTTAACGATATCAGTAATGAAAGTGAGAGGTATAATTGTTTCAGAATAAATCAGTCATTATTAATTTTAGGATGAATATATGAATAGTAAAAAATTTTTTAGAAACTTTATAATCCTGGCCATATTGACGGGTATTAACCAAAATGTATCTGCCCAGGATACCCATTACTGGAATTTGCAATACGGCACACGTTCTACTTTACTGAGTGGTGCGGTTATCGGCAGTGTATCCGACATGGCTGCTACCTATTATAATCCGGCAGCACTCGCCTTATTTCCGGCACCGGAAATTTTACTCAGTGGAAAAGTCTATCAGTATAGTTCTTTGACATTGAATAATGGCGCAGGTCCGGGCAAGGATCTTACATCGAGTACGATCGAAGCGGCACCGACGCTCTTTGCCGGTTCCTTTACCTTTGACTGGTTGGGAGATCATACGTTGTCCTATTCGATTCTAACCCGGCAGCGCATGAATTATGGTATTGAAGGGCGTCGAGGTGGTACTAGTGATACAGGTTCAGGTGAAGAATTAGTTGCAGGAGAGCTCATTGCGAATCAGGAACTGTCCGATTTATGGATTGGATTGACCTGGGCGGTTAAATTAAATCCCAATATTGCTATCGGTGTCACACCATATCTTTCAATTCGTGACCAGAAAACACGTAAACACGCCTATACAGAAATTCTTGATCCAATTGGCAATGTCTCTGCCGCTATCATTACGCAGCAGTTTGAGTATAAAAATTATCGCTTGCTGGCAAAAGCTGGATTTGGTGCCAACTTTGATCCGCTCACTTTTGGATTTTCCATCACATCACCCAGCCTGTCAATAACTGGGAGCGGCTCGTCATTGGTAAATTTACTCAATACCGGAGATAGTTCGAGTGAAGAGACTGCTTTTATTGCCAATTTTCAGCAAGATGTGACGGCCCGCCATCATATGCCACTTGCGATTGGTTTTGGAGCCGGTTACCGGCTGGGAAAACACCGTTTACATGTCAGTGCTGAATGGTTTGATAAAGTGGACCGATATAATATTTTAGACACGGAAGATTTTACTGCCCAAAGTAGTGATGAGATATATTCAAACCAAGTTGACAGTGAATTTAAAAGTGTCACTAATTATGGTATCGGTGCGGAATTTTACCTGAGTGAAAATCTGGATCTCTTTGTCAGCTATGTGACTGATTTCTCTGCTTCAGTTCCAGATAGCAGAACAAACTTGACCGTATCAACCTGGGATATTTATCATCTCTCCAGCGGTGCCTCGTTTTCAATCGGACGCTCTGAATTTACACTGGGTATCAATTACGCTTTTGGATCAGGGAAAGTAAAAGGTCCAGTCAATCTTCCCGAAGGTGACATAAAAAATACGCTGGTCGATCTGCTGGAAGGTTCAGATTTGGATTACAAACGTTTAAAGTTTTTGATCGGATTTTCAATAGAAATTTAATATTTAATTTCTCACGTTATTCTTGGAAAATTTATTCAATAGGTGATAATTTTATGAAACGGATCTTTACTATAAAACTGATCTTAATGGTAACTTTTCTGTTCCAGTGTAATATTCTGGCACAAGAGAAGAATTATTTTATTTATCCTCAACAGCTTCCTTTTGAAAAATATAAGAGTTCAGTCGGGCTAGGTTTGGCAGATTTACCTGAAGATCAGGTTGAAGAGGCCAGTACATTTATCCGCGGCCCCATATTTAATTATCAAGCATTATATGGGCTTCCGAATAATTTTCAGATTTATGGTGCGGTCTTTACAAATATCGCGACGTTTCATTTTTCTCTTGGTCCCAGATGGACCTATCAATTGGATCATTTTGCTTTTGCCCTTGGTTATGATATTGGGTATTGGTTTGGTGAATTAAATCAATTTGGGTACAACAGTAAAGTAAAAGGTTGGATTCATTATCCCAATCTGACGATTGGATATGATTCTAAAAATTTTGCCATTTCACTAAAAAGTGAACTGATCATCCAGACTTCACGCACTGATAAATCCGATGATGTTGAGATAGAGACTAATTTTGATTCCATCTCGGGATTGATTATAGGTTTGTATATCGAGCAACCATTGTGGAAGGATAACTATGTCCTCCTGGGGTTAAGAATGAATTATACCAAGTTTTACTATCCTATTTGGGCAGCCTTTCCTACTTTTAACCGATATTTTTATATACCAGAGATTATGATAGGATTCAATATATGAAAAAAATAATTCTATGTATTCCATTACTTTGGCTTTTCTCCTGTGCAACAGACTTAGATGTCCCGGTACCAGGATTTGGTGATAATAGTATCATCGATGAGACAAATACTCTTATAGAAACGGCCAAACAGAAAATGGAAGGTGTCTACCGGGTCATTGATGGCGCTGATTATTTTGGTACTCAGGTTGTATTAAAATGGAATGGAGATTATTTATCATTGTTTGGTGAAAAAGATGCCTGTTATTTCATCTTGCAGGGCGGATCATTAGAATCTGTGCTGTTTTTTGAAGGATACTGGCGTTATGCGACCAATACCGAAACAGGTTTGGCCCAATTCAGGATTTCAGGTGCTACCGGTGGTGATTATATTGTTTCCAACGGTGACAGTGTCCAAATACGACTGGAGGGTACCTTTGGATCCGATAACGATTTCCCTGACCAAAAGGTTACCCTGAGTTATAAAAGATCATTTACTTCAAAGGTTTACGAGAAGAAATTTTGGATCGTCGCTCACCGAGGTGCCGGCCGGACATCGGATCTCCTGCCCGCTTCTGAAAATACGCTGGAAATGATCAATCTGGCCGAACGTTATGGTGCCAATGCGATTGAAATAGATGTAAAGCTATCCGATGACCGCATTCCCTTCCTTTATCATGATCAAACAATAAATCTAAGATTAACGCAAAAAGGAACGATATGGGGTGATATTGAAGATTTTACCTTTGCTCAATTAAGGTCCTATATAACCCTGATAAATGGTGAAAGAATACCTTCACTTCGTGAAGCACTCGAATTTGTTCTGGAAGAAACGAATATCGGATTAGTATGGCTTGATATGAAATCAGAAAAAAATGATCTTCCGGAAGTCATTCCGATCCAGCGGGAGATCATGGAACGTGCAAAAAATATGGGACGTGAGCTGGAAATTTTTCTTGGTTTACCAAAAGCAGAAAAAATAAAACAATTTCTGGCATATCCATCTTATCAGGATGTACTTTCCTTAAACGAATTCGAAACTGAGGATGTACGCCGCACAGAATCGGAATTTTGGGGACCACGTTGGACTCTAGGTACTCAGAATGCTAAGGTACAAGAAATGCATAGTGAAGGTCGTCGGGTGATTACCTGGACCATGGACGAACCTAATTTTATCAATCGCTATTTAAAAGAAGGTGATTTTGATGGTATGGTAACGAATTATCCTACTTTGGTTGCCTACTTCTTTTATGTTCAATAAGAATTTATAATCTGCTTGCAATAAAAGATAATGATGGTAGCTTGCTATTTTGTATAGTTAAATATTTCGAACAGGGTTATTTATGAAAAAATTATTTGTATTCGTTTTTATTGTCTTAGCCTTATTCACTCAATCCATTCAGGCTCAATCTTCACAGCTAAATGGTTCTGCAGGGCTTGGATATGCACGATTTATTACGGATATGGACTTATCTGGCCTTAATAAAAATGGTTATTCAGGCACTCTGAGAGTGATGTGGCAACCTGAGCATTTATTGCGTGTCGGTCTTGAAACAGGTTATTATCGTCTGTATTCTTTCCAGCAAGAGAATATTCAAACCGAATTCGGCACAGCAGATGCCCAATCCTCACTTGATGCACTTCCGATATTTTTGAATTGGGCAATGCAATTAACCTCTGATCTTGAAATATTTGCAGGAATTGGTCCAACATTTTTATACACTTCTTTCGAATCTTTTGGGTTTGAGGCAAAGACTACGCAGATAAGTACGAGTTATATTGTTGGAGGAAACTACACTCATGATATCTCACCAAAGATTAAATTGGGTGGTGAATTGAAATATTATCGTATAAACAAAATAGAGGATGGAACGTTAACACTTCAATTTATATTAGCATATAAATTATTTGAGTGGTAAGTAGTTCAAACAACAATATGTAATTAATCAAGTGAAGTTGTTGTCTTAATATATGTCTTAACTAAATGCAACATTCACCAAAGACCACATATTATCAATAAATAATTTTGCTTTTATAACTAAAACCACCCAGATTCATGGACACATGGGCTTTAAAATGATGTACGAAATCAAGGCACATAAAGATAAAATATACAGCAAGTTAGGCATCTTATATTTGTTAATAACGCTTCGTTTTGAGGGGGTAGTGCCCACGCGGGCGTGCGGGTTCCCCGATCTCAACTATCAATGTTTTAAAGGATATCGGGATCAGCCTACCGGCTGACAGGCCGAAGCGTAGCGAAGGTCCGCCTTCCGGCGGATCCCGTCTCCAGCACCAAAAAATCCCGCTATAGGCGGGATTTTTTGTAAGTTCGAAGTTCGAAACTCTAAATCCTAAAACAATCCTAAATCCTCCCAATTAAAACCGCCGTCCTACCATAACGTTTTTGAAACTTGGTTATTGATTTTCCTGAAGTATCGTTTTTCAAACTAAATCCAATTAATAATCTACATTTGATTCAGGTTGGTAAATAAAAAAATGATTGATCCAAATTACGATGTGTCGTAAAACAGACCGGACCAAATTACGATACATCGTAAAATAGTCCCTGACTATTATTTTGATTTATGGATATTAAACACATTGTGCAGGGTATATCTTTGTTCTAAAAAAGATCTCAGATTAGTTTATGCACCAATATCAGATATAAAATCTATAAAATTTATTCTATTGATTTCTTTAAATGTAGCATTAGCATAGGTATCTAACCATGAAGCGGGAGCCTTTTTATTTCGTTCAGACCATTTGATTTCAATACCGCTTAATTTTCCGGAACTTTCTTCCACATAATCTAGTTCCGCCCCTGTATAAGTACGCCAAAAGTAACAATTTTTAAAATTCATAGAATAAGCCAGGTATTTTTTACGTTCGCTGATAATAAAATTCTCCCACAATTTTCCATGGTCATCTCTAAATTCCAGGCCATTATAATTATCAATAATGGTGTTTCGAATGCCTAAATCATAAAAATATATTTTATCCATTTTGACGACTTCTTTACGCAAATTTCTACTAAAACCAGGTAATCTGAAGATAACAAAGGCCTTCTCCAACAAATCAATATATGATGCGACTGTATCTTTGCTCATATTCAAAGAATTCCCCAATTCGCTTAAGGATACCTGAGAACCGATCTGAAAAGCAAGTAATCGCAATAAGGCATCAAGACGTGAGGGATGTCTTATTGACGTTAATTCAAAGATATCTTTATATAAATATGAAGAAGATAATTCTCTTAAGTATTGTTGTTTTTCTGTTAACGACAGTAGGGAAAAAATTTCCGGGTAGGTACCATAGATTAAGAATTCCCCGATCCGATTTTGTAAATCGGCTGCATTTTCTATTTTCCGCAGTTCATGAAACGCCACTGGATAAAGAATAAAGGTGTTGGTTCTGCCAGTTAATGGCTCTTTGATTTTACTGGCAAGTTCAAAAGATGAGGATCCTGTCGCAATAATTTTTAGCGATGGCATTTGATCGTGCAGAATTTTCAAGTTGATGCCGATATCTGGAATCCTTTGTGCCTCGTCAATAAACAGAATGTCCGCCCGTTCAACAAGCAACCTCATTTTATTGAAATCACGAGAGGAAAGAATATCGATATACTTTTTTTCATCGGCATTAATTGCCACGATTTTCTCTGAAATTGAATTCAGTATATTATTGACCAGAGTTGTCTTGCCAGATTGCCTGGGTCCATATAAAATTATTACCTTGTTCGAAACGGTAAGCCGTTCTTTTATTATCGCAGTTAATGCTCGAGGTATAAACATACTGGAATTTAAGGGATATTAGTTACTATATCAACTGTTTTAGCGCGAATATCGCTAATCAATGTGCGGAATTTGCATAAAATTTGATAATACTTTCAACTTATTAATAATTAAACTTGATTTTACTGCTGAAATTTATCAGATACATGGACACATGGGCTTAAAAATGTGGTATGAAACAAGGGCACATAAAGATAAAATATACAGTAGATTAGGCATCCTATATTTATTACCTGTGCTTCGTTTTGAGGGGGTAATGCCCACGCGGGCGTGCGGGTTTCCCGATCTCAACTATCAATGTTTTAAAGGATATCGGACTCTGCCTTTCGGTAGTTCAAGCCGAAGCGTAGCGAAGGTCCGCCTTCCGGCGGATCCCGCCTCCAGCACAAAAAAATCCGCCGAATGGCGGATTTTTTGTAAATTCGAAATTCTTAGTCCGCCAGAAGGCGGATCAGCCTACTGGCTGATTCTAAATCCTAAACAAATCCTAAATCAAAAAAACCAAACTACATATAAATCTTAATTCTCAATTTTCAATTTCCAAACTGTTTTTAATTTTGGAGAATGGATATTATTTGGTACTTGTTGTTTTTATATAACTTAGGTGACAGGCAAACGGACTGAAACCCCGTGTACAGTGATACTTATAAAAATATAGAATACTCGGAGGTGTTAGGCAAAAAACTTCCAGAAAGGAATTATGTTTATCTGGTCTAAAGTCTCTTCTTGATCATACGTGATAATTGTACCATCCTGTATCCGTAAATTATTCATAGCTTCATTAAGGCCACCCAACTCACGTTTGCGGTTTTGGTCCGTTAGTTCATAGCATACCTGTATTGCTTTTCGGGTTGAATCTTTACTGACAATAAAATCGCATTCCCCCCTGTTCTGGTAAAAATGAATTTGATAGCCGCTTTTTTTAAATTCACTGTGAACCAAATTTTCAAATAGTTTACCTCGGTTGGCAGAGAAACGAAATGAAACATTCGCCAGAATACCATTATCGATGGCGTAAACCTTTTTACGTGCATGGGATTGTTTTTTTAATAAAAAAGAAAATTGACGAATTTCGTCTAAAAGGAAACTATTTTCTAGAACGTTAATATATTCTTTAGCGCTGTTTTCATTCGTGTTTAAGGCTTTACCAAGACCGTTGTAGGAAAACAGTGTACCAACATTTGTTAAAAGATAGTGGGTGAGATCTCTAAATACATGTATTTCTCTGATACGGGCATTAGCGATACAATCTTTTAATACAATTGTATCATAATAATTAATTAATAACTCTCGTTTTAGATCTTCATCCTTCGTTTTATACACCTCGGGATACGCACCATATTCAAGCAGTTTATCAATAATGGCAAGTACAGTAGATTTGTTCTGAACTAATTCTATATTTGAACCGATATTTTGATCTGTCAGGATTTCCTGGTACGAGAGGGGGAAAACTTCATCAAGAATAAAGCGGCCACTCAATAATTGTGCATATTCTCCTTTGAGTAGAGAAGAATTTGAGCCGGTAACAAATATTTTTTTATAAACCTCACTATCATAGATACTTTTTACAAATTTTTCCCATAGATTTACATGCTGTACCTCATCCAAGAATAAGTATTCTACTTTTTTACCACTGAGTTTTTCAGCAAAATCGATAATTTGATAAAGCCTGCTCGAATCTTGATATACTTCAGTAAAATTGGGATCGTCTAAATTAATATATAACATACTAAACGGATCATAATTCGTCATCAGATGATTAATAAGAAGCTTGAGTAAAGTCGATTTTCCACTTCTTCGGATACCCAGTAACACCTGCACTTCCTTAAGGGATAATTTTTTTATCAAATTCTTTAGTTTCTCACGGCCAATGAGATCTGAATAAGGATTATGCCAGTGCTTATTTTGTTGAAGAATAACCTTGTCCATTGTCATATCCTTTATAGTTTAAATAAATTTACTAAACATGTTTAGGTATATCAACTTGTAATACGAAATATAATTAGAAATCAAATGATTTATTACGAATTACATTTGAGGTTTATATAATCGCGGATAATAAGAATATATGTGGTATAAGAAACCTCTATCTGTCTTTTATGCAGATTGTCAATTATTTACCAAATTTAATCTGCATCTATTTTTATCAAGTATTATTTTTCTGGCAGGTGAAGTAGTCCATCACCCTAAAGTAGCAATTAAGTAGTAAAAAAGGAGTAGATGTTCTGTTTAACATCGTGTTATTTATTAAGGTTTTACTTTATTTGTACAACTTTTCTAATTTTGGTGTATTAATAATCCGGCCTTGTTTACAGCCGTCTGAACAGGGGGATTACACCCGGAGCTGGGGAAACCTGTGATCATACCAGTTATATTTAGTAACGGTAAAATGCACATCGGTAGAGAAATCATTATATCCAGCTATTACCAAATAGACTTGATTCTTCCACTTCATCTTATTACTTATTCGTTTGTTATACTTCAAATATATGAAATACTACTTGATTTTTGTTTATACCAAGTATATTATATTAACAATTATGTTAAAAAGGTATGCTTAGTGAAGATTCTGAAATTAAACGCGATTAAAAAAACTTTCTTTGGATTCCAAGACATATCAAATGCGCTGGGGATAACATATGCATCAGCCCAGGTGACGGCACATCGCTATGTTCAAAATGGCATGTTAATACGGATAAAACCAAATATTTTTGTACTGGCTGAAAAATGGAATAATTTTAGTTCAGAAGAAAAGTATCAAACGGCTAATCTTTTGCAAGTTCCATCATATGTATCACTGACGACGGCACTAGAATATTATGAAATCACCACTCAAATTCAACGAAATTATATCGAATGTATTTCTATAAGAAGAACTTTCTCAAAGAAAATTCGTGAGCTTTCTATTCGTTTCTCAAAGGTGTCAGAAAAACTCTATTTTGGATTTGAAAAGAGAAATAATGTATATATCGCACTGCCTGAAAAAGCCTTGATAGACGCCTTGTATCTGGCCTCCTTTGGAAGATATTCATTGGATATAGCGGCAGTCAGTAAAAACAGATTTGATCAGAAAATTTTAAGCAGAATGCTAGAAACGTACCCTTTAAGAACAAAAAATCTGATGAGGAAATATGGATTTATTAGCCCGTCATGAAGAATTTGAGATGGAAGTTTTACATAGGATGAATAGTGCACGGATACTGGATAAATTGGTATTTGGCGGCGGTACCATGCTTCGATTATGTCATGAACTTCATCGTTATTCGGCTGATCTTGATTTCTGGCTAATCAAACCTGTTTCTTTCGAGGCCTTTCTAGAAAATATTTCCTCCATTTTGGTAAAAGAATATGAGATCACCGATAACCAGATTAAACATTTCTCCTTGTTACTTGAACTGAGATCAAGGAATCATCCAAAAAGGTTAAAAATTGAAATATGGAAAGAGATCCGGACGTGGCAGATGGAGAAAAGTATTGCATTTTCTAAATATAGCAATCGCCAGGTCTTGCTGTATACACATACGCTCAAACAAACTTTGGATAATAAAATTGAGGCGCTGATGAATAGAGGTGAAATCCGGGATGCCTATGATATCGAATTCTTACTGCGCAAAGGAATTAATTTACCCGAGCTGACGCTTGAAGATAAATCACTTGTAAAGAACCGTATAAAGTCATTCAGAGAAAACGATTATAAAGTAAAATTAGGATCAATACTGGATGAAAATATGCGATCATACTACATTAAGAATCACTTTCGGTATTTGGAGGGAAAATTATGATCATATTAAAGGTATGTCGGTGAACATTGGTAGTTTCAGGAACAATCTCGGATTCATGGACACATGGGCTTAAAAATGTGGTATGAAACAAGGGCACATAAAGATAAAATATACGGTAGATTAGGCATCCTATATTTATTACCTGTGCTTCGTTTTGAGAGGGTAATGCCCACACGGGTGTGCGGGTTTCCCGATCTCAACTATCAATGTTTTAAAGGATGTCGGACTCTGCCTTTTGCAGTCCATCCAAAATATGATCAACCAGAGAATCTTCTTTGATGAATCGCTGAAGCAGCATACGCGATTTTTTTTGGAAATCGGGTTTGAGTTCAAATAAAAGGTTAAGTTGCTCTCCGGCTTCTTTACTCCGCTGTAATTGTGCCAAGCAGGCACCGCGCAACAAAGGCGTCCAGAAGAGGTCGGGTAAATCATACTGAGTCGCCTTCGTATACGCCTGCTCATATTCTTTTTTCCGATAGTAATATAGTGTTGTCACACCGTGATACCAGGCAGGATAATTGTCATTCATCTTCATTGCTTTATCAAGTAATTGCTTACCTCGATCCCATTCACCATATAATGCCAGAAAATAACCAATACTACCTATTCGTAAAGGTGAGCGGGGATTCAGTGCCTCCGCCTTCTTCATTTCATTTAAAAATTCAGCGCGTCGATTAAGATGAAAATACAGCAGGGCAGAAATGATGCGGACCAGCTGATTAGCTGGCTCTGTATTGATGGCCTGTTGAATGAGATCAGCAGCCCGTACGAGACTATTATCACTGTTGGGTAAATCGAGAGCATACGCATTTAGATACAGATTCGCGAGCATGGCACAGGCTATACTGCACTCCGCATCGCGGGCAACCGCCTGCTCAAGTGCGTTAAACGCAGTCAGGTATGTCCCCGGTGTAAGATTGTTTTGATAGTGATAAAACCGCAAAATTGCGTCGAATGTGTGCAGGTCTGGCTCAGGTTTATTCCGCATTTGATGATACAACTTGCGGGGAATGACGCCATATTCACTGGCAATGTTCGTGATAATCTCATGAACAATCTCTTCCTGGATTATTAACAGATTGGCTGCTGTTAAATTGCGGCGAAATTGTTCCCCCCAGATATGTTCACCACTGGCTGAATCCACTAGTTGAATGGCTATTTTAAAGGTCGTCTCCGCTTTACGCATACTGCCCGTAATGATAAACCGGGCTCTTTCTGGCCGGCCCATATCAGGCGTTCTATTCCGGCTGCTTTCTTCGGAATAATCGCCGGCAATGATGACCTGAAAATCTTCATAACGGGTCAGTTCGATGATCAGTTCCTGCGTGAAGCCCTGGACAAAATAATTCTGTTCGCTGTCTCCGGTTAAATTTTTCAGCGGCTGGACGACAATTGTCGGTCTGACAATATCTCCGGTTTCCGCAATAATACTCTTCCTTACATTATCCTGAAAGTCATCGCTATCCATATCAAAAAAAATGGGTATATAGCTGCCTTTGGGAATGTCAATGCGGATTGTATCGTCAGTCCCTTCCTGCTCATAATAGGCTTTCAGGGAGCGACGCAGCCGGCCGGCAAGGATACGCACGATGGGGTCCAGATCGGGATTAAAATCCGCTGGACGATTCAAAATGCCGGTACCAATTGTATATTGCTTTAATTGATCTCCCCGGCCGGCTAAAGTTTCCTCGACCAGGAATTTCAACAGGAGGCAATTTTTCTCTTTACCGGAAAATTCGTTGCTGGAAAGAATATGAGACAAACAAGCCCGAATTTCTTGTGCCCTGGTATGTAGAGACACTATTGCCAATGCTTTGCCTTTAGTCGAAGTTTTAGAAGGGTCGTTCGATGCTGAAAATAC
>Ga0209536_100007233_pt1 | contig 16859 bp, 16 predicted proteins | sample DeeMarSeWOR28_12_FD_187461 | JGI IMG/M metagenome (GOLD analysis project Ga0209536, IMG submission 187461) | Marine sediment microbial communities from White Oak River estuary, North Carolina - WOR-2-8_12 (SPAdes) (version 2) | ecosystem: Environmental > Aquatic > Marine > Intertidal zone >... | reverse complement strand
ACCTCATCGGGGCGTTCTACCAGCCCTCCCTCGTCGTCTCCGACCAGGGGATTCTAAAGACCCTCCCAAAAAGGGAACTCCTCTCAGGGCTGGGAGAGGTGATAAAACACGGCGTCATAGCCGACCCCGAGCTCTTCAGGCTCGCAGAGACCGGAGGGGAGAGGCTGATGAGCGCTGACCCTGACGCCCTCTCCGAGGTGGTCATCCGCTCCGTCGCCATCAAGGGACGCCTCGTCGAGGAGGACGAGAGGGACGACAGGGGGGCGAGGGCCATCCTGAACTACGGCCACACCATAGGCCACTCATTGGAGACCTTGTCCGACCATGGGCTGCGGCACGGTGAGGCCGTCGCCCTCGGTATGGAGGTCGCCTCGAGGATCTCATTGAGCCTCGGACTCATGGGTAGCAGGGACGTGGAGAGGCAGACAGGAACGCTTGAGTCCATCGGCTTCGACCTCAACCCACCGGAAGCCGACCTGAAGACTCTGATGGAGGTCACCCACAGGGACAAGAAGGCCGTCGGAGACACCATCAACCTCGTACTGCCAACGGGCATAGGAAGAACTCCCATCGTGAAGGGGGTCAAGGACTCCCTCATCCTGGAGACTTTGAAGGGGATGGGATATGGGTAGCCCGAGGATATGCGTGGTCGTCACAGCCAGAGACACGGAGTGCGTCGTCGAGACCATGGGGAGAGTCGAGGCCCACCGCCCTGACCTAATTGAGATAAGGCTGGATTACTTGGAGGGCCCCTACGATTTAGAAATTATCAGAGGGGCATCCGAGCTACCCTTGATCGCCACAAATCGTGGGACTGATCAGGGAGGCCTCTCCTCCCAAACCGACTCGGAGAGGATGGAACCTGTCATCAGGGCATGTGAAGCCGGCTTCGAGTACGCAGACATCGAGCTGGCAAACCCACAGGCGGGCATGATCTCTGAGATAGTTAAGGACCTTGGGGCAGAAGCCATCGTCTCCCACCACGATTTCAGCTGCACACCACCTAAGGAACGTCTAGACGAGATCCTGACCGGAATGCTGGGGGCTGGAGCGGACATCTGCAAGATCGTCGGCACGGCGACCAGACAGGAGGACAACCTGACGTACCTCAACATAATACAGGAGAACCCTTCGGTCAGCCTTGTCTCCTTCGGGATGGGTAGGACAGGGCTCCTCTCCCGGGTCTTCTCACCAGTCTTCGGGGCCGCATACACCTACGCCTCGTCCGAGGCGGGCAGGGAGAGCGCCCCAGGGCAGCTCACGGTCCCCGAGCTCAGGCAGATCTACGGCATCATGGGGGTCTGAGATGAGGGTCTGCTACCTCCTGGGCTACCCTGTGGGCCACTCCATGAGCGCCGTGATGCACAACGCCGCCTTCGAGGAGCTGGGCCTAGATTACAGGTACGACCTCAGGGGGGTGAGCCCGGAGAGGCTCGGGTCGTTCATGACCGGTGAGATGAGGGATCCGACCGTCAGGGGCGCGAACGTGACAATCCCCCACAAGCTGGCAGTCATGGAGTACCTCGACGAGGTCGACTCTGAGGCCCTGGCTGTTGGAGCCGTCAACACGATCATGAACGATGACGGGAGGCTGAAGGGGTACAACACGGACGGGCTTGGGGCGATCCGTGCACTTGAGGAGGCCTACGGGGAACTGGAGGGCGTCAAGGCTGTGATCGTCGGGGCAGGGGGAGCGGCGAGGGCCATCGGCTACCACCTATCCATCAGAGCGAGTGAGATCACGATCCTCAACAGGACACAGGATAGGGCCAAAGAGCTGGCAGCACATCTCTCCTCGATGCCTGAATGTAAGGCGTCAGTTGAGCCTTCCTCCCTCCACAGATCAGCGCTTGAAGAGGCCTTGAAGGAGGCCGAAATACTCATCAACACGACGCCCTTGGGCATGACACCCGACGTCGACGAGACGCCCGTCGATGGGAGCCTCATAAGACCGGGAACGCTGGTCTTCGACACTATCTACAACCCCCTGCGGACGAGGCTCCTCCGTGAGGCCGAGGAGGCCGAGGCGAGAACCCTCTCCGGTCTCCGGATGCTGGTCTACCAGGGGGCTGCCGCGTTCAGGCTCTGGACGGGGCTGGAGCCTCCCGTGAAGCTCATGATCGACGTCGTCACAGATTTACTGGGAGGGGAGCAAGGATGAACGTGGCTCTCTTCGGCTTCATGGGCGTGGGCAAGAGCGCAGTCGGGAGGATGCTTGCCGAGAAGCTGGGGCTCTCCTTCGTCGACCTGGACGAGGAGATAGTCAGCAGGACCGGGAAGAGCATCGAGAGCATCTTCCAGGAGGACGGCGAGGAGAGGTTCAGGGAGATAGAGAGGGCCGTGACGGAGGAGTACTCGGCGCTCGACGGCCAGGTCATCGCCTGCGGAGGCGGGACGGTCATCGACCCAGAGAACCTAGAGAACCTGAGGCGGGGCTCGAGGATGGTGCTCCTAACTGCGGAGCCCGAGGTCATCCTTGAGAGGGTGGAGGCTGAAGGGGACCTGAGGCCCCTCCTGAATGTCGAAGACAGGCTGGGCAAGATAAAGGGCCTCCTCTCCGAGCGCTGGCCCAGCTACCTCGAGGCGGCGGACATCATCGTCGACACCTCCGAGTACACGCCCCAGGTCGTCGTGAGTATTATAATCGAGAACCTAGAGTAGATGATACGGCGATGGACGTAAGAGTGGTGCGCAGCCTCGTCGGGGGAACCCTCAAGCCCCCATCATCCAAGAGCATGACCCACAGGGCACTGGTCTGCTCCGCACTGGCACAGGGGGAGAGCGTGATACGCAGCCCCCTGATATCGGACGACACCCTGGCGACTCGGTGGATCCTGGAGCTCCTCGGAGCCGATGTCTCAGGCACAGACGAGGAGTGGAGGGTCAGGGGAGGAGCCCTCAATGAGCCCTACGCGGAGCTCGACTGCGGCGAGTCGGGTACAACAATAAGGTTCATGACGGCGGTCTGCAGCCTCGTCGACGGCGTCTGCAAGCTCTCGGGGGGGCAGTCCCTCTCCAGGCGCCCCATGGAGCCCCTAGTGGACGGGCTACGGCAGCTTGGGGTGAAGATCGATAGCAGAGACGGCCTCCCCCCCATCACCGTGAAGGGGAGAGGCAGGATCCCAGGAGGAGAGGCGGCCATCAGGGGAGACATCAGCTCCCAGTTCGTCTCGGCCCTCCTCCTCGTGGCGCCCCTTGCGGACAGGGAGACTGTCGTCAAGATCACCACCCACCTGGAGTCGAAGCCCTACATCTCCATGACCATGGACACCCAGCGCCTCTACGGCGTCGATGTCAAGGCATCGAATGACATGTCGGAGTACATAGTATCAAGGCAGAAGTACACCCCGGCGGAGCTGACTGTCGAGGGGGACTGGTCCTCCGCCGCCTTCCTCCTCGCGGCGGGGGCGATTGCTGGTGGTGTGACCGTGGGGAACCTCAACATGGAGAGCGAGCAGGCCGACAAGGCTATCCTTGACGCCCTGAGGTCCATGGGGGCGGTCGTGGAGAGCAAGGACTCATCGATCCACGTCAGGGAGGCTACCCTGAAAGGTGTGTCACTGGATATTTCGGACTGCCCCGACCTCTTCCCCGTGGTCGCCTCCCTCTGCGCCACGGCGTCGGGGACCAGCACCCTCACCGGGATCAGAAGGCTCCAGTTCAAGGAGTCGGACAGGATCGCAGCCATGACGGAGGGGCTGAAGAGGATGGGGGTGAGAACGGCACTTGATGAGGACACGCTTACCATCGAAGGGGGGAAGCCCAAGGGCTCCTCGATTAGCCCACACCAGGACCACAGGATCGCCATGGCCTTCACGGTGCTCGGCCTCGCAGCCGACGGGGAGACCATCATAATTGACGCCGATTGCGTCTCCAAGTCGTATCCCGGCTTCTGGGACGACATGGAGTTGATAGGGGCGGAGATAAGGGGCATGAGAGAATGAGCAACAGCATAGGCAGAGACTACAGGGTGACAAGCTTCGGGGAGAGCCACGGCATATGCGTGGGGGCAGTCGTGGACGGATGTCCGGCGGGGTTAAGGCTCTCCATCGAGGACATCCAGAGCGAGCTGGACAGGCGGAAGCCCGGCCAGAGCGCCGTAGCCACCAGCAGGAAGGAGGAGGACAGGGTAGAGCTCCTCTCCGGGGTCTTCAACGGCCTCACCTCAGGCGCCCCCATCTGCGCCCTGGTCTGGAACAGGGACAGGGACTCATCCGGGTACGAGGCGAGGCGTTGGACCCCGAGACCCGGCCACGCCGACTACACGGCCCACCTCCGATACGGGGGATATAACGACTACAGGGGGGGAGGAAGGTTCTCCGGGAGGATCACCGCCAGCTACGTGATGGCGGGGGCCATCGCCAAGAAGCTGCTGTCGGAGGTCCTGGACGTGGAGGTTCTTGCCCACGCCAAGGAGATAGGGGGGCTCCGGGCAAGGGATGTGAGCGTGGACGAGATCAGGAGGAACGCCGAGGGCAACCCGGTGCGATGCGGCGACCCGGAGACGGCTGAGAGGATGGCTGAGCTCATCGCCGAGAATTCCGAGCGAGGAGACAGCGTGGGAGGCGTAGTCGAGTGCTTCACACTGAACCTGCCACCGGGAATCGGAGACCCCGTCTTCAACACCCTGGAGGGTGACATTGCGAAAGCTCTCTTCGCCGTCCCGGCCGTGAAGGCCGTGGAGTTCGGCCTGGGAAGGGGTTTCTCCCCGTTGAAGGGCTCTGAGAGCAACGACCCCCTCACGTTGAGAGACGGCAGAGTTGAGACCGAGACCAACAGGATGGGGGGCATCACTGGGGGGATAAGCACCGGTATGCCCGTCGAGGTCAGCGTCACGTTCAAGCCCACCCCCTCCATCAGCATTCCCCAGAGGACAGTGGACATCGAGAGGATGGAGGAGACCACCCTCGTCGTGGACGGGAGGCACGATCCCTGCGTGGTCCCTCGCGCTATACCCGTCGTGGAGAGTGTCGTGGCGATGGTCTTAGCAGACCACGCCCTGAGGGCGGGGCTGATCCCGAGGGTCCTGGAGTGTGAAGGTTGATGACGAGCGACAGGATCACGGAGCTCAGGGATGAGATAAACGGGCTAAACGTCCAGATAGTCGATCTCCTGGAGCGCCGGGTGGAGGTCGCCAGGAGGATAGGCGAGGCGAAGAGGGAGCAGAACCTGCCCATCGTGGACAGGGCGCGTGAGGGAGCAGTATACAAGCGGGTCAGGGAGCTGGCGACTGAGAGGGGCCTGGACCCGGAGAGCGTGGAGAAGGTGTTCAGGGAGATAGTGGACCTGAGCACCAGGGCCCAGCAGGAGGACGGGAGATGAAGGTGGCCTTCCAGGGGGAGGCTGGCGCCTACAGCGAGGAGGCCATCATCCAGGGCTTCGGACCCTCCGTGGAGCCCCTCCCGAAGCCCTACCTGAGGGACGTCTTCGACGCCGTCGAGGCTGGAGAAGCCGAGACGGGGCTCATCCCCGTGGAGAACACCATCGAGGGGAGCATCGTAAGGAGCTACGACCTCCTCAACGAGAGGAGCCTAAAGGCGCAGGGAGAAGTGATCCTCAGGGTCATCCACTGCCTCATCGCCAACCCCGGCGTCTCCCTGACCGACGTAACCAAGGTCTACTCCCACCCCCAGGCCCTGGGGCAGTGCCGGGCCTTCATCGAGGAGCACCGCCTCGAGTCGGTCGCCGCCTCAGACACGGCCGGCAGCGTGAGGATGCTGAAGACCCTTGGCGTCAGGGACGCGGCGGCGATTGCTAGCAGCCGGGCCGCAGAGGTCTACGGGATGAATATCATCGAGAGGGGGATCGAGACCCACAAGGAGAACTATACCAGGTTCATCGCAATCGGCGGGGAGGACGGCAGACCCACCTCCGACGACAAGACCTCCCTGGTCTTCGCCACAGATCACAAGCCAGGTACGCTGCACATGGCCCTCGGCGCGTTCGCCAGGAAGGGGATCGACCTGACGAAGATCGAGTCCCGCCCCCAGGTGGGCAAGCCGTGGGAGTACCTCTTCTTCGTGGACGTAGTGGGCCACAGGGATGACCCAGAGATGCGGGAGGCCCTCGTCGAGCTGAGGGAGAGCACCCGCATGGTGAAGGTGCTGGGCTCCTACCCGAGGTCCGCCTGAGGAGACTCCTCTCTCGGAGACTCCTTCACGAACAACGTGAAGATCAGGCAGCCGGTGATGCCCAGGGCGAAGCTCGTGTAGAAGGGGGTCTGGGGAGATATGGTCTCGTAGAGGTATCCCCCAAGTATCGGGGCGGGGGTGCAGACGAAGCCCGTCAGGGTCCCCATCATCCCCAGGACGCTCCCCCGGAAGTCCGCCGGGGCCACCTCGTTGACGAGGGCGTTCCAGATCGGCCCCCCCATGGAGCCCATGACGTTTCCGCCGAGGCCCTCCCCTATCCCACCGATGAGCCTCGTGACTATCAGGCTCTGGAACCCGGTGGAGAGCACGAAACCCAGGCTGGTGAAGGAGACCAAGGCCTGGGAGAGGATTATGTAGGGTTTCCTCCGGGCACGGTCTGAGAGGAAGCCGCTGGGCATCATGAACATGGCGCCGACGAGGTTCGCGATGATGCTGGCGATGCTCCACTGCATCTTGGACATCCCCAGCTCCTCGGTGCAGTAGACGACCACGAAGGACCAGAAGACCTGGAAGCCGAAGCTGCTCAGCACCGCCACGAGTATGAGCTTCCAGATCTCCCTCGGCGCCCCCCTCAGCTTCCCAAGGGACTCCCACACTCCCAACCTACTGCGGCTAGCCTCACCCCTCGTCTCCACGACGTATTTCCACTGAAGGATGATGCTGGGCACCAACACCAGGAACGAGGCGATGAAGCCGAGGTGGGAGGCCTCGACAACCCCCATGTTGTCCTGGATGTAACCCCCGAAAGGGTAGGCCGCCACGATGAAGAGGTATGATGCCATGGAGTAGGCCCCGAAGCCCGTGGCGCGGTTCTCGTCCGAGAGGGACTCGGCGATGAGGGCGCTCCGCGCTGGGATCGCTATGGAGGAGAGGGAGTAGGCGATGATGCCGGGTATCAGCATCGTCCAGTGGGTCGAGAAGCGGAATATGAGGGGAGGGATGAAGCCGAAGAGGGAGCTGATGATGATAACCCTCCTCCTACCGAACCTGTCGGCGAGCATGCCCCCCGGGAGCTGAAGCAGGAGGTTGCTGAGGGCCTGGAGGGAGATGAGGGCCCCGAGTATCCCCTTGGAGGCCCCCAGCTCGAGGAGGTAGAGCCCCCAGAAGGGGCGCCAGAGGAAGGTCGCGAACATACCGAGTCCCTGGGACAGGGTGATGACCATCAGGTTCCTGTTGGAGAGGACGGTCCCGACGGACCGCCTGAAGGACAGCACCATCATCACCACCTTAAGAGTCGCTCGGGAGACGTGGCGTATAGGTGGCGGGTACCATATTTCACATTTTTCTAAATACGTGTTGAGGATGCTGCCAAGGAGAATTCACGTGAAAAGGATTGAAGCCCGTTTTACGGCTGTTCTGAGACAGGATGCATATTCCTTTCTTATAATACATAATCCTTTTTATTATAAAATTAGGATTATCGTAATATTCGACCGTGAAATGCTGAAATTTCGTTTGTGATCCTTATTCAAAATATGGAAAATAGATTTAGAAGGGGGCTCCACAATCAGCTTATATAACGTATATTCCATGATAAACCAATAGATCTCATCGTAAAGGTTCACTTTCTACTGACACAAACATCAAAAACCCCCTTTCTCTCCACCCTCGCTCTTTCGATTATTGTCGAGCCGGCTTCTCTGTACAGGACTACTTATAGGTTCGGAGGCGTGTATTCTCGGATAAGCTATGGTCCACATCACATACAAGCCAGCCGAGGAGTTGGTCATCCTCGAGATGGTCGAGTACAACCTCCAAGAGCTCATCGAGACCTGTACCCTCCTCATGAACGCGGGGAGGCCTGTCATCCTCAACTGGGCGGAGGGGGTTGCCTTCAACCACCAGCCCTTGCCCTTCAACACCAAGGAACTCCTCAAGGAGCGGATGAAGGGGCGCATCTATTGGGCCAGCGTCATGTTCGCCAGTATGCCGAATTATGTGGAGAACCTTAAGGTCGGTGCCCTGGACATCCCTGTCGTGGCGACGCCAAATCCGGTGCTAAAGAAGGCGGCAACCTGGCTCAAGGATCAGCTAGGAAGCGATCTCTGAGCCGTCTTTGGGGCTCTTAGACCCCTCTTTAACCAGGTTCTTGTAGTCGATGTCAGGGATGTAGAGCCGTTTCTCGGGTATCAACCCGCGGGGCTTGAAGACCATGAATAGAAGGAGGAGTAGCGCTAGCACCATGTTCTCGAAAACTATGAACAGCCCCGCTCGACCGGTCGAAGCGATGATGCTTCCGTAGAACATGTTGAACGTCGAGATGCCCTTCAGTATGCCGACGCCGACTATCACCCCTACCAGGGATCCGGCGTTGTTCCCCATACCCCCGATGGTGATCATCAGCCAGGGCCAGAGGGTGTACGTGAGCTGGTCGTAGAACTTGTACTGTACGTAGTTGTAGTAGAGCGCGATCAGGACCCCAGTCACGGCCATCATCCCAGAGCTGAACATCATGACGTCCCTCCTGATCTGTACAACGTCCTTCCCCATGCTCCCAACGGTCCACTCGTTCTCCCTCACGGCCCTCATCAGCCTGCCGAACGGGGAGTTCTGAATGGTCCTGATGATGAAGAAGCAGAACAGCCCAACGAGGAGGGTGGTGACTGCCACGACGAGCATGTTCTCACCGGGATACCAAGAGAGGAAGTTGGGTATGAACGCCCCGTGGGTACCACCGGCTATCCACGATATGTTCGTAGCGAACACGTCTCCGGTGCTAGCCATGACATATAGGAAGACCATCAGAATAGAGGCCCTCAGCTTACCACTCATCACGGCGATGAGCCCGCCCAACAGGACGCCGAAGACGAGGGCTAGGGCGAGGGAGAAGAGGAACAGGGAGAGGCCCAGGAGGGGACGAGTCCTGAGGAAGTCTGTTATGAGGGAGACGTTGTGAGGGTTGTCGAAGACCCAGTCGGGTCGGAAGGCCACCCCAGCCGTTCCAACTATGTACATGCTTATCTTGATGACGATGGAGCTCGTGACGTACGCCCCACAGGCCACGGAGAGGTTGTTGCTCATGTTGGGAACGCCGGCGTTCCCGTACTGGAAGTTGAGGGCGGCGGCGACGATGAGGTACTGACCGAAGAAGATGGCGGCGTTCATCAGCACTATCTGCCATGTCGTCAGCAAAGGCGTCACCGAGATATCTATGGAGGTCGGAGCCTTCGTTAAGAGCTTTATGATCCGGCGATGCTTAAACGCCCTATATTTTTAAAAGGGGTGAGGGAATCCAGTATAGAGTTCAACCACGAGGGAATGTTTGATGAGAGATAAAGCTGTTTCAGAGCTCTTCGAGACGGCGAGCAAGGAGGGCCGCGACTTCCTCTTCGAGCACGAGGCGAAGAACCTCTGCGGCTCCTATGGCATGCCCATCACGGCCATCACCGTCGCCACCTCGGAGGAGGACGCGGTGAAGGCGGCCAAGAAGATCGGCTACCCCATCGTCCTGAAGATAGTCTCACCCCAGGTCCTCCACAAGTCCGACGCCGGGGGGGTCCTGATCAACATCAAGGACGAGGAGGGGCTGAGGGAGGGATACAACACCATCCTCAAGAACGTGAAGAAGCACGTGCCCGACGCCGAGATCACAGGGATCCTGGTCCAGGAGATGGCCCCCATGGGCACCGAGGTCATAGTGGGCTCCACGAACGACCCCACTTTCGGCCCAACCATAATGTTCGGCCTCGGCGGGATATTTGTCGAGATCCTCAAGGACGTCAGCTTCAGGCTCGCGCCCATCACGAAGACGGACGCCGAGGAGATGGTGAAGGAGATCAAGGCCTACAAGATCCTGGAGGGCGCTAGGGGTATGCCCCCGGCTGACCAGGAGACCATCGTGGAGATCCTCCTTGCCACATCCAAGATGCTGATGGAGTGCCCCGAGATCATGGAGCTTGACATGAACCCGGTGCTCGTCTACGAGGAGGGCGCCAGGATCGTCGACGCCAGGATCATCCTCTAGGGGATGAACCCACAAATCCCCATTTCATAGTTTTCGAGGGACATTTTTTCAGGCATTTTCCTAATCGCTGATTAACCCAGGTAACGGGATATGGGATTTAGTTCTCCCACTAGGCTCCCTGGATCCACTTCCTGAAGCCCCTGAACTCCAGTAACGCAAGGATGCCGCCGAACACGAGAACCGTACCCATGAGCACCATCGACCCGCTACCGCCCGTCACCTGGTCCAACGCGGTCTCCAGGACGCCCCAGAAGACTCCCAAGGTCTGGAACGCGATGCCGGTTCCCTGTGAGAGGGTCACCCTAACCTCAGCCTTGTCAGAGGACTTCACGAAGGAAGACTCCTCGCTGACGTAGTTCATCTCGGCAGGTGAGAGGCTGTATACGCCGCTGTTCTCGAGCTCGATTGTGTAGGATATCGTCTCGGACTCTCCGGAGTCTATCCTTGGCCAGTAGCCTGATGTCGACCCGGACGTGAGGCGTGAGCTCATGCCGTAGCGTAAAATTGTGCCCCCGTCATCGACCTCGACGTTCAGCATGGGGTTGTCGTCGTTGTTCTGGATTGTGATGGTCACCTCGACGCTGGCCCCCTCCTTGACCCGGGCGTCGGAGACCGACTTGGTGATCTTCACGTTCAGGGGAAGCGCGATCCCTGAGATCCCCAGCTCCAGGCTCGATGGGTCGATTGTGCCACCCGGGTCGACGACAGTGACTATCCCCGGGTCGAAGAACGAGTCATTAAACATCCCCGACATCAGGTCGTCCAACGGTAGCGAGGTCACCAGCTTCATGCTGGGCTCCTCCTCCCCCTCGAGGTCGAAGATGTCTCCCGTTGCGACAAAGAAGTTCGAAAGGTCGGACTTGGGTGAGAAGGTCACCTCACCCTCGATCCCCAGGAGGTCCAGGGTCTCCCCATCCTCCTCGTAGGATATCCCATCCTCCCAGTAGGAGACGCCGCCAGTGAAGGTTAAGGGGCCCTCTAAGTCGAGGGGGATGAACTCCTTCATCTCGTCGGGGATCCCCTCCTCCCCCAGCTTCGAGACTATCAGGTCCAGGTTGAAGAAACTGGCCATAAACGCGGATCCGTCGGCCGACCCCTCGCCCTGCCCCGGTATGAGGGCGCCATTGCTGACAGCCTCGTCGATCAGGTCGGCTAAGCCTCCGTTCTCCGAGAGGGCGTCCACGATGCCTTGAGCCATCTCCGTGAAGTCGGCGTCCGTCTGGTACAGCACTATCGAGATCTGGAGGGGGGGCCCGGTTGCGTTCTCGCCACCCATTGCAGGCGGGTTGAACGTGAACAGCGGGTTGAAATCGATGCCGTACTCCGCCGAGAATGCGTCCGAGATGGATCCCGAGAGGGACTCGGCCTCCTCGGCCGGGATGTCAACGTATATTGCGGCCATCATAGTCTCTGGGATGAGGTTGATCATGGAACCCATCTCCCCGAGCTCCAAGCCATAATCCTCTAGGAGAGACTCATCCATCCCGTCCCTAGTGAGCATCAGTGCCCCCATGAGGTTCTCCGTGGCTGAACCGCCCCAGTCCATGCCCCCGATGGAGTTCTGAGAGTCGAGGAAGACGTCGCCCATGTAAGCGGTCCCCCCGTCGTCGACGTAGCCCATTATGTTCTCAGAGTAGTACCCGTCGTCGGCCCCTAGGCCCAGGGGAAGGACGGCGGAGAAGGATGAGAGGATCAGCATGGATAACACGAGGAAGGCCACAGGCTGGATGGGAGGAGGGGGAGGACTGTCCCCGGGCTTCGGCTTCCCGCTGAGGCTGAGCCTCAGAGACTCAGACTGGGGAGCGAACATCACCTCAAGCTTCTTGCCCACTTCTACGCCAAGGATGGCGGTCACCACGATGATGAGCAGCTTTGCAGCCACCCCCACTGCAAGGGTACCCGCCATGCTGAATGCTACCCCCATGGGGTTGGGCATCTCGCCCCCGCCGAAGCTCGATGTGATCTCGATGACCTCCTCAAGCACCATCCCGATGATGGGCGCCTCGTAGAGCTGGGCGAATGTGAGCCCCTCAGGGAGGGGGGGCAGGATTTCAAATGGGTTCTCACCTCCGTCACCCCCCATAAGACCGGGGAAAGACTGTACAACATCGAACAGGTTCGCCGCAAGCAGAGGAAGCAAGAAGACGAACAGTAGCAGCATCGTCAGAACGGCACCAGCCCTTCGACGGACGATCATCCCACCCAGGATCGAGACGCCGCCCTAGATGAAGGCCACCATGAAGAAGCTGAGGGGGTCACCAAGAAGGAGGTAGATCAATGTGAAGACGGAGAGCAGCGACGATCCCACCATCGGTCCCAACCAGTCCGTCATCAGGAGGTATGCCGGATGAAGGGTGGCATATCCTAGGGAGAGAACCAGAAATAGACTCAGGAAAAAGGCTGCGGTCTTCCTCAATCTGTGCACCTAGAACAAGGCGGCGCTGTTTAGTTAAATGATCTTTTGTATGTAACATCCATATCAACCACTCGTCAACCTCTTAAGGGGTGCAGACAGAGTCTCATAGAGGTATGGTGCTTGCTAAGCATCAATAAGCTGGCCTATGAGCTGGTCAAGGAGTTCATCGGGCTCCCTGAGTTCTACGGCGTCACCGTCGAGAAGCTCCCCTGCGGGACGACGGTCATCGACACGGGCCTTGAAGCCCCCGGCGGGTACGAGGCAGGGCTGTTGACGACTAGGATCGCCATGGGGGGAGCGGGGAGCGCGAACCTGGGATACGCGGACTTCGGCGGCCTCAAGCTGCCCACGGTCGTCATAGCCACGGACCATCCGGCCATCGCGCTATTCGGCGCGCAGCTGGCGGGGTGGAGGATCAAGCCCGAGGGCTACACGGCTGACACGTCGGGCCCGGCTAGGGCCCTGGCGCTCAAGCCCAAGAAGGTGTATCAGAACATCGAGTACAAGGACGAGGCGGACGTCGCCGTGCTGCTCCTTGAGACGGAGGAGAAGCCCCCCGACTCGGCGGGGACCTACGTTGCCGAGAAGTGCGGCGTCAAGCCAGAGGACGTCTACCTGGTCCTCACGTCGACCACCTCCCTGGCGGGGATGGTCCAGATCTCGGGGCGCATCGTCGAGACAGGGCTGTTCAGGCTTGACGTCCTGGGGCTGGACCTAAAGAAGGTGAGGTACGCCGCGGGTTACGCCCCCGTCATGCCCGTCCACGTGGACCACGGGATTGCCATGGGGAGGGCCGAGGACGCGCTGACCTACGGAGGGGTGACCAACTACGTCGTCGACGAGGAGGAGGACGTCCTGAGGGAGCTGGTGGAGAAGGCGCCCTCGACCAACTGCAAGGACTACGGGAAGACCTCCTACGAGATCTACAAGGCCGCCGACTTCGACTTCACCCAGATAGACCCCGCCCTCTTCGCCCCGGCGGTGATCACCATGACCTGCGCCAGGACAGGCGCCACGTTCACGCGCGGCGAGATCAACAGCGGCATACTGAAGAAGTCCTGCGAGTGAGACGGGGTTCAATATTCCCTTCATTTTTTTTATTTCCTCGACCTAACAATTCTTAAGTCCAGATCGCTCCAGATTGATTAGAGGAATTATTCTATGCCCAAGATCGATGTGACGATCATCAGCGGGCGCACGGCTGAGCAGGGGGCTGGCCTAGAGGAGGGGAAGACCTCTGAGAGGTACGCCCAGAGCACCTCACTGATCGAGCTCAGCCCCGCTGATGCTGAAGCCCTCGGGATCGATGAAGGCGGGACGGTGAAGGTCACCACCCCCCACGGGGTCGTGGTGGTCCACTCTAAGAGGTCCGAGGGGCTTGAGGAGGGACTCGCCTTTTTCCCATATGGCCCATGGGCTAACCAGGTCTTCGGTGCCTCAACCTACGGGACGGGGATGCCCCTCTACAAGGGGGTGGAGGCCGAGATTGAGCCAAGCGGTGAGGACGTTCCCTCTCTCGAGGACATCGTCGACGGGTTCAGGAGTGGCTCCTGATGGTGGAGCACTCCGATGTCGTCTGCCCATTCTGTGGATGCCTGTGCGACGACCTAGAGTTGACCGTCGAGGGAGGAGAGATCACGGGCGTCAAGAACGCCTGCGCGATCTCACGCTCCAAGTTCATGAACCACGGCGAGAACAGGCTGAGGCTCGCCATCGATGGCAAGGAGGCCTCCCTTGAGGGGGCCATCGAGGAGGCGGCTGGGATCCTCGGCGACGCCAAGAGGCCCCTCGTCTACGGCCTCAGCTCGACTGACTGCGGTGCCATCGGGAGGGCTGTGGAGCTCGCTGAGGTCCTGGGGGGTGTCGTGGATAACACCTCCTCTGTCTGCCATGGGCCCACCATACTCGCGCTCCAGCAGGTAGGGGAGTCCAAGACCACCCTGGGTGAGGTGAAGAACAGGGCGGACCTCGTCGTCTTCTGGGGCTCTAACCCCACGGAGTCGCATCTGAGGCACCTGATCAGGTACTCCGCGATGCCGAAGGGGATGTACGTGCCCGAGGGGAGGAAGGGGCGCCACATCGTCGCCGTGGACGTCAGGGAGACCCGCATGAAGAGGGTCGCGGACGAGTTCGTGAAGGTCGACCAGGGAGGGGACTTCGAGCTACTGCTGGCTCTGAGGGCGGCGGTCCGGGGAGTGAAGATCAAGGCGGAGTCCGTCTCCGGGGTCCCCAGGGAGCGCATCATGGAACTGGCGAGGAGGATGAAGGGGGCCAAGATGGGGATCGTCTTCTTCGGGCTGGGGCTCACCCAGAGCGAAGGCCGGCACATGAACATCGACGCCGCCGTGGGCCTGGTCTCCGAGCTCAACCACCACACCAAGTTCCTGCTCACCCCCATGAGGGGTCACTACAACGTGGCGGGCGCCAACTCCGTCACCACCTGGCAGACAGGCTACCCCTATGCCGTCGACTTCGCTAGAGGGTACCCCCGCTACAACCCGGGGGAGTACACCTCGGTCGACCTGTTGGCGAAGGGGGAGGCCGACGCCGCGATCATTATTGCATCCGACCCCGCCGCGACTTTCCCCGCCGAGGCGGTGAGGCACCTCGCGAAGATCCCGGTGGTCACCCTTGACCAGAAGGTCACCCCGACGACGATGCTGAGCAGGGTGACCATCCCCGTGGCAACCGCCGGCGTCGAGGCCGAGGGAACGGCATACAGGATGGACGGTGTCGCGCTGAGGATGAGTAAGGTGGTGGAGCCCGAGGAGGGGATGCTCTCGGACGAGGCGGTCCTGGAGGCCATCATAGAGAGGGTCAGGGCCCTCAAGGGGGAGGTGGGATGATGGGCGACCTCATCGTGAAGGGCGGATACGTCTACGACCCGACCAACGGCGTTAGGGGGGACAAGATGGACGTCTTCCTAAGCAGGGGTAAGGTCGTCGAGGAGGTCAAGGGGCGGGACGCGAAGACCGTCGACGCCTCCGGGAAGGTCGTGATGCCCGGGGGGGTTGACATCCACAGCCACATCGCTGGCTCAAAGATCAACATAGGGCGGCTGCTCCGCCCCGAGGACCACAGGAAGGACGTGGTCCCAAAGACGAGGTATACCCGGTCGGGGGTGGGATACAGCTGCCCCTCCACCTTCGTGACTGGATACAGGTACGCCCAGATGGGCTACACATCGGTGATGGAGGCCGCGATGCCGCCCCTGGGGGCGAGGCACGTCCACGAGGAGCTCAACGACACGCCCATCATCGACAAGGCGGGTTTCACTCTCTTCGGGAACAACCACTTCACCCTCAAGTACGTTAAAGAGGGGGACATGGAGGGGCTGAAGGCCTTCATCGCATGGCTGCTGTGGGCGACAAGGGGCTACGCCGTGAAGATAGTGAACCCCGGGGGCGTGGAGAACTGGAAGTGGGGGAGGAACGTCGGGGGCCTCGACGACCTCGTCTACAACTACGAGGTCTCCCCGAGGCAGATAGTCACGAGCCTGGCGAGGGCTAACGAGGAGCTGGGGCTGCCCCACACCATCCACCTCCACTGCAACAACCTCGGGGTCCCGGGGAACTACGAGACCACCATCGAGACCCTGGAGGCTGTGAAGGACATCAAGGCCGCGGAGGGGAGGAAGGCCAACGTCCACATAGTCCACGCCCAGTTCAACTCCCTCGACGGGGAGAACTGGATGAACGTCAGATCGGGGGCATCCAAGGTCGCGAAGTACGTGAACGAAAACGGTAACGTCACATTGGACCTGGGGCAGGCCATCTTCACGGACACGACGACGATGACCGGCGACGGCCCGTGGCAGTTCAGGCTCCACAACATGACGGGGAACAAGTGGGTGAACAGCGACGTCGAGATGGAGGCCGGGGCGGGGGTCGTCCCCTACACCTTCAAGAAGGATAACCCTGCGAACGCCATCCAGTGGGCGATAGGGCTGGAGCTGGCCCTCCTCGTCTACGACCCCTGGAGGGTCTACATGACCACGGACCACCCCAACGGGGGGCCCATGGTCTACTACCCCAAGGTCATCTCGTGGCTCATGAGCCGGAAAGCCCGCACGGACGCCATGCTGGAGATAAACAAGTCCGTGATGAGGAGGACCTCCCTCGCAAACATATACAGGGAGTACGATTTCACGGAACTCGCCACCGTCACACGGGCGGCTACCGCGAGGGCCCTAGGGATGGACCACAAGGGTCACCTCGGCGTGGGGGCGGACGCCGACGTCTCGGTCTACGACGTCGACCCCAGCACCTGGAGGCCATCCATGTACGAGGTGCTGGAGAAGGCCTTCACCAACGCGGCCTACACCATA
>Ga0209536_100007232_pt1 | contig 16859 bp, 19 predicted proteins | sample DeeMarSeWOR28_12_FD_187461 | JGI IMG/M metagenome (GOLD analysis project Ga0209536, IMG submission 187461) | Marine sediment microbial communities from White Oak River estuary, North Carolina - WOR-2-8_12 (SPAdes) (version 2) | ecosystem: Environmental > Aquatic > Marine > Intertidal zone >... | reverse complement strand
CATTAAACCAAACCACGGAGGGGGTTATGTAAAGGTTGAATGTGGGGATAAAGAATTTAACAAGCAATGCAATCCTCGGTTTGGATATTGTTTACAAGGCTGGAGATTTGTGCCAGTTGATTTATTGGATGTAGCAGGACTGGTGCCAGGAGCGCACAAGGGTTTGGGCAAAGGCAACCAGTTTCTTGATGATTTACGTCAGGCAGATGTTTTAATCCATGTAGTTGATGTTTCTGGCAGTATTAATGAAAAGGGAGAAGCAGTTGAGGCAGGAAGTTATGACCCGGCCAAGGACATTGAATTTTTAGAATTTGAATTAGATATGTGGTATCTGGGAATATTGAAGAAGGGCTGGGAAAAATTTGCCAGACAGGTGCAGCAGGAAGGAAGAGAGATTGACAAAGCCTTGGGAAAGCAATTGAGCGCCTTGAAAGTGACTGAGGAAATGGCCAAAGAAGTAATCAATTTTTTGGGTTTGAACAAAGAGAAGCCAGGCGAGTGGACAGAGGATGAGTTGATGAAACTAGCCATAGAGTTTAGAAAGAAAACCAAACCAACTATTATTGCCTGCAATAAAATTGATGTGAAAGGTGCTGAAGAGAATTTTTTGAGGTTAGAGAAAAAATTTCCTGACAGAATGATGATCAGATGTTCAGCTGAAGTAGAATTGGCTTTGAGAGAGGCAGCCAAGGGCGGCTTGATAAAATATATTCCTGGTGAGGGTGATTTTGAAATTATTGATGAAAATAAGTTAGATGAGAGCAAGAAGAAAGGTTTGGAATTTATGAAAAAATTTATGGAAAAGTTTAGCGGAACTGGAGTACAGGGAGTTTTGGACAAAGCTGTTTTTGATTTTTTGAAATATTTTGCAGTGTTTCCCGGCGGAGTGAATAAGCTGGAGGACCAGCACGGCAATGTACTGCCAGATTGTTTTTTGATGCCGCCTGGTTCAACAGCCCTTGATTTTGCCTATCAGATTCACACTGATATTGGCGACAAATTTATCCGGGCGATTAATGTCAAGACCAAGATGACAATTGGCAAAGAACATAAACTGAAGAACAGAGATGTAGTGGAGATTGTGACAAGGAAATAAAATTAGAATTAATTCTTTTGAAATTTCTTAAAGGTGCCGGGCACATCAATGACATATTTGCCGTCAGCCAACTGGAAAACAAGGGGCTGGTCTTTTTTGAAAAGATTGACCAGGTCAAGAAGATATTTACCGGGCTGAAGCACACGAACGCTTTCAAAGTCAAGAACAACGGGCTTGTCTTCTTCGGGGTCAGCGCCGACCATTTCAAAGACATCGTGCTCCATCTGCTTTTTTTCATCATCAGAAAGATTAACAATCATATCCTTGGACTCTTCCAAGTGTTTTTTCTTAATAAAAAAGAAAAGTCTAGCTCCGCAAGAGCAGCCCTTAAGGATCTCGGCAGCTCCATCGTCATAAAGTGTTCCACAGCGGACGCATTGATGGGGCATGACTACCTCTTATTTCTCTTTCTGCTTTTTCTGACTTCCTGAGTAAAAAGCTCGATGTTGTCTGGATTCTGCTCGATTTTCTTGACAACAGATGCCGGACCAATGATTGTGAGGCCCTGGCGGTCGCCGAGAAGCATGTTGACAAAACCCTGCCGAACTTTTTTCACGCCAGAAAATTTGTCTTTCTCTGGGTAGATGACACTTAGTTCAATGCCTTTAAACTTAGACTTGCTAATCTCTTCCATGGTTATCTCTATAAGGTCTGTTTCTTCTTCTTTCCTAAGCCGCCCTTCTAAAAGAACGATCTTGTTCTGCTTGACGATGTTCAAGAGTTTGTTAACCCTTTTGGCACTGCTTAAATCCTCGATTTCATGATGTGGTACAAATTGGAAGGTCACCATCTTTTTTTCAACCTACTAGCTTGAATAAACGCTCATAAAACTCTTTTGTATTTTTCCCGTATTTGGCGCTGATGCCAATAACTTCATACTGCGGGAAAGCAGCTTTGATTTTATTAATGTTGGCTTTTTTGAGATCGACTTTGTTAGCAATGATGAGAACAGGAATATCCCTGGCCGCAAGATTACCAACAATAGTAATATTAACCTGTGAATAAGGATCTTTGGTAGCATCAAGAACAACTGAAACAGCATCCATATCATCAAGCCATTTGATAGCTTCAATAACACCTTTAGTGGCTTCTTTTGCTCTTTTTTTGGCGGTTTTTTCTTTCATGCCTTTTTTGATGAACTCTTCATAATCAATTTTAGTGGCAATACCTGGGGTGTCAACAAGGTTGAAAGTCAATTCCTTGCCTTTGTCATTTTTGATATTGATTTGTTCCTTAATTTGAATTTCCCTGGTTTCATGAGGGATATTAGAAACAGAAGACATCTCTTCGTCAAGCCAGTCTTTGCAGATGCGATTGGCTAAAGTACTTTTGCCGCCATTAGGCGGACCATAAAGGCCAAGTTTTAGGTGGCTCTTTTTTTTGAAAAGATTTTTAAAAAATTTATTTAAAAAGTTTTGTAAAAAACCCATCTTTTTCCCTCAGGTATTTTGGATAAGTATAAAGTTTATAAAAGTTTCGATGGCAGAAAATATATGATTTGCAAAAAATATATAAGAGAGTAACTTAATAATTGATGTGATGGGAAAGAAATGCATGATTTGCAACAAAGAAGCAGAGTTTAAAATTAAAAACAGCAATGAGAGTTACTGTGTCAGTTGCGCTGAAGAGAATTTTGGTGATGTTTCTTTACTGGTGAAAGTTGAGGAAGAAGCGCAGAAATTAAAGGATGTGATTAAGGATAGGATGGATATTTAAAAAAATGTTCTATAAAAAAATTAAAGTAGGGCCTTTTTCAACTTCTAAAATTGAATTAGTTGATTTGCTGAAAGCCTGGATTGCAATTTCAATTGCGTTTGGAATTGTAATTGGGGGCTTAAGGTTTGATGCAGGATTTTTCTTTTCTTTGTTGTTGGCTGCGGTAACAGTGGGTGTGGGTTTTTTATTTCACGAGATGGCCCACAAGTTTGTGGCGCAGCATTATGGGTGTGGGGCAGAATTCCGTTCCAATGACCAGATGCTGCTGATGGCCATTGTGATTTCATTTTTAGGATTTGTTTTTGCAGCGCCAGGAGCAGTCATGATTGCCGGGCAGATTACTAAGAAGGAAAATGGAATTATTTCAGTGGCCGGGCCGGCGATGAATTTGATTGTTTCATTGATTTTTTTTGGATTAATATTTTTAGTGCCGTCACTTTCATTGTTCTGGAGCTATGGTTTTAGAATCAATGCCTGGCTGGCAGTATTTAACATGATACCAATTTGGAATTTAGACGGCAAGAAAGTCTGGCGATGGAATCGGGGAATTTATTTTGCTGTTTTAGGTGTTGGATTAATTTTATCTTTTGTGTTATAAAAATGAATGAAATTGAAATCGGAGCAAGGATAAATTTTGATGTGATTGAAAAGAAATTGATTTCTTTAGGGGCGGTTAAGCAAAAGGATCAGAGGCAAGTTGATACTATCTGTCAATTGAGCCACAGGGAATTAGGCAGGCATGAAGTAGTGAGACTGAGAGAGAAAAGCGGAGAAGTAGAAATAACTTACAAAGAACCAATACTAAAAAAAGTTGATGTGGTTTCGCGCAGAGAAATTTCATTTAGAACTTCAGCTGAAGAAGGAAAAATGTTTTTAGAAGCTTTAGGAGCCAAACCTTTGGTGGTGGTGGATAAAGTCCGCAGGATTTACAAATTAAAAGATTTCAATATCGGGCTGGATAAAGTTAAAGATCTGGGCGAGTTTATTGAGATTGAATTGATGGGCGCTAATAAGGAAATTGCACGGAAAAGAATCCTGAGTCTGATGGAAAAATTAGACATTAATGTTAATTCTTTGATGGGAAAACCATATTTCTTGATGCTTTTAGAAAAATCAGAACCGAAAAGTATATAAACTAAAAAATCCATAATTAATTTTCTGTTTATTTGGAGGTTAAAAAAAGAGGGTGAGTGGATGAAGCAGTACGTGTTTCAAGATATAAAAAAATTTAAAATCCAGCGGAACTGCAAGGGTTGTGGTTCGCGTATTATTGTTGAAAACGCGAACAGATATTACTGCGACAAGTGCCGAGGGTATTAATTCTTTTTTTTCTTTTTTTTGTTGATTATAGTCTAGAGGTAAGAAAAAAATATAAAGCTGTTAGGTTGTGATATTTTTATGAAAGGGCAGGTGATTTCTGGGGAATTCGGCAAGATTCTGATTAGGCAGAAAGCTGGTTCAGAGATTGAACTGGGGGAACTGCTGGTGGCAGATGGCTCTGATTTTAAGATTTTACTACAGGTTTATGATCTGGTTTATGGCTCTCAGATTTCACAACAGAATCTGGAATTGATTTCTGGTTTGAGATTAGAAGAGGGGAGCAACTTGGAATTTATGGATGCTAACCTTAGAAATTATACTTTGGCTTATTTGAAACCAATGCTGAGCATTAGTTCTGGCGAGGGAAAACTGTGCAAGACTTTGCCGGGATTTTTTTCAACTGTGCGCGGGGTGGAGAAGGAAGATTTGAATTTTTTGGTTAAGCCTAAGAACCCTCTTTTTGTTGGGAAGCTGCGCTCAGGAAGCAGGGTTTTGGATTTTGATATTTTTTTACCGGGAGAAAAAGTTTTTTCCCATCACATGCTAATTCCAGCTTCGACTGGGAAAGGCAAAAGCAATCTGTGTTCAGTGATGTTGTGGAACTGTGTTGGTGCCGGGTATGCCGGGATTTTAGTCTTAGACCCGCATGATGAATATTATGGCCGTTCGGGTTTGGGATTAAAAGACCATCCTGAAAAAGAGAAAGTAGTTTATTATTCTCCAAATCCTATTGTTGGTGGCAAGAGTTTGAAAATCAATTTTACTTTTTTGAAACCAAATCATTTTCACGGTGTGGTAAATTTTTCTGACCCTCAATGGCAGATGATGAACGCTTATTACAAAAAATTTAGTTCCAACTGGATTTCAGCAATGCTGGAGGAACAGGAGATTGAAGGTGTGAGTTTTATGGAAGGGACAGTTGCAGTAGTCAAAAGGGTGCTGATGGGAGTTCTGGGTTTGAGCATGAGTTCAGGCCAGATTTATTGTTCTGGTGTTTTTGATGTCAATGCAGGCATGAATACGGTGCCCGATATTTGTTTGGAGCTGGAAGAAGGAAAAATTGCAGTAGTGGATACATCTTCATTTGCTGGTTCAATTGAAATTTTAATTGGCTCGATTATCACTTCTGAGGTTTTTAAGAAATATAAGAAGTACAAGGCAGACGGGGTGCTGGATTCCAAGCCAGTGATTTCAGTTGTTCTGGAAGAGGCGCCGCGAGTATTGGGCAAAGAAGTTTTGGAACGCGGTTCGAATATTTTTTCAACAATTGCGCGTGAAGGCAGAAAGTTTAAGGTTGGTTTAGTGGCAATTACGCAGCTGCCATCTCTTATTCCGCGGCAGATTCTGGCAAATATGAATACAAAAGTTATATTGGGAATGGAAATGGGGCCTGAGAGGCAGGCGATTATTGAATCAGCTTCTCAGGATTTAAGCAATGATGCCAGAAATATTGCAGCACTTGACAAAGGCGAGGCCATTGTAACTTCAACTTTTTCAAAGTTTGCAATTCCAGTCAAGATTCCACTGTTTAAGGAAATTGTTGGTTTAGAGAAGGAAAGGTTTAAACAAGATTTTAGCGGGGTAAGTTTTAAATAATTGTGTTGATTTATGAAATAAAAATGGCAATAACTGTTTCGACTGGATTGGGGACATTAAAAAGTTCTTTAGCAGAAGTTATCCAAAGAATGAAGCAAGGGTTTAATCTTTCCAGCAATACGCCGCGGATAATGGTCAGCAGCGGGGATACTTTTTTTCACAGTGCAGCAAGAATTTCAGAAGGCCTTTCTATTGCCATCAACCAGGTTAGAGTTAACTGGGGAACTTTGAAAGAAAAAGGAAATGTTGGAGAATTAAGACTTGCCTTGAGTGAATTAAGAAATCTGAAAGCTTATTTTGATTATATTAAAAAGAACAAGAAACTGCCGGAGCCTGGTTGGATACGTGAGGGTAAAGCAAAATATAACAATGAAAAAATGATCCCTTATGTAGCAGCAGTTATCCAAAAGATCCCAATATCACTTTAGAAAAATTTCATTGAATTCTGCAAGTTTAAGAATGGTATATTTAACATCATACTTGAGCATTTTTTTATATTCAGGAGCAGCCAAACCATCTTCAAAACCATTGTTTTTGACAAGAACCTGGACAAAAAGATTGCGTTCAACCTCTTTTCTCTTAACACCAAGTTTTTTGAAAGTAGTATTGGGGGTGATGTGGGCTTCTGGAAATTCTTCTCTAAAACCACCATAAATAACATAAGAAAGCTGAACAAAATCAATTAATTTTCCCGGATTATTAATTCTGGTTGATTGCCCTTCTAAAAATGGATAAAAATCTTCTAAAAAATCTAAAAGATATTTAGATTGAGGAGATTTGCTGATGGCGATTTGAGCAGCCGGGGCTTGTTCTCCAAAAATACTTTCTAGACCAGAATCATATTCAACATCAAATGACTGCAAAGCATCAATAAGTTTATCTCGTAACAATTTAATCCCCCATCGGCATTGAGGATAAATTGGAGTTTATAAACCTTTCTATATTTTATCACTTGTGAGTAGGAAATTTAATAGGTGAATAGTTATATATGAGTTTGACTGCTAATTTTTTATGAAATTTGCACATATGGCAGATCTGCACATTGGTTCCTGGCGGGAGCCCAAGTTAAGGGAGCTATCGGCGCGGGCTTTTGTCGGGGCATTGAAGAAATGCGTGGAGCTGGATGTTGATTTTATTCTTTTTTCAGGTGATTTGTTCAACACTTCTCTGCCAGCAATGGATGGTTTGAAACTAGTGGTAGAGAAGCTGAAGTGGCTGAATGGTTTGAGGATTCCACTTTATGTAATTGCAGGTTCGCATGATTTTTCCCCTTCTGGCAGAACTATGGTTGAAGTTCTGGAAAAGGCCGGGTTAGTGGTAAATGTCTGCAAAGGTGAAGTAGTCAATGAAGTTTTGAAATTGGGTTTTACAACTGATTCAAAAACCGGGGCTAAGATTACAGGAATGCTGGGCAAAAAAGGAATGCTGGACAAGCATTATTATGAAAATTTAGATTATGAACATTTGAAAGATGAAAGCGGCTACAAGATTTTCATGTTTCACACAGCAATTTCTGAATTAAAGCCCAAACATCTGGAAAAGATGGAAGCGCAGCCAGTTTCAATGCTGCCTCTTGGTTTTAATTATTATGCTGGCGGGCATGTGCATCACAAAAGCGAAATGGAATATGGCAATGGACTAGTAACTTTTCCCGGGGCTTTGTTTCCAAACAGTTTTGCAGAGATTGAGAAATACAGTTATGGGGGTTTTTATTTGATTGATAACAGAAAGATTGAATGGCTGCCAGTCAAAACAGTGGAACATGAGAAAATGGAATTTGACTGTGCTCATAAATCTGCTGAAGAGGTTGAGCAGATGGTTTGGGAAGAAATTGGACGGCGGGATTTGAATAATCGACTAGTGACTATGCGGTTTAACGGAGTACTGGGCAGCGGCAGAGTAGGGGATATTAAATTTAAAGAAATTTTCAAAAGAGTTTATGACAAAGATGCTTATTTTGTGATGAGAAATACAGCTGGCCTGCATTCACCTGATTTTGAAGAGATTAAAGTAGATGCCGGTTCAGTCGAAGAAGTTGAAGAAAAATTAGTTCGCGAGCATCTGGGGCAGTTCATGATTGAAGGCGGTGAATTAAATCTGACCAAATCACTAATGAAGGTTTTTGACACTGAACGCAATGAGGGAGAGCATGTGCATGACTTTGAAGAGAGAATGATAGCAGAAGTAGAGAAGGTTTTGGGTTTGGATTAAGTTGTTAATTCTTTAGCGCATCTCTGGCAGAGAAATTTTTTTGTTTTTGATGGTTTTCTGACAACTCTTTTGATTTCTTTATTGCAGCCAGCGCATTTTAATTTGACTTCTTGGTATTCCATTTTAGAGGTGTTTTAAGATTTCTTTGAGGTTTTTCTTTTTGATGATGACATTGCAGTATTTTTCAAATTCTTTATTGATAGGGTTGAAGCCAATGGTGAAGCCAGCGACACGGGCCATTTTGATATCATTTTTGTCATGGCCAACAACAATAACATCTTTGTAATCTAAATGGAGTTCGTGACAGAGCTGCTTGAGGAATTTTTGTTTGCCCCAATTGCCAACATGCTGATTAAGTCCAATGAATTTGTCGTCTTTGTCAAAAATCATCTCATTATAGAAGATGTAATCTATTCCGAGTTCTTTTTGAGCTCTAAGAACAAGTTCTTTGGGGCTGGAAGAGATTATAGCTGTAGTGTAGCCTCGTTTTTTTATTTCTTTGATAGCTTCTTTGGCGCCAGGCATGTATTTGACTTTTTTAACTGCTTCAAGATAAGGCTGTTTTGGTTTGCCTTTCCAAAGTTTAGTAGCTTCTTCAACAAGTTTTTGGTAATTAGTAAAAAGATATTTTTTAACTAAGGGTTTAAATTCTTTTTCTGTTTTGAAAACCTTGGTGACATCATCCCAGAAATTGAGATGGTCAAAGATAACACCATCAAGGTCAAAAATAATAAGTTTCATCAAAGACAGAAAGACAAATGGTTTTATAAAGTTTATTTAACGAAAATTATTTAAATGATTAATTTTGAGGTTAGACTATGATTACAATTGAGCCGATCTTGCTGTGGATAGGTTTTTTTTTGAATTATTTTCAAAATAAATGGCTGCAAGCAGGGGTTGTACTGGTTGGTTTTATTATTCTGACTTTTGTTTTATTTTTTGTAGTAGTCAAGATAATTGGAAGATTGACAAGAAAAACCAAGACCCAAGTTGATGACTTAATTTTGGAGAAAACCAGGGGCCCGGTTTTTTGGCTGTTGATTTTTTTGGGCTTAAGGATAAGTTTCCAAATTGTTTTTGACCAAATGATTGTTTTTAATGTTTTGGAGAGCATTGTAATCATTTTGCTGGTCTTGTTTTTAGCAAGAGTGATTAATATTGTGATTGATGCCTGGGGGCACAGATTTGCCAAGAAAACCAAATCAAGGGTTGATGAAAGTCTGCTGCCTTTATTCAAAAAAGTAATCAATATTGTTTTTGTTTTGTTGGGTATATTATGGGTATTGAATGTCTGGAGCATTAATATCACACCTTATCTGGCTGGTTTGGGCATTGGCGGTTTGGTGTTGGGTTTGGCTCTGCAGGATTCTTTGAAAAATATTTTTGGCGGGATCTCATTGATTTTAGACAAATCTTTTGCAGTAGGAGACAAGATTAAGCTGGAAAGCGGTGAATTGGGAGAAATTGTTGAGATCGGTTTAAGGAGTACGAGGCTAAACACTTATGACAATGAGATTATTGTAATTCCCAACGGCCAAATGGCCAATATGAGAATACAGAATTATGTCCAACCCAATCCGCGTGTTCGGGTAGTGATTAATTTTGGTGTGGAGTACGGGACAAAGATTGAAAAAGTTAAAAAAGTTGTTTTGCCAGTGCTGAAAAAGATAAAAGATGTTTCTGGCGACCCTTATATGGATGTGGTCTTCACTGAAATGGGAGATTTTGCTTTGCTATTCCAGGCCAGATTTTGGGTTGATGATTACCGGGAAGCTTACAACAAAAAACTAGAAGCAACTGAAAAGGTCCATGACGCTTTGGTAAAAGCCAAGATTGGAATAGCTTTCCCAACACAGACAATTCATTTGAAGAAAGGAAAATAGATTATTTTAATTTAAGATTTAATTCTTTTAATTGTTTGGGATTGACATCAGAAGGTGCATCGAGCATCAAGTCGCGGGCTTCTTTGTTTTTAGGGAAGGCAATGACTTCTTTAATAGAATCCTCTTTAGCCAGAATCATGACAAAACGGTCGAGACCTAGGGCAATTCCTCCATGTGGCGGGGTGCCATATTTCAAAGCGTCCAGGAAAAAGCCAAATCGATGCTGGGCTTCTTTGTCTGAGAGATTGAGGGCTTTGAAAACCTGTTTCTGTATTTCGGGATGATGAATTCTGATAGAACCGCCGCCGATTTCAAAACCATTGATGACCAAGTCATAAGCTCTGGCTCTGGCTTTTTCTGGATTTTTTTCTAATATTTTAAAATCATCTGGGTGCGGTGAAGTAAAAGGATGATGCATGGCCTGATAGCGCTTTTCATCTTTGTTATATTCAAACATTGGGAAATCAGTAACCCAAAGAGAAGCAAATTCATCTTTTTTAGCCAGATTAGGCTTGTCGGTTTTGTGCTTTTTCATGGCTTCCTGATAAGTCATTCTCGGGAAGGGTGTTTTAAGATTGTAGTTCAAAACATCTTTGAAAACTTTTTTTACCAAACCTTCGATCAAAGTATAAACATCTTCTTCTTCAACAAAAGACATTTCAATATCAAGCTGGGTAAATTCCGGCTGTCTATCTGCCCTGAGGTCTTCGTCTCTGAAGCATTTGACAACCTGATAATATTTATCTAAATTTGAGATCATTAAAATCTGTTTGAATAACTGCGGTGACTGAGGCAGGGCAAAGAATTTACCTGGGAAATTTCTGGCCGGGACTAAGTAATCTCGAGCACCTTCTGGCGTGGATTTGGCCAGGAAAGGAGTTTCAATATTGAGAAAATCCTGGCTGTCCATGTATTCATGGATGGCTTTGATAACTTTATGCCTGAGAACAATGTTTTTTAACATTCTGGGTGTTCTTAAATCTAAGTAACGGTATTTTAACCTGGTTTCTTCTGTTGATTCCAAGTTTAAATCTAAAGGCAGTTCTTCTGAAGTGTTGAGAACTTCTATTTTTTCAGCTGAAACTTCAATTTCACCAGTGGCCATTTCTTTTTTGACTTGGTTTGGCGGTCTGGTCTGGACCAAGCCAGTGATTTGAAGAACTGATTCTCTTTTGAGACTGGCAAATTCTTTGGCTAATTTTGGGTTTAAGAAGAATTGGGTAATGCCATAGCGGTCTCTTAAGGAAAGGAAACCAATCTTGCCCTGGATTCTTAAGGAGTCTAGCCAGCCGCAAAGAGTGACCTTTTTTTTATCGTGCTTTTTGTTCAATTCACCGCAAGTATGGGTTCTGAGCATAGGATTTAAAGAAATGGTTATGGTTTATAAAGTTTTTTGGGAAAATATATATAAAATGAACTTAAAAATTATATTAAAATGAAGATATTGCTGCATGTCTGCTGCGGACCGTGTGTAATCGGGCTGTTGGATTTTTTTAAAAAAGATGAAATTACTTTGTTTTTTTACAATCCCAATATTGAGCCTGAAGAAGAATATAATAAAAGGTTAGAGGCAGTTCGGCAGGTAGTCAAGGAAAAGGGTTTGGAATTAATTGAAGATGATTATGAAAATAAATTGTGGCATGAAGTGTGTGATGGGTATAAGGCTGAGCCAGAAGGCGGGGAAAGATGCCAAACTTGTTTCAGGATGAGACTGGAGAATTTGGGCTTGACAGCAAATATGAAAGGTTTTGAGGGAATAGCAACTTCTTTGTCAGTCAATGCCTGGAAAGATGTTGATTTTATCAATCAAATCGGCCATGAGATTGCCGAGCATTATGGTTTGAAATTTTTTGATTTTGGTTTGAGCAAAGAGGAAATCAAGAAGATTTGTTTTGCTGAAAAAGAACTGGCTGAAAAGCATAACCTTTATAGACAGAAATACTGCGGATGTCTTTATGGAATTCAAAATAAAAAGTAAGGAAGGAAAGGCCAGGGTAGGGGAAATAATTACTTCGCACGGTGTAATTGAAACTCCGGAATTTATTCCAGTGGCGACTCAGGCGACGGTGAAAGCAGTAAGTTCAGAAGTATTGGAGAAGATTGGAGTGCAGGCAGTTTTAGCTAATACTTATCACCTTTATTTAAGGCCGGGGACTGATGTGGTTGAGAAATTTGGTGGTTTGCACAAATTTATGGGATGGAGCAAGCCAATGTTTACTGATTCTGGCGGATTCCAGGTTTTTAGTTTGTGTGATATTCGTGATGTGGATGAAGATGGTGTTATTTTTTGTTCACACTTGGATAAGTCAAAGCATTCTTTGACACCAGAGAGGTCAATTGAGATTCAGGAAAAATTAGGGGCAGATATTATTTTTATTTTGGATGAATGCATTCCTTTTGAAAGCGATTATGAAACTGCTAAGAGGTCTATGAAAAGAACTCATTCCTGGGCAAAGAGATGTCTTGAAGCGCATAAATCAAACCAGGCACTGTTTGGAATTGTACAGGGCGGGAAGTTTGAATATTTGAGAAGAGAGAGTGCCAAATTTATTTCTGGTTTGAGTTTTGATGGTTATGGGCTGGGAAGTATTTTTGGCGAACCAAAAGAAGAGACATTGAAAGTAATTGGCTGGATGATGGAAGAACTACCTGAAGAAAAGCCAAAGCATCTGCTGGGTATTGGAGCTGTTGAAGATATCTTTAATGGTGTAGAAATGGGTGTAGATACTTTTGATTGTGTTTTGCCGACACGATTGGCCCGGGTGGGTTATATTTTTACTTCTGAAGGAAATCTGAAGAGCAAATGGAGATACAGGATAACCAATGCAAAATTTAAAGAGGATATGGGGAAGTTGGAAAAGAACTGCGGTTGTGGTGTTTGCAAGAGGTATTCAAGAGCTTATCTGTATCATCTGTTCAAGACAAATGAGTTGCTGGCTTATGCTCTGGCAACTGAACATAATCTTTGGTTTTTTAATAATTTGATGAGAGAGATACGTTCGGCTATTGAGAAAAAAGAATTTAAAAAAATGAAAGAAAAATGGTTGAGTTAATGGGGGTTGACTGCCAAAATTATTCTGAAAAATGTTCTGCAATCTTGGGTTTTTTATAATCACATCCTTTACATAATTCAAGCGCTTTTCTTGCATAATCCCTACATCTCTCAAGTTGATAATAATCTCCATACTTAAAGTTGGTCATACACTTATTCAAATAATCTATTTCTTGTTCGATAGATTGCATTGCTCCATCTCTAGCAGCGAATAGCTGATCATTTCCATTCAAGATCTCTTTTATTTTTTTAGATTTTGATCTTTTTGGTAAGTTTGATAGTTCTTGTTTTGCTATTACATAGCATCTCTTACAATTTATAATTGCTCTTTGATATGACATTTTTATTTACCTCACAATGATTTATTATTAAATAGTAAGAATAAAATTTTTACTTAAAACATTGTTCTCCTAATTAGGACAACATTTATATATTGGTAGGGGTTGAAAGTAAGGATGGATGATAAAATATTGGAAGAAGCAGGATTGACCAAGAATGAGGCTGCTGTGTATAAGGCTCTTTTGAAGTTGGGTCCTGTTACAGCTGGTCCGTTGACTAAGAAGTCGGGTATTCATAGGTCAAGAGTTTATGAGGCTTTGAATAGACTTGTTGACAAGGGTTTGGTCTCTTACAAGATAAAGGCTAATCGGAAATATTTTCAGGCGCAGAATCCTGAAGTTTTGTTGGATTTTATTGAAGAGAAAAAACAGAAAGTAAAAAGTGTGATTCCAGAATTAAAATTATTACAGGCAGAAAAAATAGAAAAACAAGAAGCTAATGTTTTTGAAGGATATAAAGGATTAAAATCTATTTTTGATAATACTATTAATCAATTGAAAAAAGGAGATGAAATCTTGGTTTTTGGAGCCAGATCTGGCCAGGATGTAAGTCCAGAAACTTGGAATGCTTTTTTTAAGAATTTTAATAAGAGGAGGATTGAGAAAGGAATTAGATATAAAATAATTTTTAATGAAGATTTAAGAGGCTCTGAAATAGTCAAGGAATTTAAAAAAAGCAAATTAACAGAAGTAAGATTTATTAAACAAAAAACTCCGGCCGGCATTAATATTCATAGTGATAATGTGGCTATTATTGTTTGGAAAAAGAAACCTTATGGTTTTTTAATTACCAGTAAAGAAGTGAATGGCTCTTTTAAAGGATATTTTAAGACCTTATGGAAACAGGCAAAGATTTAAATTCTAGTGATTTTGGGAATAATTTATGGAGATAAACTTAGAAGATTATAACTACGATTTGCCAAAGGAAATGATTGCGCAGGAAGTTTTTCGTCCTCGTGATCATTGCAAATTATTGGTTTTGCGAGATGAGATTGAACATAAGAAATTTTTTGAGATTATTGATTATCTGGAAGAGGGAGATGTTCTAGTTTTAAATGAGACAAAAGTAAGTTTGGCTAAATTAATTGGTAAAAAAGTAACTGGCGGAAAGGTTGAAGCCATTTTGACTGGTGAAAAGGATGGAATTTATGAATGCAGGATTAAAGGCAGTAAGATTAAAGAAGGAACAGAGTTGGTTTTTGATAATTTGAAAGGGGTTGTGGTTAAAAGAGAAGATGATGTTTTTTTTATTAAGTTTGACAAACAGTTAGATAAAAAAAATCTAATTGTGCCAACACCACCTTATGTCAAGCAAGAAGTGCCTGAAGAAGATTACCAGACTGTTTATGCCAAGGAAGAAGGTTCGTTGGCTGCTCCAACTGCGGGTTTGCATTTTACTGAAGAATTACTTGAGAGAATTAAAAAGAAAGGTGTAAAGATTGCGAAAATAAAATTAGATATTTCTTATGAAACTTTTTTGCCAGTGCGTGATGTTGCGACACATTCGACTGGCAAGGAATATTTTGAAATTGATGAAGAGAATGCTGAAATTATTAATTCTGGCAAGATAATTTGCGTTGGAACCACTGTTGTTAAGTGTTTGGAAAGTGCAGATTGGAAAGATGGGAAAGTAATGGCAAGCAAGGGAGTCTCTGAGATTTTTATTAAGCCAGGTTATTCTTTTAAAAGTAATATTAAAGCAATGATTACTAATTTTCATCTGCCGAAGAGTTCTTTGTTGTTGTTGACAGCTGCTTATGCTGGCCGTGATAGGATATTAAAGGCTTATGAAGAAGCTGTTAAAGAGAATTACAGGTTTTATTCGCTGGGGGATGCGATGATGATTTTCAAGGTTTCCAACGAAGCATAGTTCTTGGGAAAGGGATGGCGTCTTTAATGTTATCGAGGCCGCAGATCCAGGCAATGACTCTTTCAATGCCCATGCCAAAACCAGCATGAGGAACTGAGCCGTATTTTCTGGTATCTAAATAGAATTCATATTCTTTTGGGTTTTCTCCCTGGGCAGTCAAGTTCTTCTTGATTTTTTCTGGGTCTGGTTCACGCTCTGAGGCACCGATGATTTCACCGTAGCCTTCAGGTGCAATAAAATCAGCGCCAAGAACTACTTTTGTGTTTTTAGGGTCTTCTTTCATGTAAAAAGCTTTGACAGCTTTAGGATAATGGGTGACAATAATTGGGGTGTCGTAAAGGCTTGATAAGCGGTCTTCTTCAATGGTTCTCAAGTCCTTGCCCCAGGCAAGATCCATTTTAAATTTCTTTTTGAGAAGTTTGAGAACATCATCATAGGTCATCCTGGGAAATTTCTTTTTTAAGGCAGGCTCTAATTTTTTGACATCTCGCTCAAGAATAACCAATTCTGATTTGTTTTTTTCAAGAACTTTTTTGACAATGTGTTTTAACAGGGCTTCACCATGGTCATTCAGCTGGTCAAACTGAAGCCAGGCAGCTTCCATCTCAGCATGCCAATATTCTGTCAGGTGCCTTGAGGTTTTTGATTTTTCTGCTCTGAAAGACGGAGCAACTGTGTAAATTTTTTCCAAGGCAAAGATGGCTGGTTCAGCATATAATTGCCAGGTCTGGGCCAAGAAAACACCTTTTTGGCCAAAATAAGGAACTTCAAACAAAGTAGAACCCCCTTCTGCCTGAACTGACTGGAAAATAGGAGACTGATATTCATAGAAATCATTGTTTCTGAAATATTCATGAATAGCACCAAAAATAGTGCTTCTGATTTTGAGAATAGCAGCCATTTTTCTGGAGCGAAGCCAGAGATGGCGGTTGTCTGCTAAAAATTCAGTGGACTGGTCTTTGGCAATGGGGAACGGTTCAGCTGTTTGGATAATACTGATTTTATCAACAAGAATATCATAATTAGTTGGGGCTCTTGGCTCTTTTTTAACTGTGCCATGAATTTCAACAGATGATTCAATCAAGAGTTTGTCAATGTCTTTCCATTGCTTTTTGAATTTTTCATGGGGGAGGACACACTGGATAATATTGGTTGAATCTCTAAGAACCAGGAATTTGTATTGATTAGAGCCTCTTTCTCTGTAAACCCAACCTCTAACAGAAACTTTGCCTTTGCCTTTATTAATGGCTTCTTGTATGGAAATGAATTTTTCTGGCATTTGATTATGTAAATAAAAGGAATTTAAAAAGGTTTGTGTCAAACAAACCCCAGAAAATGAATATTTTCTTTGTGTTTTTATGGGACAAAATGTTTCTCTGGTTTTTGAGGGTGTTGGTGAAGGAGTCTGACTTCAACTTCAGCTAATTCTGAGAATTTGAGAGAGTCTTCTTCTTTGCCGACAATATCACCCCAGTGCATGGGAATGGCAATTTTAGGTTTGATTTGGTTGGCTGCCTGGGCTGCTTCTTCTGCATCCATGGTGTAGGTGCCGCCAACTGGGAGAAGAGCAATGTCACATTGGATATCTTTCATTTCTGTGATTTTATCTGTGTCACCGGCATGATAAATTTTAGTGCCGCCTAAATCAAGAATATAACCGCACCAGTTTGATTCTTTAGAGTGGAAAGGCACACCAGGTGATTTGAAGCGGTGGGTGTTATAAGCAGGGACAGCAGTAACTTTGATGTCATTAAGCTCTAAGGTTTCGCCGGGTTTA
>Ga0209536_100007231_pt1 | contig 16862 bp, 15 predicted proteins | sample DeeMarSeWOR28_12_FD_187461 | JGI IMG/M metagenome (GOLD analysis project Ga0209536, IMG submission 187461) | Marine sediment microbial communities from White Oak River estuary, North Carolina - WOR-2-8_12 (SPAdes) (version 2) | ecosystem: Environmental > Aquatic > Marine > Intertidal zone >... | reverse complement strand
CGAAGGAAAATATAACCCCGCTCCCATACCCACCAGAAGCAGACCGATACGGATGCCCCATAACCCCGTGCTGAAGGCCGTACCCAGCAGCGCCAGACCCAAGGCGGAACTGGAAAGAATGATGGTCTTCTTATGCGTAAGACGCGCGGAAAAAAATCCGGATAAAAGCAGTGTAAAAAAATAACCTGCTGAAATCAGGAGAAAAAGTGACCCGGCTTCGGCATGGGTTACACTCAGATCTTTTTCGATACTCGGGGTGAGAGGAGCCAGAATAATCCGGGCAATAAAGTTCAGAAAAAAAATAGAGGTTAGAATCAGCAGCGGGACCACCTGAGCGCTAAACCTTTGGTTCGTTCCCGGTCCCTGTGCAGGTTCCGTTCGAGGTTTGGGTCTGTCATCCATTATAACGGGCTCCGAGATCAGCGTCGGCACGCCCACCGGGCGGGCAAGATGCGGTTTTGGGATCGCTCCTAAAACTTCACCGGCGGCTTTCTTACCGGTTTGTGGGCCCGTTGCTGGACAAGTTCAGCCACGATGCTGACGGCAATCTCTTCCGGGGTTTCGGCACCGATATCCATTCCGATAGGTGAATGCACGCTTTCCAGACTCTTTATATCAATACCTTCCTCCATTAGGGATTGGTATATCATTTTTCTTTTTCGAAGGCTGCCGATCATCCCGATATATACAGCTGCGGTTTGCAGGGATTCTCTCAGCACTGTTCTGTCATGAATATGGCCGCGTGTAATGATAGCGATATAAGAGGATGAAGTAATATTAATCCTTTTGAATGCATTGGAGAAAGGACAAACAATTATTTCATCGGCATCAGGAAAGCGACCGGTACTGGCAAATTCTTTGCGGTCATCGATCACGCAAACCCGAAATCCGACCATTTTTGCCAGGGGCGCAACAAATGTCGATATATGCCCGGCGCCGAAAAGATAAAGGATATTATCCGGTTTTATGGGTTCGGCAAAGATAGCCGGCTGCCCCGCTTCAGGTTCAAACAAAGTCGGGCTTTTCACTTCTGCCCATTTCCGGATAGCGGCGATGTCAATGCCGGCGACCCCCTCAAGGCTTCCGGTAATATCGCCATCTGCCGTGACGAGCATTCGCGCTGAATCGGAATCAAACCCAAGGCCTTCTGAAACGACGGTGATAAGCGTCCCTCTGTTGTCCTGAAGAAGTAATTCGTTTGTCTTTTGAAACACTTTTTTAGCTTCGGCATTCTCAGGAAACACGGGTTCCAGATAAGCGTCCACAATCCCACCGCACAACATCTCGGTTTGAGCAACTTCTTTGCCGGTAAGCTGGAAATGCAAAATAGCGGATCTGCCCTGGCTGAATATTTCTTTTGCCTTTTCAATCACCTGAAATTCAAATGCCCCCCCGCCTATGGTGCCGACGGGCGAGCGATCTTCCAAAACAAGAAAATTGGTGCCCATCGCTCTTGGGGCGGACCCCACCTGGCGAATAATTCGGGCTAAAACAGCCTTTTTCCCGGCTGAAAGAATTTTTTCCAGCTCAGCATATATATTAACCATCAAGCACCTCGCAATTGCTGATATCACAAATTTTTAATACCGGCTGCTCAGACAGAACCTGTCCGATAATAACGGCATTTAGTTTGGGATTTTTCCGCTTTTGCAGTAACCTGGCAATCTGTTGTCCTGTTTCCATTCCCCCCTGCACATCGGCCTGGTTGAGAAAAACAATGCGTATTGCATTCGTCGGCGAATTTTTGAAAATCCCCTGCTGGTGTGAGAGTGCACACGATATGGCCTCCACGGTTACACTGTCCTCGGGAGAAATCCCGGCAATTTTTGCAAATCGCTCAGGCCTAAAAACCCAGGCTTCATTTAGGGGCTTCCCCACACCACTGAGGCCCGCGAGACCGATGACCCACCGGGAGGCTTCGGGAATTAACGGCTCATGCTCGGCGGGTGCCTTCAGCGGTTTGCCGGCTGCGCCATCGGCTTCAACGATGATCCAGCGAAAAAGCCCGGAGCTGGCAATCAACCCGATGATGCCGGGCTGAAGACCGACAAGCTTTCCTTCTTTCTGAGATCGCTTTGCAGCCGCGGTTAGATGCAAATTATCCTTGAGGAGATCTCGGGTCAATTTTAAAATGCTATCGGCGGATTCAGATAAAATCACGCAGCGGGACTGATCTTGGGTAGGTTCAAAAATCCTGGTCGTGGTCGTCGTCAGCACCGAATCCCCATCTGCTGCCAGCTGCTGCGCAAGCCTGAACATCAGGCTCGTTTTCCCGCCTGCACCGACAAGACTTATCACCCCCTGCTCCTTCAGCATTAAGGCATCCCGCAGAGATATCATTCAAAAATTCCTTTTGGGTGCACCCCTTTCGCATTACTAAAATATGCGGCGGTTGCGGCAGCGCGTATTACCTGTTAAATTCCCTGCAGATCGCCTCCAACACCGATCCGCCGATGGCCCTTGCTTTTTCGGAAATCATGTAACAATATTCCGCCTCTGCCCGGGGATCAATGTCGCCGATTTTCAATCCCCTGCCAACCTCGCTGCCCGAGCGAATCAACCCGCGAAGCACACCACTGATCATGGCTTTTACTTCCAGATTGCCGACGGTGCCGATAATATCATTCTTTTTTACAGGATCGCCGATTTTTTTATATGCCTTAAACTTCCCGCAGCCCTGTGCACGTAAGACCCGCTCTGCTGCATAACCGGCAATAGATCCCGGTATGCCGGTGTTGGCTTCGGCGAAGCCGGAGGTAATAATTCTTCCCAGATGATGTCCCCTGTTTGTCTCGATCACCATGTGAACATCATCGCCTGCGCGAAATCCCGGCCCCAGGCCGATTACCAGCGAAGCATCTTTTCGCGTGGTTCCCAGGTTTTTCTTTGCGAGGATCGCATCCACCAGCACATCGGCTCGAATGTTCTCCAGCATGCGCCAGCGGGTATCCACCACAACCGCAATTTCACCATCTGCCCAGCATTTCTTTATTCCAGCAAGGTTTTTACCGAGCCTGGCTTTAACCCCTTCCACCTCTTTTCGTCCCTGATGAACCGCCTCGCAAAATGAAACTTCACGCCTTACGGCCAGCGGATCGGCGATCTCGAGCATGAAAATCCTGCGGATGTTGGCCATGTAAAGATGCCAGGCAACAGCGCTGCCCATCTCTCCGGCACCTTTTATGCATACGGTGAGTTCACTGAGTTTAATGATGCAACCTCCCCCTGCTGCATTTAGATGACTTCTTCGCTGCTAAAATCACGCTCCGATCTCCCGTCCTTTTTTTCATAACCCGCTATCCATTGGCGGACACGTTCTTTGCCATAGGTCTTTTCCCAGCCCGAGACGATCTCATCAACCGGGATATCCGCATAGGTGCCATAAAATTCCAGATACTCCATGAATTGCTTTTTGTCGGTATTGTAGGCCTGAAAAATGGAATCCTCACGGCCGTTGAATTCCAGGGGAATCACCCGGTGCTTTTTGCACAGCTCGATGTTAAAGGCAGGCGTCGCCTTAACCCACTGGCCATCCAAAAAAAATTCCACGAACCCATGGTATACGAACAGATCGGTGCCCAGAAATTCAATCAATTGTCTGGTCGCCAGATGGTTGCGAACCGTTGCAAATCCCACTCTGGAAGGTATTCCACAGGCTCTGCCCAGGGCACACAGAAGGGCGGCCTTGGGAACACAAAACCCCACACCGTTTTTTAAGATGTTACTGGCCCGGTAATGCTCCGGGCGGTAGAATGGAAGATATGGATTATACCAGATCGGATCCCTGACCGCGTAATACAGCTTGACTGCCTTTGAGATCGGATCTTCATCGCTATCTTTAATCGCATTCAGGGCATAATTAATGATTTCTCTGTTCTCACAATCGATAATTTGGGTCGGCTCGAGGTATTCGTGGTTTATCTCTGTCATTATCTATAATCCCTCCTGACTATGCTCACGGGGCTATACCAGAAAATATAAACATTCGTCAAAAAGTTGCTGTAGAAAACAGCGTTCTCCTATGGTACGATCCGGAAAAATTTCTTGAACCCAGGGGGCAATCATGTCATCAAAAGCTATGGTATTCTAATTTCATGATTCAGAAGCAACCAACTGCCGGAATTATTTTGGCGGCCGGCGCATCGACGCGATTTGGCCAGCCCAAGCAGCTCCTGCGGCTGAAAGATAAATATTTAATTGAAAGGGTGCTGGATGCGGCCCTGGCATCGCGCTTGAAACAAACGATACTCGTGCTCGGGCACGAACATCGAAAAATACTGCAGGCCCTCGAAAACAAAATTAAACATCCGCGATTAGCGGTCGTCATCAACAAACGTTACCATGAAGGTCAGAGCATTTCCCTGATAGCGGGATTTCTGAGAATCAAGGATACGTACCCATCGGTTATGTTTCTGCTGGGTGACCAGCCGATGTTAAACACTGAAACCATAAACCGGCTGCTGGACAAATTTTGGTCATGCGATAAAGACATCTGTGTACCTGTTTATCATGGAAAAAGAGGGAATCCTACTATTTTCAGCAATAGATTTTATCATCTGATCATGCACCTCAGAGGCGATACCGGCGCCAGAGAGATTATTCGCGCCCATCCGGACTGCGTGCTGCGGATGGAAGTAGACGATCCGCATTTATTCTTCGATATCGACACTCAAAAGGATTTAGCCAGTCTCGAAGCCTATCTCACCCAATCCTGAAACGGGTTAAAGAGGATTCAGCGGAACACACCCTGCGCGTGAGCATTTTAAGACGGTTTGCAACACAGCCAGGGGATGTGAGATGAGGTTATAAAATCACTTCCAGAAGTGATTTCAGAGCCTTAGATCACATTTCATGGCAAGGCGTCAAACCGGATTAAAAGCGGAGCGTACACGGAGTACGTGAGCATTTTAAGACGGTTTGCAACACAGCCAGGGGATGTGAGATGAGGTTATAAAATCACTTCTGCTAGTGCATCGCATTGGGGATAATAAGAGCCAACTGCGGGAACGCAATCAATATAATGATGCTGAGGATGCAGGCGAGCAAAAAGAAGCTGACGCTTTTGAAGATGGTGCCCAAACCGATGTCAGGCGCAAGGGCTTTTACGACGTAAATATTTACACCAACCGGTGGTGTAATCGCCCCCATTGTCGTTACCATGGTCAGAACAATCGCATACCAGATGGGATCGAATCCAAGAGCCGTGCCCAGCGGAAAAAATATCGGGATGGTCAGTACCAAAAACCCCAGAGAATCCATGAAACAACCACCCAGCAGATAAATAAAGAGAACGATGGCCAAGATCACATAGGGTGAAACCGGTAAAGCGGCGGCAAAATCAGCCACCACAAAAGGCAGGCGGGTTACGGCCAGAAAACGTCCGAAGATGATGGCTCCGGTAACCAGCATGTAGACCATACAGGAGATTTTCAGCGTTTCCCTGACCGAATCTATAAAACCCTTCCAGGACAATCTCCGGGTCGTAACTGAAACAGCCAGGGTGAAAAAAACACCTGCCGCCCCGGCTTCAGTGGGGGTGAAAATCCCCATATACAGCCCCCCGATAACGAGTACAAATATGGTGACGGCTTCGATTACGCCGATCAGCGACTTTATTTTTTCTCTCAGGGCAACTTTGGGGCCGGCGGGACCATATTGAGGATATAACCGGCACAACAAGGATATGGTCACCACGAACAGCAGCCCAAGGACAACGGCAGGTAAAATGCCTGCCAGAAATAGTTTGATGATGGATTGTTCGGTTTGCAAGCCGATGATAATCAGAACCACACTCGGCGGCATAACCGTTCCAAGCGTGCCCCCGGTAACCACCGTTCCACTGCTCAGCCGGGTGTCGTAATTGTATTTTTTCATCTGGGGCAAAGCGACCGCACCCATGGTTGCCGCTGTTGCTGTATTCGACCCGCAAATCGCCGCAAAAAGCTCGTCGGCACCTATGGTGGCAATGGCCAACCCACCCCGCCAGTGCCCCATCCACTTGTAAGCTGCATCATACAATCGTTCGGCAATACCTGCGTTAAAGGCCAGATATCCCATGAAAATAAAAAGGGGAACAACCGTCAGGCCATATCCGGAAAAAGTACCCCATATGTCGGCGCCAACCATGTTGGCTGCAGCCGGAAACGACACGACATAGGAAAATCCGCAAAATCCCACAACCCCCATGGCAAAGCCGACCGGCATTCCTATGAAAAAAAGCACGAAGATGAGGACAAGGATGCCGATAATTCCGACAACTGAAGGATCCATTTATTGGGGCTCCCGTGGTTCGCGAAACAGGTTAAAAAATTCTACCAGCATGACCAGGGCAAGCAGCAGGCACCCGCCGGCAACGCCAAAGGCAAACGGGTGATAGGCAATTCGAAGCGTTTCGGTGACCTCTCCGGTTTTCCAGAGCGTTGTGGCATATTTTGAGATCTGCAATCCGGCGATTGAAAAAAAGATCAAGCAGATGATGCAACTGAGTCCGCCAAGAATCTTTTGGATTCCGGCCGGGAAACGCTCAATGAGGATATCGACCGAGATATGCGCTTTTTTCATTTGGGTGTAACCCAGTGAAAAGGCCGTTACTATGGCCCCGAAAAAGCCCATCAATTCATAGGTGCCTTTGAGCGGAATCCAAACAATGCGCAGAAAAATATTGGCACATGTCATCAGGATCATGGCAGCCAGACAGATGCCGGCGATCCAGATAAAGACCCGGTTCAAATTTCGATTAATTTTGTCCAATACTGCCATGGCAAAATTTTTATTCAGGTATTCAACGGATTACGGAGTGAAAAAACACTCCGTAATCCGTTGTTCCTAAATCTATCTGCATTATTTAGAATATTTATCTGTTGATACTTTCATATCTCTGACTATAGCTTCGGCAGGCAACCCCTTGGCCTTCGCATCGACAACCCAATTATCAGTAATTTGCTGAAGCATGCCATTCCACTTGGCCTTCTGTTCGGCAGATAGGTTAATGACCTCAACATTTTGAGTGTTTACCGACCATTCCATGGATTCTTTAACATGATCATCCATATAGTTGCCGGTCCACTCCGACTGCTCAACTCTTAAATCTTCCATCACCTTTTTAACATCGGCGGGCAGCATTTGCCATTTTTTCTGATTCATGACAACGGCAAAGGGGTAAATCCCTCCCGCGTCCGTCATTGTGACATATTTGCAGCTTTCCGCAAATTTGAAATCCTTCATGCTTTCCAGTGATGAGAAAAGTCCTTTGACCACCCCTTTCTGCAGCGCTTCCACTGTGGCCGGCATCGGCATGCCCACCGGATTAGCTCCCCAGGCACCCAGAATCTGAGCAGCCACTCCTGATGCTCTCAGGTCCAGCCCCTTGAGGTCATTCAGACTTCTAACGGGCACCTTGGACATAATATTGGTGGGGGCTGTGGTGAACATCGCCAGTACTTTTACGGCCTTGAATTCATCCGGCTGGTATTTGTACCACAAATCCCACAGCACCAGGCTTCCAACGCGTGCACTGGTTATGCCAAGCGGCAGGCTGACCGCATTGGTGACCACGAAACGGCCCGGCTGATAAGCCATGCACAGGTTGCCGATATCCGCCTGGCCGGCGATGACGCCATCCATCATGTTTTTTGCGTCGAGCAATGTGCCGCCGGGAAACGTGTTGACGACAACTTTGCCATTGGTCCGGCTTTCGACTTCTTTTTTCCATCTCTCCATTTGGACGCATGGAAATGTCGGAGCCGGGGGAAAGTTGGCATAGGTCAGGGTGATGTCCGCGGCTGAAGCGGGGCCCGGTGCTGGAGCGACAATTATGGCGGCCAGCACAAAAACCCCCATCATAATCCATCCTAGTTTTTTCATTCGTTTACCCTCCTTTCTTGTGTTGGGATGTTATGGACTGCCATATGAACACGCTTACTTCTCCGATTTCAAGCATTTTTTTCTGTTGACCGGGAAGATTTGCGTTCATGACCTATTCTTCGATGATACATTCACCCGCACCTTCTTTACCCAACTCCTGACCGCAGGGATCCAAACCCTGCTTTTCCCTGATGGCGGCCAGAACCCTTTCGGGCGTGATGGGAAGATCCTTTATCCGGACACCAATGGCGTCATAGATCGCATTGGCAACAGCGGGAGCACTCGGCACACAACCCGGCTCTCCGATACCCTTGGCGCCGAATGGCCCGGCTTTGTCATAGGTTTCCAGAACCGGTGCTTCGATGGGAACGACATCTTTGGCCGTAAGGATCTTGTAGTCCCTGAAATTGGGGTTCATGTTCTCTCCCTTTTCAAGGATCACCTGCTCGGTGAGTGCATACCCAAGCCCCATCATTACCCCACCGTATACCTGACCTTCGAGAAGCATCGGATTTATCGCCTTGCCGACATCGTGAGCGGCCACATACTTCAATATTTCGATTTTGCCTGTTTCTTCATCCACTTTTACCCGCACCCCATGGGTGCCGAAGGTGTAAGTCACAGACATGTTGCCCCGGAAATCTTTACCCAGATTCTCATTGGCAGGATCATAGAAGTATTCGGCCATCATCATCTGGCCGCCATGACTGAAATGCGCCTTGCGCAGCAGTCTGGCAATTTCGATCCGCTTTTCAGGATCATCACGGTGGACAATGCTGCGGTCTTTAAGAATCAGTTTTTCCAGAGGCGTCTCGAGCTCTTTAGCGCCCAGCTCGAGAATTCGGGATTTGATTTTTTTGGCGGCTCCCAGGGCCGCATTGCCGGCGACAAATGTGGTGCGGCTGGCATGCGCACCGACATCCCATGGGCAGATATCGGTATCGGAATGGATCACATGAATATCTTCGATCCGAAGACCCAGTTCCTCTGCAACAATCTGGGCGATGACGGTATCCGATCCCTGCCCCATGTCGGTGGCACCTGTGAAAAGATCGATCTTGCCGAAATCGTCCATTTTGATAATCGTTCCGCATCCATCTGATTTATAGACTCTGGCACCGCCGCCGACATGAATCAGGGAGGCAAGTCCAACGCCTTCTGCATGCCTCCTGGGCTTTTGCCATTCGAGTTTGTCTTTGACGGCTTCCACGCATTCCTCGAGCCCGCAGGTCGTGATCCGCAAACCCTGAGGGGAGACGTCTCCGGGCTGGTTGGCGTTTATTCTGCGAAATTCAATCGGATCAATGCCGGTTTTTTCCGCCAGCATGTCCATGGCGCACTCGATGGCAAATGTCGCCTGGGGATTTCCATATCCACGCATTGCCTGGGCGTAAGTGTTGTTGGTATAAACGCATTTGGCTTCATAGCGAACATTGGGTACCCGATACAGGGATGTTATCGGCATCATCATCACCGAGGGGGTGGTAGCGCCCCAGGAGGTGTAGGCACCGTTGTCCAGAATCATGGATATGTCACGATAGAGGAGTTTGCCGTTTTGATCACACCCCTGGGAAATATAGGTGATCGTCGGCTGGCGGGTGGAAGTGGCAATAAATTCCTCGGATCTGGTAAATTCCACCTTCACCGGTCTGCGGGTGTGAAAGGCAAGCAGAATGGCGATATATTCATAAGCGTAAGTGTCCAGTTTACTGCCGAAGCCGCCTCCAATAACCGGTTTGATCACCCTAACCCGGCGTTCTTTTAATCCCATGGTCAGCAATGCATCCTGAAAATCTTTCTGAGCCAGAGAGGGGATCTGGGTATTGGAGTGAATCGTCAGGTTATTGGCCGGATCAAATTCGGCAATGGCGCCGCTTGTGCCCATGCAGCAATGAGTTACCCAGGTCGTGCTGAACCGGTCCGCCACGCTGAAAGCCGCTTCTTTCCTGGCAGCCTCGACATCACCATAGTGCAGCTTCCAGGGCATTCTCAGCACGTTGGTTTTGTGTTCCTCGTGCACCAGAGGGGCCCCCTCTTTCATGGCCTCTTCCGGGTCGAAAATTGCCGGAAGCGACTCATAGGTCACCTCTATAAGATTAAGTGCTTGTCTGGCTGTTTCAGGATCAGTGGCCGCAACTGCGGCGACTTCGTCGCGATAGGAGCATACTTTCCCCTTTTTCAAGGGCCGGTTGTCTTTATAGACACCCATTTTGATATCGGGGATATCATCTCCGGTCAGAACACATCTCACCCCCGGAAGCGCTTTAGCCCTGGATGTATTGATATTGGCAATGCGGGCATGGGGATATTTGCTGTACAGAATCTTTCCATATAACATGCCGGCAACTTTGAGATCCTGTATATATTGCGCTCGGCCGGTGGCCTTATCGACGGCATCAATTTTTGGAACGCGTTTTCCTACCGAACATAACGATGACATCGTTCAGTCTCCTCCGTTTGTCTCTTCAGTTTTCCAGGCAACCACACGGGGTTCCTTGGATTCGTGCCCGCTGACCGATTTGATGGAATCGATGATTTGCACATAGCCCGTGCAGCGGCATAGGTTTCCGGCGATCGCATCCCTTATTTCTTCTTCCGTGGCATTAGGACTTTCATCCAACAACGCCTTGGCTGAAAGGATCATTCCTGGAGAACAAAACCCGCACTGAATACCGCCGTTATCCACGAAGGACTGTTGAATCGGATGCAGGGTTCCATCGGAAGATGCCAGCCCTTCAATGGTCAGGACATCCTTTCCGTCGATTTCGACCGCCAGATACAGGCAGGAATTGACGGCCCTGTTGTCGACCAGCACGGTGCATGCGCCGCACTCCCCGCTGCCGCAACCCTCCTTGGTTCCCGTATAGCCGAGTTCTTCTCTGATCAGATGCAAAAGCGTCCAATGATCTTCGACCCTCATTTTCATGGGGTTTCCGTTGAATTCAAAAGATATTTCTCTTGCCATCTCCCAATCCTTTTCAATTTGAAATACGAACGTCAGGCATTAAGCCTTGGATTCAGAACTTTGGCTGTTCGAAGGTTTTGTCTCCGACTTTTTTTTTACCTGGCCCTGCGTTCGGCTCTTTCCAGTGCTTTGAATCCCATGCGCTTGACCAGAACCGCCACCATTTCCCGCCGGTACCAGGCGACCCCCCTGATGCTGTCTCTAACCCTGGATTCCTCCCCGGCGATCGTGCCGGCCTCAGCCAGCGTGTTTTCATCGATGATTTTGCCGACGAGTCGTTGCTCGGCGCCCATTGCTCTGATCGGTGTCGGGGCCGCCACTCCAAGACATATTCGGGCCTTGGCGCAGGTCCGCAGATCCTCTTCCAGACTTAACAAAACCCCCACACCGAGCATCGGAAGCTCCATGGCCTCTCGCCGGCCATGCTTGACGTAGGCGCTGCCGGTATGCGGCAATTGTGGCGGAATCACGATTTCCGTGAGGATTTCTCCGCGCTCCAAATCGCACTGGCCCGGGCCCAGAAAAAACCGGAGAAGCTCCATTGAGCGCTGTCCCTTGGCTCCGTAAATATTGACCGATGCGTCCAGGGTGATGAGTGGAATAGCGCCATCGGCTGATGGAACGGCATTTACCAGGTTTCCACCGATGGTGGCCACATTGCGAATCTGGACGGAACCTATATTTTTTATGGCATCATGCAGAATCGGATAATTGGCTTGAACCAGCGGTGATTTTTCGATCGCGCGGTGGGTGACAAAAGCACCGATGTATAGCTCCCCGGTTTCTTGATTCAAAAACGGACGATCCTGACCGATGATGTGCCTCAATGAGATCAAATAATCCGGGGATAACTTGCCCTCATTAATTTTCACCAAAACATCGGTTCCGCCGGCGACATATTTGGCGCCTTCTCCATGCGATGCATGCATCGAAATAGCTTCATCCAGAGTTCTGGGGAGCAGATAGGTAAAATTTTTCATAAGAATCCTTATATCTGATATAAATTGGAGATGTCCCATAAAATGTCGAGATCGTAATTTCACCAGCCAAGAATCTATGCTGGTCGATGATCGAAAAACCGTTTACTCTTTCTCTCCGACCTCGGCAATGAGCAATAATCAACAACATCCACCAGACAGCTCACCATGATCTGCTTTTTGATCTCCTGCTGCACTTTTTCAGCGAGTTTGGGTCTAAGGGATGAATCGTAATCTTCACAGCACTCCAGTCTGATGGTCATGTAATCCCTTCCATCTTCTTCTCTGTCCAGATGAACCTGATATTCACAGTGGGCTTCGGGTATCGTGGACAGCACTTCATCGATCTGGCCCGGATAGATATTGACAGCCCGGAAGATGATCATGTCATCCGAGCGCCCGAGAATCCTGTCATGCATGGGCAAAATATTGCCGCAGGAACAGGGATGATCGATAGCCCGCGTCAAATCACGCGTTCGGTAACGGATCAGGGGCGCCGCCTCTTTGGTCAGCGTGGTTACCACCATCTCACCGATTTCACCGGTCGGCACAGGCTGCAGATCTGTCGGGTCGAGCATCTCCAGAATATAGTAGTCTGCCCAGTAGTGTATTCCCTCATGTTTGGGGCAATCCAGTCCAGTCCCCGGTCCATAGAGCTCGGTCATACCGGGGATATCGAACATATCCTCCAGCCCCAGCAGTTCCTTGATCCGATTGCGCATGGCATCGCTGCTTCGCTCTGATCCAAAGATCATCTTTTTCAGTGCAATTTTATCTCTCAGGTTTCTGCGGTTAACTTCTTCTGCCATCAGCAAGCCCATGGATGCTGTGCAACACATGACCGTCGATTGCAGGTCAACCAAAAACTGGCATTGCATATCGACATTGCCGGGCCCGACCGGCAGGGCCATGGCACCAAACTTCTCGCAACCTAGCTGAAAACCGAAGCCGGCGGTCCAAATCCCGTATCCGACGGCTATTTGTACCCTATCGGCTTCAGTGAGCCCCGCCATCTCATAGCATCTGGCGAAAAAATGGACCCAATCGTCGATATCTTTCTGCGTATATGCCAGGATTTTGCGCTTACCGGTGGTTCCGGATGATGCGTGGATTCTGACAATCCGCTCCTCGGGAACGGAAAGCAAAGGAAAAGGATAGCCCTCGCGGAGATCCTCTGCAGTCGTGAAAGGAAGTTTTCGGATATCATCAAGATCCTTGATATCTTCAGGGTGGACCCCGCTTTTCTCCAGTTTTTTGCGGTAAATTGCCGAGCCTTTATAGGCATGATCAACGGTCCACTGCAACCCCTTGATTTGATGCTGCAGAAGCTCATCTGAATTCTGGAACGAAGGCATGAAGGTTTTTGCCATGGTGCTGTACCTCGTCTACACAGGTTGGAAGCGAAGATATAACATCCTGTTTTCACTTTTGCTTCTTATTTGCGGTTTTTCGGGCAAATTAAAATATAGGCGTATTGGGAAAAATGCCTGATTTTGCTTATTGCTTTCGTCCAGAGCGAATCTTTCTCGTTTTATCGAGATCGGCCTTCAGGGTTACCGGATCGATGATCACGCCATATGCATTTTTTGCCTGCGCCACACTGACATATTCGTTCAATACATCCGCTTCGACAGCTTCCGGATCTCGTTCGAGCGGATCCCCGTAACCACCTCCGCCGGCACTATGGAACTGGATGACGTCTCCGGATTGACACAGGGTTAATCCACTGGGGTCCCCGGATGCATTATTTATGATATAGTGAGCTTTGGCGCCGGCTTCGGCGTCAAAAAGCCCTTGCGGTGGATAACGAAAACGCCCGGCCTGAATGGCAATGGTTGTTGGCGGTTGGGGAGCGTGCTCATCGTCCGGGACACGCACCACCATTTTTCTGCCCAAACCGCCCCGCATTTTACCGGGACCGCCGGAATCAGTTATCAAACTTCGCTCCTCAACGAGCAACGGTGTGTCGCTTTCAAAAATCTCCACAGGTGTGTTGGCGCCGTTGGCCGGGAAAATAGCACAGTGATGACCATCCATCCGGCTGCCGGCGCCCAACCCGCCGCCTCGAATAATCATGGTCAGCCATGACTTGCCGTCATAGCGCTTTCCGTAAAAAATATTGGTTTGGGCCGGTGTGCCGCCACTTCCGGCGATGATATTATCCGGGGTGGCTTCGGATAGTGCCTTAAAGACCATTTCGGTCATAAAATGACCGATCTGCATGCGGGCGGCTACAGCCGCCGGAAATTTACAATGAACCACACTTCCTTCAGGAGCGGTCATCTTGACCGGGCGAATAGCCCCTTCATTAATCGGAATTTCCGGGTCAAAGGCGCTTTTGATGGCCATAAACACGTAGGCGTAGGTAAAATTGTAGACCACATTTCCGCCCCAATCCACCTGGGAGGATGTTCCATCAAAATCGACATGAATATCGCTGCCCTCAACCGCCACGGTCAGCTTGATAGCGATGTCTTTTCGTTGACCCGCGCCTTCTATAATACCTTCATAAGGGTAGATGCCGTCAGGAATTTTGCTGATGGCCGCGCGCATGCTGTTTTCGGTGCGATCAATAATTTCGTCCGCCAGGTCATCTAAAGTTTCCAACCCCTCATCTTCCAGCATCTCGATGACTTTTTGGGAACACACATGATTCGCTGCCACCTGAGACCTGATATCACCGGTAACCTCTTCCGGGGTTCTTACATTCCAGCGGATCATTTTCAAGACCGATTCATTCAGAACCCCGGCATCATAAAGCTTGATAGGAGGAATAAATAGCCCCTCCTCGTAGACCTGGCGGTTGTCCGAAGCGACCCTTCCACCGATATCCGAGTGATGAAACACACAGGCGGTAAACGCAACCGGTCTGTCCCTGTAAAAGATAGGGCTCAATACGCAAACGTCATTGAGGTGGCCCGCCAGCAGCCAGGGGTCGTTGACGATAATCACGTCACCGGGCTGATATTGCGCCAGGGGTACCGAAGAGATAATCTTTTTGACACCCAGAGCCATAGCCCCTGCCTGTCCGGGTGTGCAGAATGTTCCCTGAACCAGCTCCTGTCCGCGGCTATCGGTAAACATGCAGGTATAATCGTGGGCATCCCGTAAAAGACTTGAAAAGGCCGTCCGCGCCACAGAAGCGTCGGCTTCATCAACTATGGAAACCAGCCTGCGCCACAGAATCTCTAACGTTATCGGGTCAAATTGTTGCGTCATTCTGATTTTTTATCCTTTATTTACCGGGTACAATCGATCCACACAAAACCATATTCATCAACCGAAGCCTTCGCGTCTTCGCCGATCACAACAGTCGATTCTTTCTCCTCGATAATTGCCGGCCCATCGATGTGCGCGCCCGGAAAGAGTTTAAGTCGGTCGTAGACTTGGAACGGAATGTAATCCTTTTCCAGAAGCGAAAACGCCTGCCGCTGGCCTTTGAGACAATCTTTGAGGTTTCCACCCTTTTTCTCCAGGGGCGGGATGCGGAATGGTCGATCCGGAAGACTGACTCTGACCTTGAAGGTTACGAATTCAACAGGTGTTTCAGGATAGGTCCGGCCATATAGCTTCTCATAGACCCGGTCGAACAATGCTCGAATTTCATTTTTTTCCCAGCGATTGAAAGGCTTGTTCTCCAGGGCCAGATCGGTTTCAGCGCCCTGCCCAACAAACCGCATCATCAGCGTGCGCTCATAGATTATACCTTGGGCTTTGTCGGCTTGCTGCAGAATTTGTTCACCCTCTGTTTCGAGCTCACCAAAAAGCCTTTCTATCTCGACAAAGTCAGCGCTATCCAGGGGCACCCGATGGCTTCGTGACAGGTCGAAGGCTACCGGCGCCGTGAAAAATCCGAGTGCCGAACCGACTCCTGCCAGCGGGGGGACGAGGATGCGAGGCGCTCCAATTTTTTTCGCCAGTCCATATGCATGAACCGGCCCGGCGCCACCAAAGGCCGATATCGTGACGATTTTGGGATTACCGCCTTTTTCGGCAATGTGCGTCTTTGCCGCGGCAGCCATTGTTTCGTTGATCAGATCATGAATTCCAAAAGCCGCCTCGGTAATCGAAGTCCCCAGAGGCTTGGCCACTTTTTCCTGGATGGCCCCTTCCGAGGCTTTTTCATCCAGTAGCATCGTTCCGCCCAGAAAATACTGGGGGTCCAGATAGCCCAGCACCAAATCGGCGTCTGTTACGGTAGGATCCTTTCCATCGCGGCGGTAGCAGGCAGGGCCGGGATCGGCACCCGCGCTTTCAGGGCCGACTTGCAGCAGCCCCATTTTGCTCATTTTTGCGATGCTGCCTCCCCCGGCACCGATTTCCATGAGATCCACCACCGGCACCTGGATCGGCAGGCCGCTGCCTTTTTTGAAGCGCTGAACCCGTCCGACCTCAAAGGTGGAGACCAGCCCGGCCTGGTAGGCCGCGGGGTAGGCGCTGGGGCGGTAGCTCTTGAGCTGTTCCTGGGCCTTGATGGTCCACTGGTTGTATAGGCCCTTCTGGTTGGAGACTTCGATGGCCTTCTGGTAGAGCGACATGTGGCGCACCTCGTCGCGCCAGATGCCGACCAGGCCGCGGCGAAACGCCCGCGGCGCGGCTGGGAAGGCGAGCAGCGCCCAGCAGAACAGCTCCGCGGCTTGCAGCTCGTGGTGCCAGAACGTGTGCAGTAGCTGCGCGCGGCGCAGCGGATCCCGGAGCGCACCCTTCCGCGGCGTGCGGGAACTCCGCCTGACCACCCGCAAGACTGCTGGCCGCCCCGGCGCTGACAACCGGCGCACCGGTGCGTCGACCTCCTCTTCGTCGGGTGGCGGCGGCGGCGCGATCTTCGTCGCCAGATCCCGCGTCGAGACGTAGTCGAACGCCCAGCGGGACAGCGTGCCGGCAGGCGGTGCGAGCGGTTCGGAACCAGCCTCCATGTCGACGAATCGGAGGATCACGATAGATCGCGGCCGGTGCGATGGCGAGCCCCGCGCGATGGACGCGTGAACTCGTCGGGAACCTCTCCTGGTCGTTCACTTCCGCGCCTCGCCATCCGAAACCATCACCACGATCGGGGC
>Ga0209536_100007230_pt1 | contig 16863 bp, 14 predicted proteins | sample DeeMarSeWOR28_12_FD_187461 | JGI IMG/M metagenome (GOLD analysis project Ga0209536, IMG submission 187461) | Marine sediment microbial communities from White Oak River estuary, North Carolina - WOR-2-8_12 (SPAdes) (version 2) | ecosystem: Environmental > Aquatic > Marine > Intertidal zone >... | reverse complement strand
CGGCATGTAGATAACCACCCGTTCGCCGGCCTTGATGCCGAGGCTCTTCAGGCCGTTGGCGAACTGGCAGACCTTGTGATAGAGCTGCTTGTAGGTGATCTTGGTGACGGTGCCGTCGTCGGCCTCGAATATGATCGCGATCTTGTTAGGCTGCGTGTTGAGGTGGCGATCGAGACAGTTGTACGAAACGTTTAGTTCACCATCTTCAAACCACTTGAAGAACGGCGCGTTGCTCTCGTCCAGGACTTTGGTGAAAGGTTTTTGCCAGAGCAGACTGTCCCGCGCCTGGCGCGCCCAGAAGCCTTCGTAGTCTTCTTCTGCTTCGTCGCACAACGCCTTGTAGGCCGCCATGCCCGAAATGTTTGCCTGAGCGACAAACTCCGGTGCCGGTTCGAAAACACGGTTCTCATGCAAAACAGATTCGATATTGCTGCTCATTCGATCCTCCCACGGAAACGAATTGTTGTGATCTGGTGGGGTGGCCCCGGCCGCAAACTCCGCCCGGCAATTCCCGCCGCCCGATAACGCATTGGTTCGCAATGCATTTGCTGACCGAACGGCGATAGCGCCCAAAGAAACGATGTGACCGAATCAGGACGACCGGGAGCGACCCGGAGGACACCACTCGCTGTTTGTTTTCTGGATGTGCCGTGATTATAACGACACAAGGCGCATGTTTCTGCGTCACGCGGCGGGCTTTGTTGGCGCTGCAGGTTTCGGTTGGTGGGTGTCGCCGGGCTCGGATGGCGTCGGGTGATGACTTATAATTGACCTCTCCGCGGGCCATCGCTCGCGTTGTTCATCTTTGAAGTGCACATGACAGCAATCCGACAGGAAGACCTCATCGAAAGCGTCGCCGACGCCTTGCAGTACATTTCGTACTTCCACCCGCGCGACTATATAGAGTCCCTTGCCGCGGCCTACGAGCGCGAAGAGTCACCGGCCGCGCGCGACGCCATTGCGCAGATCCTGACCAACTCGCGGATGAGTGCGGAAGGGCGGCGCCCGATGTGCCAGGACACGGGTATCGTGGTGGCCTTCGTCAAGGTGGGCATGAACGTGCGCTGGGAGGACGCGACCATGGGCGTGTCCGACATGATCAACGAGGGCGTGCGCCGGGCCTATCTGAATCCTGACAACAAGTTGCGTGCTTCGCTGCTGGCCGATCCGGCCGGCAAGCGCGTCAATACGAAGGACAACACGCCCGCCGTCATCCACTACGAGCTTGTACCCGGGGACCGGGTCGAGGTCGATATCGCCGCCAAGGGCGGCGGTTCCGAGAACAAGTCGAAGTTCGTGATGCTGAATCCATCTGACAGCATCGTGGACTGGATCGTCAAAACGGTGCCGACCATGGGCGCGGGATGGTGTCCGCCCGGCATGCTCGGCATTGGCATCGGTGGCACGGCAGAAAAGGCGATGGTGCTCGCCAAGGACGCTCTGATGGAGCCGATCGACATGCACGAGCTCAAGCAGCGAGGTCCGTCCAACCGGCTGGAAGAGCTGCGCATCGAAATCCACGACAGGGTCAACGCGCTGGGCATCGGTGCCCAGGGGCTGGGTGGATTGACGACCGTGCTCGATGTGAAGATCAAGGATTATCCGACTCACGCTGCTTCGTTGCCGGTGGCCGTGATTCCCAACTGTGCCGCAACGCGCCACGCGCATTTTGTGCTCGACGGCAGCGGGCCAGCGCATCTCGAAGCACCAAGTCTGGACGACTACCCGAAAGTGCAGTGGGCGCCCTCGGCACAGGCGCGCCGCGTAGATCTCGCGTCAGTCACGCGCGAGGATGTTGCGGGATGGAAGCCCGGCGAGACGCTGTTGCTCAACGGCAAGTTGCTCACCGGCCGCGATGCCGCCCACAAGCGTATCCGCGACCTGCTCGATAGCGGCCAACCGTTGCCCGAAGGCGTGGATTTCAACGGGCGTTTCATCTATTACGTCGGCCCGGTGGATCCGGTGCGCGACGAGGTCGTCGGGCCGGCCGGACCCACCACCGCGACCCGGATGGACAAGTTTACCGAGATGATGCTCGCCCGCACCGGCCTGCTCGGCATGGTGGGCAAGGCGGAACGTGGGCCGATGGCGATCGAGGCCATCCGCAAGCACAAGGCGGTGTATCTGATGGCGGTCGGTGGTGCGGCCTATCTGGTTTCGAAAGCCATCAGGTCGTCCCGGGTGGTGGCGTTCGAAGACCTGGGAATGGAGGCCATATACGAATTCGATGTCAAGGACATGCCGGTCACGGTAGCGGTCGATGCGAGTGGTGTCTCGGTGCACGAGACCGGGCCGGCCGAGTGGCGTGGCAGGATCGGCAAGATTCCGGTTGTTTCCGCCTGAGATCGCCGATGCCCGGATGCAGCCTTTTCCACCTTTTGCCGATGGTGGCGGCACGGTCTTTCGATTGGAGAGGCGTGCTGGCGTGATTCGTAGCGAAGGAATCACAATCGGCTCAGAAAAGTTTCCATGGCGGGCCGCCCCGCATTGCAAGGTAGTGAATCTGGTCAGGTCCGGAAGGAAGCAGCCACAGCTATTCTCTGCAAGTGCCGGGGGTTCGGCTCGCCACCCATTCAGCACGCCGGAACGATGTCACCGGCTGTCGACAGCGTGGCGGAAGGTGCGGCGATGACGCTGGCGCTGGCACGCAAATACCGCCCGAAGAAATTTGCCGAACTGGTCGGGCAGGAACACGTCGTGCGCGCCCTGACCAATGCGCTCGAGCAAAACCGGCTGCACCATGCCTGGCTGTTTACCGGCACCCGCGGCGTCGGCAAGACCACGCTGGCGCGAATTGTCGCCAAGTCACTGAATTGCGAGCAGGGCACCAGCGCCGAGCCATGCGGCGAGTGCGAGTCCTGTACGGCGATCGATGCGGGCCGATTTGTCGACGTGCTCGAACTCGACGCGGCATCGAACACCCAGGTGGACAACATGCGCGAACTGCTGGACAACGCGCTGTACGCCCCGACTTCCGGGCGGTTCAAGGTTTACATCATCGACGAAGTCCACATGCTGTCGCGCAACGCATTCAATGCGATGCTGAAGACGCTGGAAGAGCCGCCGGCGCATGTGAAGTTCGTGCTCGCCACGACCGATCCGCAGAAAGTGCCGGTCACGGTTTTGTCGCGCTGCCTGCAGTTCAACCTCAAGCAGATCCCGCCGCTACAGATTCGTGCGCAGTTGCGTGCCATTATCGACAGGGAATCCGTCGACGCGCAGGACACCGCATTGGCGTTGCTGGCACACGCCGCGCAGGGCAGCATGCGTGATGCGCTGTCGTTGCTCGATCAGGCGATCGCGCATGGCGCCGGCAAGGTGGAAGAGTCGGCGGTGCGCGACATGCTTGGTGCGGTCGATCGCAGCTACCTGATCGAGATCGTCAGGGCATTGATCGAGGGCGACGGAGCGGCGGTGATGGCGCAGGCGCAGCGTATGGCCGAGCGCAACCTGTCGTTCGACGCGGCACTCGAGGAACTGGCGACGCTGCTGCACAGGCTTGCACTGGCGAAAAGCATTCCGGGCTCGCTGCCCGAGGATGACCCCGATCATGAGGTGCTTGCCGGGCTGGTCGAGCAGCTTGACCCGGAAAGCCTGCAGTTGATGTATCAGATCGCGCTGCTTGGCCGGCGCGACCTGGGGCTGGCGCCCGATGAGTATGCCGGTTTCACCATGAGCCTGTTACGTATGCTGACGTTCTTTCCCGGCGGGGAAGGCGACGAACCCCGCGGCAAGGTCGCGAAACCGGTGAGCAATGCCGCGGTCAGGAAGCCGGCAACGAAGGTGGCGGCCAGAACCAGGCCGGAGGCGGCAAAGCCCGCACCGGCAAGCGGTGCGACGCAGCCGGGAACGACGAATATCGAGATCAATGACTGGCGCGATCTCGTCAATGAACTCAAACTGGGCGGCATGGCACGCATGCTGGCGGACCATTGTGAGCTGCGCAAGATCGAGGGTACGGTGGTGGAATTGTCGGTGCCGGAAGCGCATCGGCACTTGTCGCAACCGGCCTACAACGAGAAGCTGCAATCCGTGCTGCGCGAGCGGTTCGGAGACCGATTGCGCCTGAAGATCGAAATAGGCGGAGGAGGCGATACGCCGGCCGCGCAGCAAGACCGCGAGGAAAAACAGAAACTCGACCAGGCGATCGAAGCGATCGATACGGACCCGTTCGTCAAGGATCTGGTGGAGAATCTGGACGCAAAGATCATTGATGACTCGATCAAGCCGGTCTGAATGCGGTCGTCCGGCAGGGCAGACCGGCTTTAACCGGCGCCGAAACAGGTTAGTTCAATTTCCAATTATTGAAGCTGGAGAGCAATCATGATGAAAGGACAACTCGCGGGCTTGATGAAGCAGGCCCAGGCGATGCAGGAGAACCTGAAGAAAGCACAGGAAGAAATCGCCGCGATGGAGATTGAAGGGCAAGCCGGGGCCGGCATGGTCAAGGTTGTCATGACCGGAAGGCATGACGTCAAGCGGATTACCATCGATCCGAGCCTGATGGGCGACGACAAGGAAATGCTGGAAGACCTCGTTGCGGCTGCCGTCAACGACGCGGTGCGCAAGGTCGAGTCGACCACCCAGGAGAAGATGTCCGGGCTCGGAGCCGGGTTGCCGCTGCCGCCCGGAATGAAACTGCCTTTCTGAACATGAATGCCGGGGGTGAGGCATGCCCGCCGGCACCTGAAACATTTCCTGCAGGCCATGAAAACACCGTCCAGTCTTGAAGCGTTGGTCGATGCGCTGCGCCGGCTGCCCGGGGTCGGGCCAAAGTCGGCGCAACGCATGGCGTACCATCTCCTGCAGCATGACCGGGAAGGCGCGCAGCGCATTTCCAGGTCGCTGGAACAGGCGATGGCTCGAATCAGGCATTGCGAGAAATGCAATAACTTCGCCGAAGAGCCGCTATGCGAACTATGCGGCTCGGCGCGGCGGGACGCTGGCCTGTTGTGCGTGGTTGAAATGCCGGGTGACGTGGCAATGATGGAGCAGGCGCAGGCGTACCGTGGCCTTTACTTTGTGCTGTTGGGCAGGCTGTCGCCGCTGGACGGAATCGGCCCCAGGGAGATCAATCTGGACAGGCTGCTAAAGCGTGCTACCGACGGACTGGTGAAAGAGGTGATCATTGCCACCAATTTCACCGTCGAAGGAGAGGCCACTGCACATTATGTGGCCGAGATGCTGACCGCGCGCGGTTTGAAGGTGAGCCGTATCGCGCGCGGCCTGCCTGTCGGCGGGGAACTCGAACACGTCGATAGCGGTACGCTCGCACAGTCCGTGATCGAACGGCGTCCCGTACAGTGAAAAACCGATTGCCGCGCAACGACGATATGTCGCGATTGCAAGCGGGCATACATGCGGATAGCGACGATGGCAAAGAAAACTGAGTCCGCCAAGCGTCCGCGCCGCGGCACGCCGAAATCCACACCGAAGATCGCGCGTGCGAGCCGCAGGCCATTGCGCCCGCCGGGCAAACGCAACGTCACGGACACGGCGGACGCTGCGCCAGCTCGCAAGCAGCCGCAATTGCCAAAATCACAGAAACTGCAAAAGGTACTGGCCCAGTCGGGGCTTGGTTCGCGCCGGGCGATGGAGGAGTTGATTGCCGCCGGGAAGGTGAAGGTCAATGACGAGGTCGCGACGGTAGGCCAGCGGGTCACCACCGAGGATCTGATCCAGGTGGGGCGCCGCCGCATCCAGTTCAAAGTGACGACCAAGCTGCCCCGCGTGATCTTGTATCACAAGCCCGAGGGCGAGATTGTTTCGCGCGACGATCCGAAAGAACGTGTCAGCGTGTTCGAGAAACTGCCAGCCATTCGCAACGCAAAATGGCTGGCGATCGGGCGGCTTGACTTCAATACTTGCGGATTATTGATCTTTACGACTTCAGGCGAGCTCGCCAATCGCCTGATGCACCCCAGATTCGAAGTCGAGCGCGAGTACGCCGTGCGAATTTTCGGCAAGATCAGCCCGGATGACATGCGCAAGCTATGCAGCGGCGTGCGTCTGTCGGATGGTGTCGCACGGTTCGACGTCATCGAACCTCAAGGGGGAGAAGGTCGCAATCGGTGGTACCGCGTCATCGTGAAGGAGGGGCGCAACCGCCTGGTGCGGCGCATGTTCGAAGCCCTGGGATTACAGGTCAGCCGTCTGATGCGGGTGCGATTCGGCGTCGTCTCGCTGCCGGCATCGCTCAGACGCGGCGCCTGCGTGGAACTCAAGGAAGCGGAGATCCGCGATTTGCTCGACTGGGTCGGCAGCGTGCCGCCGGTGGTATTGCCCTACCGCGAACCCTCGCGCAAGTCGCCGGCGGTGAGCAAGAAGACGAAATCTTCACCGGCGCGTGTCTCCAGCCAGACGAAAGGCAAGTCCGGATAAGCCTTTTCCAGCGCCGGGCGGTCGCGGCCGACCTCGACAACCAGAACGCCATCCGGCGCCAGATAAGATGCGGCCTCGTCAATGATGCGGCGGATGATATCGAGGCCATCTTCGCCTGCCGCAAGCGCAATCGACGGTTCCGCCCGGTACTCGTCCGGCAGGGCAGCCATTGCGTTGGCATCGACGTAGGGCGGGTTCGAAACGATGACTTCGTAGCGGCCAGCCAGGTTGCCGAATAGATTGCACCGGTGCAGGTGCACGCGGTCCCGTAACTGGTAGTCGTTGACGTTGCGTTTCGCGACTTCGAGAGCGTCGGCAGAAATATCCGTCGCATCCACATGCGCGCGCCCAAACGCGTGCGCCAGCAGGATTGCAAGACATCCCGAACCGGTGCACAGGTCGAGGCACTGGCGCACCGCATCGGGGTCGCCCACCCATGGTTGCAACTGCTCACGCAGCAGCTCCGCGATATGCGAGCGGGGAACGATGACTCGCTGATCGACATAGAAACGGAAGTCTCCCAGCCATGCCTCGTTGGTCAGATAAGAGGCTGGCAGGCGGCTCTGGATACGGGTGTTTATGCGATCGTGCACCGCGTCGATTTCCGCTGCCGTGAGATTGGCATCGAGGAAAGGCTCGAGACGGTCGACAGGCAGATGTAACGAATGCAGTATCAGGTAGGCGGCTTCGTCGAACGCGTTGTCGCTGCCATGGCCGAACGACAGGCCGGCTTCGTTAAAGCGACTGGTGGCATAGCGCAACAGGTCGCGAACCGTACGCAGGCAATCCGTATCTTCAGTCTTCATTCAGCACATTGCGAATGATGTGGTGGTAGATGCGCGACAGGTCGTCGATGTCCGCGACAGCGATGTTTTCGTCAATCTTGTGTATCGACGCATTCACGGGCCCGAGTTCCACCACTTCGTCACAGATGCCGGCAATGAACCGGCCGTCCGAAGTGCCGCCGGTGGTGGACAGTTCCGGTGATATGCCGGCGATGCTGCGGATTGCCCGTTCGACCGCATCGACGAGTTTTCCGCGCCGGGTCATGAACGGATTGCCCGAGAGCGACCAGTCTATCCGGTAGTCCAGTTGGTGGCTGTCAAGAATCCGGGAGAAGCGCTGCTTGAGTTGCTTTACGGAGCTCTCCGGCGAAAAGCGGAAATTGAACTGCGCCTGGATTTCACCCGGAATGACGTTGGTCGCGCCCGTGCCGGCCCTGATGTTTGAAACCTGCCAGGTGGTCGGCGGGAAATACTCGTTGCCTTCATCCCATGTCGTTGCGGCCAGTTCGGCCAGAGCCGGGGCAAACAGGTGTATCGGGTTGCGGGCGAGGTGGGGGTAGGCAACGTGTCCCTGTGCGCCCTTGATGGTAATTGAACCGGACAGGGAGCCCCGGCGGCCGTTCTTGATCATGTCGCCAAGACGTTCCACCGATGTCGGCTCGCCGACGACGCAGTAGTCGATGCGCTCCCCGCGCGCCTTGAGTGTTTCGACAACGCGCACCGTGCCGTCCGTGGCCGGGCCTTCTTCGTCGGACGTCAGCAGCAGCGCGATCGAACCGGGGTGCTGCGGCTGTTCAGCGACAAAACGCTCGATCGCGGTCACGAACGCGGCAAGCGAGGATTTCATATCGGCAGCGCCACGGCCATACAGATGCCCGTCCCGTATCTCGGGATGGAACGGATCCGACGTCCAAGACTCGAGCGGCCCCGGCGGAACCACGTCGGTATGCCCGGCAAAACAAAGCAACGGCGCACCGTCGCCGCGCCGCAGCCACAGGTTGTCGACGTCTCCGAAGCGCATGTTTTCGGCGCGGAAGCCGATGCGCGCGAGTCGCTGTGCGATCAATTCCTGACAGCCCTTGTCTTCGGGCGTAACCGAAGGCCGGGAAATCAGGTCGGATGCGAGAGAAAACGTATCGGAGCTCATGTATGGCGGACTTTAACAAAAAAACAAGGGCGAGCCTGAGCTCGCCCTTCCTTGACGGGTATCCGGAAAACCGGTGCCTATTTCTTCTCTTTCTCGTCCACGTTGAGCTTGATCTCGCTGAACGAGTAGCCGCCACCGGGTCTGGCGATCATGCGGCCGGTCGGGCTCTCACCGAGCTTGCCGGAGGCTTTCTGTTCGTAGTTGTTGATCAGCCAGGACAGGTTGGTCGAGGAATCCGAGTTGTGCAGTGCCTCGTCTTTCGAAATTTCACCTTTCTGGTAGAGCTCGAACAGCGCTTGCTCGAAGGTCTTGGATCCGGGGGTCAGGCTTTGCGACATGGCGTCGCGGATCTCTTCGATTTCGCCCTTGCGGATGTGTTCGGAAACCAGTTTGGTATTCAGCATTACCTCGACGGCAGCAACCAGGGTGCCATCGTTGCCCTTGACCAGTCGCTGCGAAATGATCGCTCGAAGGCTGAGCGCCAGGTCCGCCAGCAGTGCCGGTCTGGCGTCATAAGGGAAGAAGTTGATGATCCGATTGAGTGCGTGATAGCTGTTGTTGGCGTGCAGCGTCGACAGGCACAGGTGACCGGTCTGCGCGTAAAGCAGTGCATGCTGCAGGGTCTGCTTGTCGCGAATCTCGCCGATCATCATCATGTCCGGCGCCTCGCGCATCGCGTTGACCAGTGCGTGCTCGTAGCTGTGCGTGTCGGTGCCGACCTCGCGCTGGTTGATGACGCACTTGTCGTTCTTGAAGACAAATTCCATCGGATCTTCGATGGTCAGTATGTGACCGGCTTTCAGCGCGTTTCGGTGTTCGATCATCGCGGCCAGGGTTGTCGACTTGCCCGATCCGGTCGAACCGACGACCAGCACGAAACCGCGCTTCTCCATCACCAGTTCCTTCAGCAGCTTGGGAAGCTTGAGCTTGTCGATGCCGGGCGTGCCGCTGCGAAGGTAACGGACTACCAGACCGATCTGGCCGCGCTGGCGAAATACGTTTACCCGGAAGCGCCCGACGCCCTTCAGGACGTGGGAAAAGTTCATCTCCCACTCGGTCTCGAAAGCGGCGGTCTGTTTTTCATTCATCAATTCATGGGCGATCTTGGAAGTCAGATCGCCGTCGATGACGGTCTGGTTGACCGGCATGACATTGTCCAGAATCTTGATGGAGATCGGGGCACCAGCCGAGATGAACAGGTCGGATGCGTTCTTTTCAGCCATCAGTTTCAACAACGGATCTAGAAACATGGTGCCCTCGTTGGTAGAGTCAGTCGATTCACTGCCGTAAACAGCAAAATCTCGTCCGGGAAAGAATGCCCTAATCGCCGCGCAGCAGGTCGTTGATGCTGGTCTTGGCACGCGTCTTGGCGTCGACGCGTTTTACGATTACTGCGCAATACAAGCTGTATTTGCCGTCGGCCGATGGCAGGTTGCCCGAAACCACCACCGAACCGGCCGGAATCTTTCCATACGTCACTTCGCCGGTATCCCGGTTGTATATCTTGGTGCTCTGGCCAATGTACACGCCCATCGAGATCACGGAACCTTCGCCTACGATGACCCCTTCAACGATCTCCGAGCGCGCGCCGATGAAGCAGCCGTCCTCGATGATGGTCGGATTGGCCTGCAATGGCTCGAGCACGCCGCCGATGCCGACCCCCCCTGAAAGGTGAACATTCTTGCCAATCTGGGCGCACGAGCCGACCGTTGCCCAGGTGTCGACCATGGTTCCTTCGTCGACATAGGCGCCGATGTTTACGTACGACGGCATCAGTACGACATTCTTAGCAATGAATGCGCCACGTCGCACCGCAGCGGGGGGCACCACGCGGAATCCACCGGCACGGAAGTCCGCGTCCCCGTAGGCCGCGAACTTCGAATCGACCTTGTCGAAGTAGTTGGTATAGCCGTCCCGGACCACCTCATTGTCTGCAAGCCGGAAAGAAAGCAACACTGCCTTCTTGACCCACTGGTGGGTGATCCATTCGCCCCCCGACTTCTCCGACACGCGGATGGTGCCGCGGTCGAGTTGCGCAATGGTTTCCGCCACCGCCTCGCGCACCTCGGCGCTTGCGGTTTTCGGAGAAATTGACGTGCGATTTTCGAACGCCTGTTCGATCACCGTGTTCAAGTCGGCCATGCGTTGTTTTCCTCTTTTTTCTGGGGTTGAGTGCGCCGTCATGACGGGCACGGGGTAATCAGGCCTTGCGGCCCGGTTGAGCTTCCTGATTGGGGCCTTCAGAGGCTGGAAATGAAATCGCGCAAGCGATGCGCGGCTTCCAGGCACTCTTCCGGTTGTGCTACCAGAGCTATTCTGACGCGGTTATGTCCCGGGTTGACTCCATGCGCCTCGCGGGCAAGCAGGCTGCCAGGCAGTACGACGACATTATATTGTTGGTAAAGATGCTTCGCGAAAGTCACGTCATCGATCGGCGTCTTCAGCCAAAGGTAGAACCCGGCGTCGGGCATCTCGACTTCCGTGACCTCTTGCAGCAGGGGAACGACGGCTGAAAACTTTTCCCGGTACAGACGCCGGTTGTCCTGAACATGCTGTTCGTCGCGCCATGCCGCAATGCTCGCGAGTTGCACCGCCGGGTTCATGGCCGAGCCGTGATAGGTGCGGTAGAGGAGGAATTTCTCGAGAATGCCGGCGTCCCCGGCGACGAAACCGGAACGCATTCCCGGCACATTGGAGCGTTTGGACAAGCTGCTGAATACGACCAGATTGCGATAGTCGTCCCGGCCCAGCGTAGCGGCCGCCTGCAGGGCGCCCACGGGCGGTGCCAGCTCGTCGAAATAGATTTCCGAGTAGCACTCGTCCGACGCAATGATCAGGTCATGACGGTCGGCCAGTTCGAACAAGTGCTGCCATTCCGGAATCGACATGACATGGCCAGTCGGGTTGCCGGGGCTGCAAACGTAAATCAGTTGCGCGCGTTTCCAGACGTCCTCGCCCAGTTCCTCGGGATTGAGCACAAAACCCGTCCCGGGCATCAGGTTGATGAACGCGGGCGTGGCACCCGCGAGCAAGGCTGCGCCTTCATAGATCTGATAAAAGGGATTGGGCATGATGACCGCTGCGCCCGATTGCGACGCGTCGACGACCGTCTGGGCGAATGCAAACAACGCCTCGCGGCTGCCGTTGACCGGCAGCACCTGCCTGTCGGCGTCCGGTTGCGGCACCCCGTACCGGCTTGCCACCCATTGCGCGATAGCCTCGCGCAATTCCACCGTCCCCTGTGTGGCGGGATAACGCGCCAGGCCGTCGAGACCGTTGGCCAGGGCATCCTTAATCAGGCTCGGGGTGGGGTGCTGCGGTTCGCCGATAGACAGCCGTATTTGCCGATACACGGGGCTCGGGGTGAGACCGGCAAGAATTTTGGAAAACTTCTGAAACGGATATGGCTGCAGCATCTCCAGGGAGGGTGCGAGATGTCTCATGCGGTGATCGCCTTCCTGCCGGATGGCAATGCCCGGAAACGCGTCCCGGCATCCTCGGCGGCGCGGCAGCCCGTCACATACGGTACGCGCCGTGCTGGTGGCAAATCGATGGTGGGTTCTGTGAAGGTAGACATGACCGGGAAGGGCTCTTGCGCCAGCGTCCGCTGGCAGAACGCCCAATTTGTTCGTGGCGCCGATTGTATACCGGCTGCGCGCGAACGCCAGTTCAGGTGGGAGTCGGTCGCGCCTGATTGCGGGTCCGTAGTGGCAATACGCCAAGCGTGAACTCAGGCGTTAGCGTCGGGCCCTGAGGCGGAACTGTTCAGCATGCCTATCTGGGTGCGCAGTTCGCGAACCGCATGTGCGTAGGCCCGGTACGAACGGTCGGGCCCGCCGTAGCGCAACTCGATGTACAGATCGCGGATTCGCTGGACGCGCTCGCGCAGCGAGGGTGTCTGCTCGACGATCCGCGCCGTGAAGTCGCGGGGGCCTTCCGACGCCTTGCGCACAATTCCGCGCGCCGCCATCGCCTCGCAGAATCGCAACCACAGTTTCTGGCTCGGGTCGGAAATGACGCCACCGAGTCGCATGAACATGGCGATGGCGAACGCCGCGAGAACCAGACCGGTCGTGACCATGAGGGCGATAATCATGTCGCGCCAGCTGAGGTCTGAAAAGCCGAATGACTCGAGGAATCGGTACTGCTGCTCCTGGGTGTAGCCCAGCACCCATTGGTTCCATGAATTGGTAACCGCATCCCACTGGTGGCGCATTTCTATGATCCACTGCAATTGCGTGCGCCTGAGCAGGGGCTGTACGTCGGTTTCAGGCACCGCGGTGGCAAGGCCGCGCTCGATTCGCAGGGGGGAGACGGCTGCCGTGGGATCGTAGCGAACCCAGCCTTCGCCGCGGATCCAGACTTCGTTCCAGGCGTGCGCTTCCGACTGGCGCACGACAAGGTAGCCATCGATGGGATTGATCTCGCCGCCGAGATAACCGGTGACAACGCGCGTTGGCACGCCGGCTGCGCGCATCATCACCGCAAAACTCGAGGCGAAGTGCTCGCAAAACCCGCGGCGCGTTTCGAACATGAACTGGTCGACGGGGTCCTTGTCCAGCGGCGGCGGTTCCAGCGTGTAAACGAATGGGCGGGTGCGGAAGATGTCGAGCGCCTGGTCGGCAATCTGTTTCGGCGTCAGGCCGGCGTCTCTCCACTCGCGGACCATTTCGCGTGTCTTTGGAGCAGCAAAACCCGGCAGTTCGAGCGCCCGTTCGAGCTCGTCCTGCCGGGCCTCGGTGCCGGCCCGGTAGAGGGGATGCGATTCGGCACGGTAGAGCAGCCTTTGTTGCACCGGGTTGAAGGCGATGACCTGATAGTCGCGCGTCATGAAGCTCTTGCGCGGCAGGCTGGAGGGCAGGTCGACCAGAAACAGCCAGTTCTTGTCATGCGGCTCCAGCGTTACGGAGTACTTCAGCGGCGCGCCGCGGCTTTCGTAGGTGAACGAGCTAAGACTGACACGTTCGCCCGCGGTCCAGGTGCGACCGTCGTAGTCCCACAGGACGGGGCCGCGCCAGTAGAGCTTTCTCGGGTCCGCCGGAGGCGTCTGGAATGTGACCCGGAACGCGATTTCATCCGATAGCGACAGGCGTGACATCGAGCCGGGTGCCATCTTGTCGGAGAGGCCGGTTCGCCCGATGTTCTCGAATCGCGGCAACCCCCACAGCGGTCCCTCGATACGTGGAAACAGCACGAACAGCAGCAGCATCACCGGTACCGACTGGGCAAGCAGAACGCCCGATGTACGCGCCACGTGCTTCCACTGGGCGGGCGCGGTCTGATGCTCCAGGCTGACCATGGTTGCGGTGATGAGCCAGGCGGCGCCGATGGAGTAGAGCGCGGTAAGAATGGTCTGCGTGTAGAAGAAGTTGGTGATGGTGAGGAAATAGCAGAGCACGGCGACGATGGTGATGTCGCGCCGGCTATGCATTTCCAGGGACTTGAGCACGGCCATGGCCAGCAGCAAGGTCACCGCCGAATCACGCCCGAACAAGGTGCGGTAGGAGAACAGCACACCACCAACCGCAACCAGGGCGAACAGCACCATCAGCCATTTGGACGGCAGCGGGCGCCGTTGCCAACCCGCAAACAACCTGATCAGCAAGCCAATCACGCAGAAGGCCACCGTCCACTTCGGCACGTGTGGCGCATGGGGCGCCATGACGATCGCGATAGAAGCGAGAATCGCCGACAGGTTGGCGAAACTCAGATTCGCTTTCGAGTTCACTGGCTATCTTTCGACTGGAAAGTCGCCAGGGCTTCGAGACACTTGGCTTGCTGCCCCTCGCCGGCGCCCAACGCGATCTCGCGTCCGGGCAGGCGCAGGCCGTAGCGCAGCCCGCTCTGGGTTGCATCGAGCACCCAGCGCGTCATTCGCGACAGGCGCCGCTCGATTCCGAGCGAATCCGGCAACTCCGAGTAGTCAAGCCACATGCGGGTGCCCGACGCTCCCGAAAACAGCTTGGTTGCGAACACGTCTACCCGGGCCAGCGTCTTCCAGGCAATACGCCGGGGCGAGTCGCCCGGGTGGTAATTGCGCAACCCGGCGAAATCCTCATCGCCCGCGCCGGCGGCATTGCCCGGACCCGAATCCGCGCGTGCCTCGGGCAGCGGAACTTCCCCCGACTCGGGCACCGGATACACCAGGCAAGCAAGGTCGAGTTCGACGTTCGCCCACGCGTAGAACAGGCCAAGCGGGTAAGTGGTGGAGATGCGAAACCGGCCGGGTCGGAACATGCCTCTGCGCCGTGCCGGGACGGAGACTTTCACGTTGGTTTCGGCGCCGGGTTCGACGTCAAAGTAGGCCGGTTCGTTGGTGCCGATGCGAATGGCCACGCTGCGGCGGTAAATGCCGCCACGGTTCTCGGCGATGATGGTGAATCGTGCCCAGTCGCCGGCGAATACGGGGTCGGTTTTTCCCGGCCGCAGCTGCAGCTTGGCGAGATTGCGCCACGTATGCAGCATGGAGACCACGCCCATGCCGGTGAGCAGGAAGGTCAGTCCGTAGCCGAGACTGAGGTTGTAGTTGATGGACCCGATCAGCATCAGGGCCAGTGTCATCGCGAACAGCAGTCCGGCCTTGGTCGGAAGGATGTATACGCGGCGCTGCGACAGTGTTACCGGCGCGGTTTCCGCGCCCCTGGGCGGGAATATCCAGTCGCCGACGCGATCGCGCAGCGACAAGGCCGTGCCGTTTCTTCTGCCCAGCCGTGGCTGGGCCTGCTTCAGTGTGGCGTCCGCGGGCACGGGTCGGTTTTCCGGATGAGATTGATCAGCAATTGCGCCTGACCCGGTTGCCGCCTCACGGAATGGCGACTTCTTCGATCAGGCGCTCGGACAGGTCCATCCCGGGCAGGGACGCATAGCCGTTGATCGGGCTTAGCCGGTGGCTTACGACGCTCGGCAGGACCGCCTGGATATCTTCCGGGATCACTTTCTTGCGTCCGTCCATGAAAGCCCAGGCTCTGGCCGCATTCAGCAGGTAGAGACCGGCGCGCGGACTCAGGCCGCTGACGTAATCCGAAGAATTGCGGGTGAACGCGAGCACTGCCTGCAGATAATCGATCAGTGCGGGCGCGGTGTAGACCTTGCGAACCTGTTTCTGCAGCGAGACGAGATCGTCCGGCGTGATGACCGGCGGCAGGTCGTCGATCATGTCGCGCCGCTCGCGGCCTTCGAGAAGCTCGCGTTCGGCGCCGGCATCCGGATAGCCGAGGTGAATGCGCATCAGGAAACGATCCAGCTGCGACTCCGGCAACGGGAACGTGCCGACCTGATGGGAAGGATTCTGGGTGGCAATGACGAAGAACGGTTCGGGCAACGGGCGCGTGTTCCCGTCAACCGTGACCTGGTGCTCTTCCATGGCTTCGAGCAAGGCGCTTTGTGCCTTGGGCGTTGCCCGGTTGACTTCATCGGCGAGGATGACCTGTGAGAACACCGGACCGGGATGAAAGTTGAACCCGGAGTTCTCGCGATCAAAGACAGTGACCCCGACGATGTCCGCCGGCAGCAGGTCGCTGGTGAACTGGATGCGCTGGAAGTCGAGTCCGAGCGAGCGCGCCAGGGCGTGTGCAAGTGTCGTCTTCCCGACACCGGGCAGGTCTTCGATCAGGATGTGCCCGCGCGCGAGCAGGCAGGCAATGGTTAGCTTGATCTGTTGTTGCTTGCCCAGAATGATCTGGCCAATCTGGGTGATGACGGGATGGAGCAGTGCAGACATGTTGGTGGCAATTGTTGTAGGAGTTGTTTGGCTGCATTCCCGGGCATGAGTTCATGCGGCGGGCAGTCGGTTACGGCCGATGGTACAGGCAGGATTCGCGCCACTTTGGCGCTTTTTAACCAATTTATCGCCTTGCCCGGCCCGATCGGCCCGAAATCGGCCCTGGAGACGGCGCGGTGGTCACCGCGAAGCCGGTTGCGTGGCTTTCAGGGGATCAGGGCTGCCGCCACGATACGGTCCTCGGCAACAAGAATATTGTAGGTTCGGCAGGCTGCGGGTGTGCTCATGATCTCGAAACCGATGCCGGCCTCGACCAGCGGCCGGAGCGCCGCGGGCTCGGGGAATCGCTGATGCTCTCCCGTGCCAACCAGCACGATTTCCACCTCAAGCCCTGCCAAAGGCCGAATGGCTTCGGCCCCCAGTTGGTCATTGGCGCCGGCACGCCAGTCAGTGACCAGGCGCGATGGCATCACCACCAGGCTTGTCCGATAGCGCTCGCGATTGACGTCGACGTACCCGGCCCCGTAGCCGGTGATCCTGTTTTGTCCTGTCGCGTTGGAAAGATGAAGTTTCAAGGTTGCATCCGGGTACTGGGTGCCGGCGGCCGGTTCCAAACAAGGCGAACTGCCGGACTGTTTCTTTGCGGTGGGTCAATGCTTCCGGTAGCATTATAGCTTTCCTAATCTTGACAGAGGGTTACGGCCCGTCTGTTGCATGCTGCGGCGCATGAAATGACAGAGTTTGCTCGAATCAAGCGGCTTCCCCCATACGTCTTCAACATCACTGGCGAACTGAAGATGGCGGCACGCCGCCGCGGCGAGGACATCATC
>Ga0209536_100007229_pt1 | contig 16863 bp, 20 predicted proteins | sample DeeMarSeWOR28_12_FD_187461 | JGI IMG/M metagenome (GOLD analysis project Ga0209536, IMG submission 187461) | Marine sediment microbial communities from White Oak River estuary, North Carolina - WOR-2-8_12 (SPAdes) (version 2) | ecosystem: Environmental > Aquatic > Marine > Intertidal zone >... | reverse complement strand
TATAATCACATTATTAAATAAAAATATTATAATACTTTTATAATATTTTTACTTTATTTTTTTTTTGGTTAACATTTTAATATATAATTTATAAGCAATCAAATTTGGGGTTCGGTTTAAAAAATAAACTGTCTTCCTCGTCGTCTTCTTTCATCTTGTATCCTGTGATAATTGACTTTAACTTTTTGCCATCAATTTGCTTTTCTTTGTAATAGTCTATAAAATCATTTTCTTCTATCTTCTCTCTTACTTCTTTCATGGATGCTTTTTTATAAACAATATATTTATATTGCTGGAATACATCTTTGAATTTTACATAATCTTTTTTATTATCTGTCTTTTCATAGTTTGTTTCCATGAATTGCAATATATCGTCTGATGCTTTCATATATTCGATATTTCTTTTTTGGATGCTTTCTGGCACGTTTAACTTCATATTATTTTTTTGATACATCTTCCAATATTCAATAAGAATTACAAACAGCGGGGAGTATTGCTCCATTTTATTTTCTCGTGACTTTGCATTGGAATCACCTTCATAAATATATTTTTCACCTTCAAACTGTGATGGGTCGTCTGTAAATGTTGCTCTAAATGGTATATCTAAAATACGCCGTAATATTGCTTTATCCATGCGTCCATCTAACTGTGGCTTTTTATTACATTCCATAATTAATGTTAAATATATGTTATGTTCTGTTTTGTTGCTATGACATGCCCTTGCCGTGATGGTGTCACCACCTGTCATTTTTTTTACAACTGCAATATTTATTTTTTGTTTTTCATTTGGTTCAGTCATAATTACTAACCGTTTTTTTGCAATTGATGCAAGTTCAGCGTTCGGGCCGTCCTTAGGTTTCCCGTTACCTAACACGATTGAACAATCCGCATTTATTCCATAATCACCCATCATAAACATCATAAGTTCATTAAGATAACCTTTCCCGTTGCCTCCTGATCCATTAGCCACGGTGAACTTTTCAAGGGTCTTACCATATAGGGATGTTGCAAGAACTGTCATATATAGCGTCCGTTCTTCTTCATTTGGAAATATTTTTATAAGTTCATCTTTTAATTTTTGTATATCTTCTTTTGTAGGTTTAATAAATGGTCGTCTTGTGGATTGGCTCACATAGTCAAATTTATTAGGCTCAATCCATTCGTTGGTGTGTAGGTCATAACATTTGTTTTTAAAACAAAATATATTTGGCTTTTCATCAAACTTGATATCCTCATTTGCAATATAAACTTTAATAAAATCATATATCGCTTTTACTTTTGATGACGTGCCCAAATATTTTATAATTTTGTTTATCTTTTTATTTCTGATCATCACTTCTTCGGTTGTCGGTGGTTGTAACATTTTTTTATACATTTGTTTAAGATCTTCAATTAATTTTAATTTAATTTTATTTTCAACTGATTTGTTTTCCCAGAATATACCGTTAAAGTAATATTCTTTTTTATCGTTGATTATAAAATCTGTTCCATAAAACTTACAAAATGTTAAAGCAATTTCTTGTTCTTCTGGATTTTCAATTTCGTTGAATTGGTGATATTTCTTCATAATTTTAAAATGTTTATCTTGGTTTGACATTTTGGAATAATAATATAAAACGGCTTTTGTAATGCCTCGCCCTTCTTCATATTTATCATAATGTTTATTATATGATTCTTCATCCCATTTGTCACCACGTTTTGATATCATGGCTCCTAATTCTCGGTTGTCCATTGATGCACACGCCCAAATAATTTTTAACCAATCTCTATAATCATCAATATACTCTTCATCAATATTATTGCATATCTCTATAAGTTCTTGATCTGCTTCAACTTTTTCAACTTTGACATTTTCTTTTTTAGGTGATTTGCTGCCTGTGTCTTTTATTAAAGGTTGTTTCATGCCTTCCAATAACCATTCGGATAAGTCGTCGGGTATATCTTTGATTGATTTATTTTTAACAACTTCATAATTTTCACAACGTGGAGAGAACAATAAAGAGTTATTTGAAATAATATCAATATCCAATTTATCGCCGTCTTCTCGTACTTGGTTGATTGAAGTTTTATCAAATCGTTTATCGTAGTTAAAATAAAGATGGTATCCGCCTGACTTCGTCTTAACTGTAAATGTTTTAAACTTCTTCACAAAGTCTTCCCCAAACTTTTTAATAAATGGATGTTCCGTAATGTCATCCCATCCGTTTTTCGGTTTGTAAAAATCCAAATCTACAACAATTATTGCATTTTCATGACAGAACTTTTCCCCTTTACTGTTTTTAATCCACATACCACACATTAAAGCGTTTTCTTCGTCGCATTCATTATACTCCTTGAATGTCTTGTTATCTTTCCAACCTTTCTCAAAAGTTGGCTTTCCATTATTGAACTTACACGTAATAACTTTTTTATCTCCAATCATCTTTATTATATTATTACTATATATCTTTAAACCAGTTAAAAAACGCATTACCCTATAATAGTATATAAAGGGGTTTATAGATAAATAAAAAAAAGGTCATGAGTAAAAACCCATAACCCTTTTTTTATTTATTTAAATATTTATTTATTTATTTGAAACGTAAATTTAATTCCTTCTTAATTGCATCATGTTTTATTTCTTTGTCATATAAATTGTAACTGCTATATAAGGTTGCAAGTCCTGTTCCTCTGTCTTGTGACATCTTGCCAATCATAGCAAAGTTTTTTGCATCAATCCAATGCTTCATAACAATTTTTGTTATTTTGGTTTCATTCAATCCACCAATAGCCATCTTATTCATATATGTATTCGCACTTCCTGCTGTCGCTCTCTCTCCATATTTTACCATAAACAAAGGCTCACCGTCTTTTCTTTCTAAAGATTTTAATTCATTGTAAAAGCGGTTATTATCAACAACAATCTTTTTATCTCCATATGTATTTGCTGTTTTATAATTTCTAATATAAAATACAACCTGTTTATTATTTGTGTCTGCGTTTGGATCATATACAATTACATTATCATCATCAGTTGGGGTCATATGTTTAATAATTGCATTTAAATCAGCATTTCGTAATGCATGGAAGATCCACATATAATTAACAATAAATGGTATCCCATGAAGTTTATCAAGTTCATTTAATAATTCAGTGTATGACATCAATTTTGATTTATCTTCTTTCAACTTCTTCAAACGATGAACCCTAATTTCATTTTTTAGATCTGTTCTGTATTCTTCTAATTTTTGATATGGAATTTTATGAAACTTTCTAAGTTGTAATATTGGGAATAATTTATTGCTACGTGTGTTTGGATTTTGAACAGCATTTTTAAAATATTCAATTAATTTTTCTTCATCTTCTTTGAAGTCTATTTTATTTTGTAAAAAGTTAAAATGTTTTTGATATTCTTTTTGTGTAGAATCCTTAAAAACATTTTCTTTAAAGTATTGTTCAACAAGTTCTTTATTTTGTGCCATTTTTATAATATACTATATATTTTATTCTTTAAGTATATTTACGGGTGCGTTTATTTATAATTATATATTCAACCGTTCTTCAATATATTCATTTACTTTTTCATTTTTTATAATATCGTTGTCATAAGCCCATTTTAGGTAGTCATCCGGAATTTCTCCATAACAACAGCCCTTATACTTACCGAAAAGTATTTTCCAGTTTTCGACGAGTTTATAAGTTGAAAGATCATTTTTTGTTGTTTGTTGTTTAGAAGGATTCATAATAATATTCTAAACATTTTTTTTTTAAATCTGATTTGGGGTGCGTTTATTTATAAAATAAATTCAAAGTATGTCATATCAACAGTTTCAAAAGATGGGTGTTCAAAATCTTCAATAATTGGATCTTGCATAAGTTTTTCACCTAAATATCTTAAATGCTTTCTGCTTTGTTCATGTCTTGTTTTATGATCATCATCATATTTACCACCACATTTACACATATGTTTTTTTATCAATTGCTTACGGCGTTGTTTATTTTCATTCTTCATTTTATATACCTTGCGGTATTCTTTGATATCTGCTGTCTTTACTCTTACCATTATTATAATATATTATCCCCCTTAATATTTAAGTCTTTTATCTTTTATGTTAAATCTTTTTAAATATGATTTCAAATTTTTTTCAACATCTCTTGAATCACCCCAAATAACATAATAACTCAGATATCCCGCCCTTAATGGATCATTAGTTTTAAGATCTGTTTTATGTCTCTTTTTATAATTTTCTCTTATTGTTTTATCTGCTCCGTCAATATATGTATCTGCACCTTTAAAACCAAAATGAACTGTTTTTTTGGGATTTTGAAACATGGCTACAAATCTTTTTTTATCTCTGTTTGATTTACCAAAGTAAGTTAAAATAGGCATTATAATTATACAAACATTTTTTTTATGGTGTTCTGTCATATTCGTCAAGTGGTCCTAAAAATGTAGCCCTGAAATAAAAGTTTGATAACTCAAAATCACCAACAGCTATTAATGATGAATAGTTTAGAGCACCGCCATAATTTACGTATGTTTTTAACTTTATTCTATCGGCTTGGCTTAGTCGTAATATGTGATTCGTTCTCATAGTTGCAACACGCCCAAGTTGATGACGTATGTAGAGGGATTGTGTTCCTTCTTCTATTTCTGTACCGTTAAGTTCTAACCGCATGATTGGGTTGACTCTGTTACTGGTGCCATCGACGTCCGTTTTATAATCACACGTCACCGTTATTTCCCATATTCCGGCAATAAATGCATAAACCGTCCATTGAGTGGGTGTGTTTGTGTTGAGTACGTATGCATTCCACGAGATTAAATCGGCGTTACTCCCAAAAGCCGTTGCCTTGACACCTGTCCGTTCAATACTCAAATAGACACCCTGACCAAATTTACCGTTATTCACTCCGCTACCCACAACATCAATCGTTTGTATAAGATCTGTATTACCTATTATGTAGGTATAATTAAGTGGCGTGTAAAAGAACTCACTACCATATCGTATAGTTTCAAAAACTGTAAGACTGTTATTAGCCACTAAAACTCGATTGTTTATGGTGGTTTTAAGAGAGGTGACAACAATTTTATCCGTCGTGTCGACTTGAATTTTGACGGATCCGGTTGCATTTTGATTACCGGTATTAATCAAGGTTTCTTCAATGTTGCATCTTAGTTGGTAGTCCACAAAATTACTCGCCGTCTCGTTGAAGATGTCTAAACGTGGATACAACGTTCCAACTTCTCGCGACGATCTGATTCGTCCTAAATTGTAGAAATTAATTTCATTTTTGACGCCACCAAACGCTGTGCTGAGTTCATACAGTGTGAAGTTTTGATTTTGATAAATCGACATATCTCTATTAAAAAAGATATCGGTTCCGGTGATATCCAATGCGGATGATCCGTTGATTTGAAAGCTGTGGCGTGTAGTTTGATTATAAGTTGCTACTGTTGCTGAATTGTTAATTTCTAATGGTGTTACACCTGCTGTGGTACCTCTGACGTTTAAAATATTCAATGTAAGTGTTGACGTTGAAGCGTTATAATTTAAATCGGTGTTTGTGCGAATGTTGTAAGACGCTGACTTAGCAACAGTAGTAGGTCTTCCAAATAAGATTGGGCATGTATCAGTTCCGGTAGTGATTGGTGCAAATATATGCACTCCGTCATTATCCCTCGCACCAAGAATTATGTTGCTTTTAATACGTAGATGAACTCTGGCGTCATTTTGAGTTAAACCCGCACACGCATCGAGGTGCCCATTATCACTATTGTATTGGAGAAAATAACCGCACGATGGATTGGGGTTTGACAACAATTGCATCAATTTTTCACTGCTACTACTGACGGAAGATCGTATAGAACCAAAATACTCACTCGCCCCGGCTGACGTAGTATGAAAAAAATTAATGGTCTGATTTTCTCCGGAAGTCACGTCGCTACCAAGTGTTGTATTCCACAAGTTTAATGTATTTTTTACTGTGGTGTCGGTATTGGTAATATAGAATTTTGAAGCTCCGCCTATTTCAAAATGATGCTTTGTAGTTTGATCATAACTTGCCTCAGTTAGTGAATTGTTAATTACTAATGGTGGTGCATTTGATGTGTTACCTCTGATTTGAAGGTTATGATAAAATGTTGATTCATTGGTGCCTATTCTTAATTTCCAATCCGGTCCTTTACGAAAAACATGCCCATCATCGTGAGTATAAAACATACCATAAGTCGCATTTAAATTAATTTCTCCATTTGTTTGATCAGCCAATGTAAATATAGTTTTGGGAGTTACTACCTGTTCCGTAAGTGTAGCCTTTTGACTTACTAACGTTTTAGATGAAGGGTTATAATATAGGTTTCCTTGATTGGCTAATTTTCCAGTTGTAGCCCCGTTCCCATCTATAAATAGAATCCTTGAATTTTGACTGATTGTAGGTGATATAGCACTTATTGTTGTGTCACCTTGTAAATCTATATTTCCTGTAACTGTTGTAGTCCCGTTAAGATTTGTAGTTCCAGCATTTGTTATATTTATACTGGTTGATATGGATGGAGTATTTAAAACCTGATTGGTTGGATTAAAAGTAAATAAGTTGAAGGATTCTAAGTTCCCAGTATCTGTAGAACCTTCAATAAATGGGATACGGTTATTATATAAACTCGGTGCTGGTGGTTGTGGTGCTGTTATGGTGGTATCTCCTGCGATTTCTATATTATCAATAACATATATATTGCCTACTCTTAGTGTTTCTGTAAATGGATTAAACCTTAATGCTGTATTCTCTCGTAATTTATTACTGGAGTTTATGAATTGAATATTAAAATTTAAGTCAGAAGTTGTATCAGCCAACCTTGAAAATTGGATAAAATCATTAGTGACATTTAAATTAAAAATTGTTGCCGCTGTCACTACATTTAAGTTTGATATTTCTAATGTGTCAGTTGATCCATAATATTTAAAGCTATTATCTGCTGATAAAAGGCGTGTGCCTGCATCCCACATAAGAACATTTATACCATATCCAAATGTTTGTGGGGGTAATGCCATTTGTGTTAGTTCAACACTCCCTGCAACTTGTAAATCCCCATTTAGATCAGTTAACCCACCTACAGTTAAACCGCCCGGAACATTTGCGGATGTAAAAGTTATGTTTGCTGCGTTAAGTGTCCCATTGACTGTAACATCATTTGCGTCTATATCTCGTGCTATTAAGTCTATATTTGAAAATGTTATATTTGAATTATCTATTGTCATTTTTATAGCATTATTTATTCTAAAGTTTATGGTATTTGTTGTATTTAGTTGTGTTGATGTATCCTGTAATGAGATTTGATAATCTATTCCGCTTTGTCTTGCTGTATTATTAACAAGTTGTAATTCTGGTAAGCCTGCGGATGTTCGTCTCCCTATTATCCTTGCTATGTTTTCCCAAAAAATAACGCCTTTATCTCCTCCTACAGCTGGTAATATTTCACGAAAATAAAAATCATGATTTGAGTTTATCTCTGCATCTGCGTTTAATGTTAAACCATATTCAACCGTTAATTTAGGCACATATAAGCGATCGTTTATTGGTGAAAAATAAAGACTATTAAATTTATAAAGCCTATTTGTTGTTGGGTCATGAATTAATATATTATGATTATCTGTATTGAGTGGGTTTTGTTGTGTTAAACCTGATAAAATTACCGTCCCAGTTGCTACCAAATTATTTACATTTAATGTAGTTATTGTATAAGTTCCTATTGATAAGTTTGTAAATGTTCCATTTGTTGCAGTTATTGACGATGCCGTAATATCAACCAAATTGATTATAGGTTGCATTCCACTATATCCACGTAAATTTTTTGACATTTTATATATATAATACAGATAATATATATATAAATGGTAAAAACCGAAAAAGCAGAAATATATCGCCGTGTTAAACTTTTATCATACCGTTTAAATATTAATTTATATGAATATAAAAGATATAAAAAAGGTTCTAAAACTTATTGGAAGAAAGTTTTATTTAATTTAAAAGTTGAAATAATTGAAAGGATGTTTATGAAAAGAAAGTTATTAAATGTTCTTCCATGGTCTCTCGAATTATTAATATATAAATATTAATCAAATTTAACTGTTAATTTTTCTTTTAATTCTTGTTCTAATGCTTGTCTTTTCTCCCATTCATTTTTCTCGTTTTCAGGTCTTTTATTAGTTCCATCACAATGAGCCAAAATTTTAATTATTTCTTCACTAAATCCGCCGAACCGTTCCCGATACCAATTCTCATCACGAGAACAAGAATAATCTAAACAATCCCAATTTGTTTTATCCAAATCATCGACATTAGATCCAAACTTTGATAAATCTGATAAAGGCTTCCATTGTTCAGGCTTCTCATCCAAATCATCTTTTATAACTTGTGGTTTTTCGTCTGGTTTTTGTTCCATATATATATTCTAAATATTTTTTATTTAAGTTTCCAGCCGTGGAAAAATTAATAAAAAAAAAATATTTAGAATATTATATAATGACTGATGAACAACTTAACGAAGTTAAAATTATGGAAACCGTTATTAACGAAATTGACGACACCGAGCAAAAAGAAGCCGAAGATGTTAATGAGACAGATTCAATCCAAAAACCAGCCAAAAAAAAAGGAAGGCCACCCCTTACAGAAAAACAAAAAGAAGCCTTAGCAAAGGGTAGAGAAAAAAGCAGACGTAACCAGGTTAAACGGATGGCTAAAGAGAAGTTGGATAAGATTGAAAAAATTGAAAAGGAAGAATCAAACGTAGAAATTAAAGATGAGGAACCGAAGAAAAAAGTTCAACCAAAGATAAATAAGAAAAAGCCTAAGAAGCAAATCGTTATCGAGTCCGATAGTGATAGTAGCGATGAGCAGATCGTATATGTAAGTAAGAAGAAAAAGAAGAAACCAAAGCGTAAGGTAATTATTGAAAGCAGTAGTGAAGATGATGACAGCGATGAAAATTACCCACCACAACAACCAGTTCATAATATACCTCAACGAAGATTAATTTTTAAATAATTAAACGTGAAAAAAACCCCCTATCTTTTCATATATTTTTATGTATATTATATAATATATAACAATGTATAAGACAATCCCAAATAAAGATATAGATTATGGAGCGGTTCCCATGGATACCGATCATGTTTTATGTAAAACCGTCGTCCCCCCTTTAGATGTTATAGTTAATGGCAGTCTTATTTTAATTTGTGGTTCATCTGGATCAGGTAAGACATCCCTTTTAGTAAATCTAATAAGTAAAACGGGTAGTAAAAATGGTTACAAACAATCATTTAGGAAATGCTTTCATAAAATCATTTTATGTTCTCCATCAACCGCAACATTAAAACAAGATGTATTTAAAATTCCCGAAGAACAAAAATATCAAGATTTTAATGAATGCATGGAAGATTTAGAAGACCATTTAGACGCATCACTTATGGAAGGTGAGCAGGATGAAGAAAAAAAGTTTAATTTATTGATATTGGATGATGTAGCGGCAGCACTTAGACAAAATAGATATAATGAAACACTATTAACCAAAATTTTACAAAACAGAAGGCATAAAAATTTAACATGTATTATTATTTCTCAAAAATGGACTATGATCCCAACAGGTATTAGAAGTAACGCAAATGTTGCTTTTATATTTAGACCAAAGACAATGCAAGAACAAGAGGCCATCACATCCGAAATATTACCAATTCATAAAAGAGACAGTATAGACCTTTTTAATTTTATTTTTAATGGAAGGTATAATCATTTAATGATTGATATGACGTTGAAAAAAAGTAATAAATATAGGTATTTTAAAAATTTCGAAGAAATAATATTTTAAATATTATAATGATACATATATATAATAATGGCAGAAAAAGAGAAAGATGTTATCATATTAAAGAAAAAAAAAACAAAAGACAAAAAAAAGAAGAAGAAGACAAAGAAGAAGAAGACGGACAAGACACGTGGGGAGCGTGGTATTACTATTAATATTAATGTTGGAAAGGGTGGAAGTGATAAAGCACCTAAGCAACCAAAAGGAGCAAGAGGATTTGTACCCAAAGCAACATCTATGAGGGGACAGCGTGGGAGAGGTAATTTAGATACTATGTCAAGACAAGCTGAAATGAATCAAAACCTTATGAATAATGTTTATCAAGTAAGGGCACAAGCACAACAAGCACAAGCACAAGCAGAAGATAAAATAAAAAATTTATCGTCAAATATTGGTATATTAAGATCACAATTAAACTTTTTAGGAACTCAAGTTTTAAATCCACCACAACAACTCCCCCCAAACATAACAATAAATCAACCACAACCACCACAACCAAATATATATATAACCAACCCACCACAACAACAACCAAACCAAAACTTAACAATTAATAATACACCACCACAAATGATAGAAGATATACAAACCGGAATGGCTGAATTAGGAAGGAATCAATTAGTATTACAAGAAGGCATGCAGACTTTAGCAACAAGACAACAACAAGCCGAAGCACGACAAAATACATTAGAAGAAAGACAAGCAACCGATGAGGCATTGGGATATATTTGGAATGTAAATGACGATGAAGAACCCCGAACATTTACGCCAGCACCCGCACCAGCACCAGCACCAATAAACATACAAGATGACCCCGCAAGAATGTCATCAAGTGTAGACCCGCAAGAAGAAGAGAAAACAGGATTATTAATAGATGATGCACCACCAACACTAAACCAACGGAAACCCCGAGCCACTATTACACAAGATGATCTTACAATAATTGGAAGAATTTATAATAAAGTCAAAGATATGAGTTTGAGTGATAAACGATCCGAATACGCCAAAAATATAGATTATCTAAATTTATTAAAGAATGGAATGTTGCAAAATACTTTAGATAAAGCAATTAATGATTACCCAAACAGAGAAGAAAGGATTTTAAAAAAATTGATGGATGAAATGGTTGGAAAAGTAGAAAAAGCAGAGACCAAAAGACTTAAGAAAGAAAAAAAAAAAATACAAGGGATGGGACAAGAATAATAATCTAAAAAAGAATATATTATAATAATAAAATGTATAAATTAAAAATCGTTGATTTAAACAATGTTGTTATTTTTAGTAGATGTTTTTTAAGACAAAAAGATATTATACAATTTACAAAAAATAATATAACATACAACGATTTTAAACCACGTAGGCAACCAAAAAAATATAGGACGTATAAGGACTTTTTTATTATAGAAAAAGTCTAATATATTATATATATGGATTTTTCATCATTGACACAATATACAATCGAGGGGGCGGGATCATTAGTTTTAGCCGTAATTGCTTATAAAATATATAAGTTACGTGTGGCGACTTCTTCATCATGTTGCGGGGATCACTTACAAGTTAAGACGGTATCACGTGGAGACTCTCAAACAGATTTAGAACTAACACCACCACATATTGAACAAATAAACCGCATAGTTTAAAATTAATATATATAGAATATATTATAATGTCAAATGAAGAATTACTTAAAAAACATGATAATTGTTATGTGTTTGGTAGTTATTTACATGACTATCAGGATGTATATGAATTATATAAAAAACAACAAAGTTGCTTTTGGACACCACCGGAAATTGATTTTTCTGGTGATCGGGCAGTGTATCTTAAAATGGGTGAAAATGAACGTCACTTTTTTAAAATGGTATTATCTTTTTTTGCAGCAGCAGACGGAATCGTAAATGAAAATATAAGCAATAATTTTATGGAAGATATAGATATACCAGTTATTAAAGCATGTTATGGATGGCAACAAGCAATGGAAGATATACATAATGAGACATACACTTTATTATTAGATTCAATGATACCAGATAAAGAAGAGAAAGAAAAATTATTTGAAGCTGTTAAACATATACCAGTTATTAAAAAAAAATATGATTACGCTCATAAATGGATAACTTGTGGATGCCCTTTTAAATATAGATTAATAGGCTTCCTAATTTTTGAAGGTATCTTTTTTAGTGGTTCATTTTGTGCTATTTTTTGGAACAAATCAAAAGGAGGTGCTAAGACCTTACAAGGTTTAGTCACAGCCAACGAATTTATAGCAAGAGATGAGGGCTTGCATTGTGAGTTTGCGGTTTTATTATATAGTAAATTACAAAACAGATTAACAGAAAAGGAGATCCACAACATGTTTAAAAATGCAGTTGATATTGAAAAGGAATTTATTATTGAGTCTTTACCATGTGCTATGATTGGTATGAATGCAACTTTAATGAGTGAATATATAGAATATATAGCCGATTTTTGGTTGGTTAGATTAGGTTATAATAAATTATACAATACTCCTAATCCATTTACTTTTATGGAAGCAATATCATTGGAATCAAAAACCAACTTTTTTGAACAAAGAGTAACGCAATACAGTAAAGCAGAAACGGATCATAAATTTACTATTGAAGATGATTTTTAAAGGGTTATATTATGTCTTTAAGCCCTTTTGTAGATTTCAAAAATTGGAGGAAGGCCATAAAAAAAATATGTATTATAATATATGTTCAAACTTAAATTTAAAATAAAATTTAAGTTCAAGTTAAGATTAAAAAAAAGAGAAAGTAAAATAAATAAAATGTTTAAATATATATATAATCATGGAACAACAACCAATGAACAACCCCACACCCCAACAGCCTATCGCAGTCGGCGTCGCTCCTCAACCTATTGATCCACGTGCACAATATGACGGACAAATGTTTTTAGCCGATCGTGTTGTTGATTTAGAATATGTTAAACGTCATGTAACTGATCCAGTAATTAGACACACTAACGACGGATTAATAACAATTACAAATCCAATTCCAACAAATGCAAATTATTTTTATACTCCAACTATGCCTTATGCGGTAGCATTTAAATAAAATATTTATAATATATAAATATGCCTAACCATACTTTAAACGATACACACATTGGATCAGTTTCAATATATTTAGATTCATCAAAAGCAACCGTATATCAAAATGGAAACGATAATTCAAATTGTATTTTTTATTTAGATAATATAATACAATGCCCACCAGATACACATATCATGGTTGGTTTAACAGCATGTCAAATACCAGTAGCATTTTATAATATAACAAATAATAATAATACTTTAACTATTGATGGAAGTATTAACGGTGAAACAACTGTAACACTCCCCCCACAGAATTATAATACGGAAGATATAGTAACAGCATTTAACGAAGCGTTCGCCGCAGATGGAAATGATATTACATGTTCTTTTAATCCTTCTTCATTAAAGTTTACTTTTTCTTCATTAACTCAAAATATACAACTACGGAACACAACAATGAATAAAGAATTAGGGATACCACCATTTACAATATTACCTTATACTTATTCTTATACAGCACCTAATATATGTAATTTATCAGGTACACAATCAATATATGTTATGTTAAATAATTTATCAATTCAATCTTTAGACAGTAGAGCAGGTGGAGATCTTAACGGTGTTTTATCTAAAGTTGATGTATGTTGTGGATTTGGTGATTATATAGAATTTCAACAAACTGAGAATCAATTTTATCTTATTAGTGATCGAAGTATAAATCATTTTAATGTTAGTTTAACTGATGACAATTTGGAATTATTACAGATGAATGGTATAGATTGGTCAATATCTGTTACGTGTCACTTTAGTAAAAAACGTTTACCAACTATTTTAAATGATTACTTGTTGGAAGAGGAAAACACACGAGAAGAAGATATTAAAGGAAAAAAACTTTTAAAAGATTTAGAACAAGAAAAAGTAAAAAATAAAAAAAAATAATATGTAGTTTTTATATATAATGGGATTCTTTAAAAAATTCGGTCACAAAATCGCTTCAGCAGCAAAATTCGGTTATAAAGGCGTATCCGCCGTAGGTTTAGGAATTAAAAAAACTGGTCATTATGTAGCAAGAATGGGTCAGCCAATATCGGATCTGGCTACATTAGGTGCAACCGCAGCAATGGCATTAGGTCAACCAGAATTAGCAGCACCACTTGTTGGGCTATCGATGGGTGCACAACGATTGGCAGCAACAGGAAGACGAGCAGAAAAAACAATTAAGGCAATAGAAGAAGAAAGACGTGGACTACAAAAAGCATCACGTGCAGCGATGAAAGATTCAGGGTTTGAATCTAAACAACCACCAACACAAAGCAATCAACCACGTTTTGAATCTCAACCACATCCAACATCACATCATATACGACGCTAAAACATAATTATAAGCAATTAAGAAAAGTATAAACAAAATAAAAAAACAGCAAATAATATTTAAAAGTTTTTCAAAAATACATTCTAAACACATTTTTATTATAATAAATATATATATTATATATATAAAATGTATGACAACACGCTAAACATCAAAGACTACGTCACCTTATTTTTAAGTGAAGCAGATGAAAACCCATCCAATGGTATTTATACATGGCGAATACCACAAACATATTATACCAATCAAAGATCCACAGTATGCACTGTATCAATTGTAGCGGCAAATTTAACACCAGCACAAACGCATAATTCTGTTTTAATTGATTATGCAAATGGTGGTGTTAATATTTATAATAAAAAACAAAGACATATTATTGGACACGCACAACTTAAGGATCACGGTAATAAATCTTTTTTTATTGATAAAGGCAATATAGAACTTTTAACAAATGCAAGACCAGACAAAATAACTTTAAAATTTATTAAAGAAAGCGACGCTTTAGAAAAGGAAATGACAAATGGAACAATAACTTTACAATTTTGTTATTATAATGCACAAGAAACGAACGCAAATTATCATAATGAGTTTACACGAACTTTAAAATAAAATATTTAATAATTATAAATATGTCAATACCAAAGAATGAGAAATTATACGAAACTGTAAAAGAAGAAGCAAAGAAACGTTTTAAAAGATACCCTTCTTTATATGCGTCTTCATGGATTGTAAAAGAATATAAATCACGAGGCGGTAAATATTACGGGACTAAAAATGAAGAAGGAATAAGCCAATGGTATAAAGAAAAATGGGTTATGGTAATACCTTTTGTAAAAAGTGGTAAAGTGGTTGAGTGTGGGGAATCTGTTAAAGATACTAAAGCATGTAGACCAATTAAGAGAGTAAATAAAAAAACACCTATTACACTACCGGAACTTTTAAATAAACACAGTAAAAAAGATATTTTAGAAATGGCAAGGAAGAAAAATAAGAATATGAAAAAAAGGGTTGATTGGGAGAAACTTGAATTTTACTAATAATTTATAAAAAACATTTAGATTAATATATAACAATGGCAGAAGTAGCAAGCGAACGATTAAACTATCTTTCAAAAAAACAAAGAGCGGTCTCCAGTCGGGCATCGAGACACATAATCCCATGTAGTAATGGCGTTACTTTCACAGCAACTCAGACAGCAAGAATTGACATTGCAGGTAACCAAATGGCGACGTTTTGGGATGTTCAAAATTCATATTTAAAATTTACAGTCAATAATGCACATACCGCTTCAATTTACTTGGAATCAGCATGGGCATTGATTGATAGGCTTGAGATCTTAGCTGATGGACAGACTATCAGTAATATCAGTAACTACGGTGCTTTAGTTCATCAATATTTAGATTCTGAAGTTGGTCAAAATTGGAAAGATAATTTCGGAAGGGCTATTGCTGGAACGTCTTTCAGTGCTGATGCTTTAGATGTAATTGATACTAATGAAAGTAAGACGTATTGTATACCCCTCCCGTTTAATCCACTCTACTCTTCATCAAAATATATACCGCTTATGGGGCGGTCAACACTTTCGTATCGTATCACTTGGGCGAGTGCTGCTAAAGGAACTATTGGAGGTGCTACTGATGCAAATATTACCATTAATCCATGTGAAATGATATGCCAATATATCCGTTTAAGTGCTGACGCAAATGCAATGGTTATGGCTAACACGGGTGGACGATTTGAACTTATTTGTAGTGACGTTAGAACTGCTGAAGGAAACGTAAGTGCGAACGATAGTGTTTTATCTGTTAATTGTGGGTTTAGTTTCAGTAGTCTTGATCGTGTCTCTTTTGCATTTTATCCAACTTTGAACACTGCGGGTTCGTTGTCTGTTTCTAATCGTAGTTGTGGTGATTTAACTGAGTTTAGTTTATCTGTAAATGGTGAAGAACACCCACGGAAACGCATACAAGTTGGGCCAACTAACGTATCAGAAACAGTTGCGGAAATTGGTGTTGGGTCTCGATCTCTTGCGGATTTTCAACATGAATCATCCCTTGCACCTTATCAAGTTACACTCAGTACTACTGCGGCACCAGTATTTGCTGATAGGTTTTATTTTTCTCAACCTGATGGAACAGAAGAAACTAATAATGTTAAAAACTTTGAAAATAACCGTGGAGTTTTTCTTGCGATGATTGATACTGAAGCAATGAAACCACATACCGATCCGGACGCATTATATAGTGGGCTATCCACTTTAGGATCTGTTGTTCAATTGGTAGGAAATATTGATTTTGCTCCAGCAAATATGGTAGTATTGGTTTATGCTCAATACACCCTTGCATTAACTATGGATATGAACGGCTCCCAAACGTGGGTAGTTTCAATCTAAATAAAAATAATTCTAAATGTTTAAAAAATGTATAATAAGTTAATTGTAAATAAACCTTATGAACAGGTGATTAACATTATACTATTATTATTTTTCTTAATAATAGTATAATATAATATGGGTTCAAACAATAAAAAATAAAATATGAGAGGAAGAGAATAAAAAAAAAGGGGATATCCCCCTAAAAATACATAAAA
>Ga0209536_100007228_pt1 | contig 16864 bp, 17 predicted proteins | sample DeeMarSeWOR28_12_FD_187461 | JGI IMG/M metagenome (GOLD analysis project Ga0209536, IMG submission 187461) | Marine sediment microbial communities from White Oak River estuary, North Carolina - WOR-2-8_12 (SPAdes) (version 2) | ecosystem: Environmental > Aquatic > Marine > Intertidal zone >... | reverse complement strand
CATAGACGGTTTCCCAATAATGATCATATGCAACAAAGGTTGCCTCGCCTGCATCTCTTTTGGTTTTAAGTTCATTGATAGAAGCTGTGCAGGCAACAAGAAAAAGAGGGAGTAATAATAATAAAAAAGATGCATTAAATTTTAAAATTTGCTGGCTGCTTTTTTTCATATGAGCCTCACTTTGAAGGTTGGAGTCGGTTTAGGAAAAAATTTCCTGGTTAATCTCATGGATTAAAAGTGCCGCAGGGTGAGGTAATTTTTCAGGATGATTTTTAAATATTTGCTCAGCCTCCCTGCAATATGGGAAATTTCTATACTCTGTTTAATTCTGATTGATAGAATAACCAAAGATTAGTTCATACATTTCACAGGAATTTGTAATGTATCCCACACACTTTCCTGTATTCATTTGGTTAAATAAACATTCTATATCTGTAATCTTTTAACTTCTGCTCCAGATGGTCCCATTCTCCGACAAAGCTGCTAGTTTGATTTAATCATAGCAAATCACATGCCAGCAGTAGCCACAAACAAAAAAATCATTTTGTTTTATATAGTTATGCTATAAATTTTGTTCTGAAATATATGGTCAGACAAGTAGAAGATTTGGTGATATGACCAATAATCTAATTATTTCACCATATTTCAGCTGCACTAAATGGGATGCTACTTTAGTCACAATGCCACCGACATGGCAGCTTTCTGCGAGGAGCAAAAAAGATTCGCCTGGAGCTTGAGTTCTTGACTTTATTATAGGTCATTGTTGACCGTATTAGCTGTTAAGGTGGGAAATAGCCCAATTTGCAACTTTTAATCGAGTCTTTCCCATTCTATTTTCTCATTGCTTACTTCATAACATTTTATTATTCCATGTCTGATAATGAGCATCAGGGTTTTTCACGATCGGTCATTGCTTTGTGAGCTTGGTTATTTTGAAGATTTTATCTGACATATACCTACTTATGATCTACCAGCGTGCTCGATTCTGCATGATATTGTTTCTGGCAGCCGTTATCAGCGGCTGTTCCGATCCTCCCGTGGATCACTTCCAGGGGTACATTGAGGGAGAATATGTGCTTGTTTCCTCGCCCATCGCAGGCAGTTTGCAGACGTTGGCAGTCAGCCGGGGTATGACGGTGGTACATGGAGATATTCTCTTTGTCCTGGAGCATGCATATGAGGAAGCTGCAGTATCCGAGGCTGAACAGGGTGTAGTTAAGGCAGAAAACATTCTGGCCGACCTCAGCAAAGGCAGAAGACCCCCTGAGCTTGCCGCTATCGAAGCCAGGCTGGATCAGGCACGCTCTTCCTATACCCTTTCTCGCGCAGAATATGAACGCCGGTCAGTACTTATTGCCAATGGGTCCATTCCACAGGAGGAACTTGACCGGGCCCGCACGGACATGGACCTCAATGTTGCCCTAGTAGCCCAATTAACAGCCGAACTTGAGACAGCCAGACTCGCTGCGCGTTCCGATATTCTGGGGGCGGCCCGCTCCGACCTCCAGGCTGCCGCCTTCCGCATGCAACAGGCCCGCTGGCGTCTTGAACAGAAAACCCAGAATGCCCCGACATCCGGGTTTGTTTTTGACACCTTCTACCGGGAAGGGGAATTCGTGCCTGGATCCTTTCCTGTGGTCAGCATCCTGCCGCCCGGCAATATCAAGATCCGTTTTTTCGTTCCGGAAACAGTCCTGGGAACTATGTTTATCGGTCAAAAATTGACAGCCTCCTATGACGGCAGTAAAGATACCATTCCGGCCACAGTAAGCTACATTTCGCCCCAGTCCGAATATACGCCCCCGGTAATTTACAGCCGCGAAACACGCAGCAAACTGGTGTATATGATAGAAGCCGTCCCTGCAGCCGAACATGCTGCCGCACTTCATCCTGGTCAGCCGGTTGATGTTCGCCTGGAGCACTCCAATGACTGATACGGAACCGGTAATCAAAGTCCAGGAACTGACAAAAACATTCGGCAGCACGATCGCGGTCAATCACCTTTCCCTGCAGGTCGACAGAGGGGAGATCTACGGGTTCCTGGGACCAAACGGCAGCGGCAAGACAACATTCATCCGCATGCTTTGTGGTCTCCTGCGCCCTGATTCCGGCAGCGGCGTCTGTCTCGGCTTCGATCTGCTCAAGGGGGCGGCAAGGATCAAGCCCCTCATTGGCTATATGGCCCAGAGGTTCAGCCTCTATGAAGACCTCAGCGTCAAGGAAAATCTCTTTTTTATCGCCCGTATCTATAATATCAGGAATATACGTGCATCGGTGGAGGAGATGGTGGAACGCATGGAGCTTGCACCTTTTTTTAAACAACTTGCCGGTACCCTTTCGGGCGGCTGGAAACAGCGCCTTGCCCTTGCCGCCTGCCTTCTTCACAAACCCCGCCTGCTGCTGCTCGACGAACCGACGGCCGGGGTGGACCCCAAAGCGCGCCGTGACTTCTGGGACAAGATCTATTCCCTGGCCGCTGAAGGTGTAACATCCCTTATCAGCACCCATTACATGGATGAGGCGGAACGCTGCCATCACCTGGCTTATCTGGCTTATGGCAACCTGCTTGCAGCCGGCACGGCGGAAGATCTGATAGGATCTTCCGGTCTGGCAACATGGTCGGTGACCGGCAGAAATGTACACCTGCTGGCCCGGGACCTGATAAATCTTACCGGGGTGGAACAGGTGGTGCCATTCGGCAATACTCTGCATGTAAGCGGCCATGATGCACACAGCCTGCAGAAAAGCCTGGAATCCTTTGTTCCTGCAAATTACAGCCTGCAAAAGACCGGGGTAAGCCTGGAAGATGTATTCATCAGTCTTATGCAGCAGCACAAGGTGCAATAGCATGGCAGCCGGCAGATTTTTTTCCTTTCGACGGTTTTGCGCTATAATCGGCAAGGAGTTCGTCCAGATGCGGCGTGACCGCGTGACTCTGGCCATGATGATCGGCATTCCCATTGTCCAGATGGTTGTTTTTGGCTATGCCATCAATTCCGACCCGAAATATCTGCCGACAGCCCTGTTGACAGCTGACCAGGGCATATTCTCCAGAACAATAGTTGCCGCCATGCAGAACAGCAGATATTTCCATGTCGTTAAGACCGTGGCCACTGAAGCAGAGGCTGACCTGCTAATCGAGGAGGGTGACGTTCAGTTTGTTCTGAACATTCCGGAGAGATTTGATCAAAGCCTGGTCCGGGGAGAAAGGCCTGCCCTGCTTCTAACAGCCGACGCCACTGACCCGGCAGCTACCAGCAACGCCCTGGGCGCCTTTCGGGTCCTGGCAGCCAGCGCATTGAACCGCGATCTTGAAGGTCCGCTCCGCCACTTGAAGCCGTCTGCAACACCCTTGAATATCATTCTCCATCCAAGGTTCAATCCGGAAGCCATAACCCAGTACAATATTGTCCCCGGTCTCATGGGTGTGGTGCTGACCATGACCTTGGTTATCATTACGGCTCTTGCCATAACCAGGGAAAGGGAACGTGGCACCATGGAAAACCTGCTTTCCACTCCTGTAAAACCGATCGAAGTCATGATTGGCAAGATCGTGCCATATATCGTTGTAGGATATATTCAGATGGGGGTGATCATCCTTGCCGGCAGGTTTCTTTTCAAGGTGCCGATGATCGGCAGTTTGCCGTTGTTACTGGCAATCTCACTGCTTTTCATCGCTGCCAACCTAGGAGTGGGGCTGACGTTTTCCACCCTGGCTCGCAATCAGCTGCAGTCGGTACAAATGGCTTTTTTCTTTTTCCTGCCCTCGATACTGCTTTCCGGTTTCATGTTTCCTTTTCGGGGCATGCCTGTTTGGGCACAAAGGATTGGAGAGGTGCTGCCCCTGACCCATTTTCTCCGCATTGTCAGGGGTATATTGCTTAAGGGCAACAGCATTCAGCAGATCCTACCCAACCTTTGGCCGATAGCGGTATTCCTGGTTATTGCTCTTACCATAGGGCTTACCAGGTATCGCCGTACCCTTGATTGAGAGAGTAAAGAACTCAATCTGAATTGTCTCCAGTCATCATCATGTGGTGCCTGGAGAACCTCCAAGCCATCGATGTATACCGCCGCAGCTGTTATTCAGGGAAAAGGTCTGTCAGATTCTTTGCCCGATTAAGGGGGGTATATTTTATTGCAGGATTGTTTTTATTCTTTTGCAATGGGCATGTTCATAAAGATACCCGGCGGTAAAAGTGCAGGATATTTTGCGCATACAAGCAATCTGTATGAAGAAGTTGGACGGACTTTTTCAATGAGTGAGTTGCCGATAAATTCATTTTTGGCGGTTGAGAATACAATATTTTTTCTTTTTTGATAGCAGTGAACTGAAAAGTTAAAATTACCATAAAATAGTATTTTTATTGCCTGAGCATGACCCACTCCTTTCCAGAGTCTATTTTTTAAAATAATCTCAGGCGGCGGGCTTGCAACCGACATAAAAAGATCATTTAACTAAGGATTGCTTGATTTTCAGTAGAAAAAACGAAAACACCAGTGCTGATAATTGTAGACGGCTGGATTTATAAAGAATAAGAAGCAACATTGCCTAACCTTTTCCCTCAAGCCCTGGAGAAAAAAAGAAATGACAGAGACAGCAAATTCTAATGATCAACACTGCCAGATTTGTGGCAGGAAGACAGGGGAAACGGAACTCTTAGCTGCAGGACTTATTCGCCCTGTTGTCACAAAACTGATCATGAAATCTCAGCCAGGATGGTCAAGCGAAGGGTTCATCTGCATGGATGATCTGAATCGTTATCGGAACCAGTATGTCCTCTCCCTTATCGAGGAGGAAAAGGGTGAATTGTCCTACCTGGAAAAAGAGGTGCTGGATAGCATTGCCAAGCATGAGATCCTTGCCACCCAAGTGGATGAGAAATATGAAGCGGGTCTTACCCTGGGTCAGCGCCTTTCGGATCGGATCGCCCGGTTCGGCGGCAGCTGGAGATTTATTATCCTGTTTGCAGGCATACTCTTCGCCTGGGTTCTCATCAACTCGCTTGCGTTCTTTCTCAGGCCCTTTGACCCATATCCTTACATTTTTCTTAATCTCATACTGTCCTGCCTTGCTGCAATACAAGCCCCAATTATCATGATGAGCCAGAACCGCCAGGAAGAAAAAGACCGCTTGAGGGTCATGCATGATTACCAGGTGAACCTCAAGGCAGAACTTGAAATTCGCCAATTACATCAGAAGCTCGACCACCTCTTGTCCCATCAATGGGAACGGCTCGTCGAGATCCAGGAAGTCCAGGTGGAACTGTTAACTGAAATGAGAAGCTCAAGAACAATCGTAAAAAATGTAGAAGCAGCAAATCCTGAAAATACTGACAGGTAAGCTCATGTAAAGCGCGTGTTGCCGGCGATTGAGTATGCACTCTCTGAATAAAAGAACACAGGCAACTTCCCGATGGCATTCTATCAGGGCATGGTTTGTAGGCCTGCTGCTTATTGCAGGATTAATTGTGGTGGTCTCCCACTACAGTGAAATCGAACACCTGGTTCAACTCCTCCAACAAGCCGAGCCGTTATGGCTGATTCTTGCCTTTGTCTTTCAAGCATGTACTTATTTCAGCGTGGCTGCTGTGTGGCATCAGGCACTGAGGGTTGGCGGGTTGCAGTATCCGTTTTTATCACTGGTCCCCTTGGGGGTCGCAAAATTGTTTTCGGATCAGGCTATGCCAAGCGGTGGCGTGAGCGGAACGGCGTTTTTTATTACTGCCCTGAGCCGACGCGGCATCTCCGCACACCTTTGTATGGCAACGATGCTTGTTAGCCTGGTGGCATATTATGCAGCCTATTTAATCGCGGCCATTTTAAGTATTTTACTGTTGTGGTTTTACCACAAAACTAATGCCTGGATTATCAGTATTACGGTTGTTTTTTGCCTGGTTGCCCTGGCGATTCCTGCCGGAGCTCTTTTACTGAGACATGTTGGCAAAAAAGACCTTCCTGCATGGCTGGTTCGCATACCTGGCATGAGAGATGTGTTACGTGCCTTCAGTGATGCGCCTCTTGAACTGGTTCGCAATCCATCCCTAATCTTGACCGCCACATTGCTACATGGCTCAATTTTCATACTCGATTCAGCCACCTTGTGGGTTATGTTGCAGGCAGTGGGACAGCATGCTTCTTTCTGGGTGGCACTCCCAAGTTTTGTCCTAGCCTCCATTGTCGCAACACTTGGCCCTATTCCTCTCGGCTTGGGCACATTCGAAACCACCTGCGTTGCCATACTCGGTGTTTTAGGCATCCCCCTTGAGGCTGCGCTTACAGCGACTTTGCTTTTACGGGGATTCACCTTGTGGATTCCTATGGTTCCAGGTCTCTGGTGGGCAAAACGTGAGTTAAAGTGAAATGAGAAGAATATGAAGAGTATCTAATGTCTATCAATATCGACTCTTGTAAAATTCCTGGAAGGTCAGGATTTCCATTGGATATTTTGAGCCTTTCGGAATGGGTGGCTTTTTTATTGCCAGATAAATTATATGGATATATCCTTCTGTTTTGTGTAAATAGCAGAACAAAAAATCATCCCCGTTTTACTTCCCAGCCAGTGGGGACAAAGTGGGGATAAACCTAAAATAATTGATTGCAGCTAATAACTTAAGAGAAAATAATTTTACATCAAATAGTTATTGCCGGCGTAGCTCAGGGGTAGAGCAACTGATTCGTAATCAGTAGGTCGCGGGTTCAATTCCCATCGCCGGCTCCAGTAATATAAAGGGATTAGTTTTTACGGGCTGATCCCTTTTATTTCGTTTGTGTCTGCATGGCGGCGATTTTGGAGGGTTGGTACAGATGATTTAGAACCATTGACCCCTTTCATTTGGTGTTCTTGCATGAGGCAGACATGTCGGAGGGTCATGTTAATATTGGGAAAAAATTAATTCTGTTTCATTTTCTCCCAGGATATGATTATTGGTGCATCTGTAACTGATTGGCAAAGGGATTGATATTTGCTTGAATAATCAAATTAGCAGCAGGCAAGAGAACAGTGCGGGTATGCTATCACCAGGGGCTCGGTCGGATTGGTCATGGTGTTGGCCCGGCAGACGCAACTGCTGTGGTGTATGTTCAGGACACGACCGTTAGAAATGTTTACTTTTTTAATAAGGTTCTTACACAAATATTTGCGGCATTTCTGCGCACTCCTCGGCATATTGTGTAGTTTTGTCTATTCCCTGCCGGCCCCGGCAGCAGAAGGGCATGGGAACTCTCCTCTTACCTTGCGGATGAATCTTGAGCAGATAGTGGCGGCAGAGCCGTGGCGCGATAGCCTGCTGCCTCACGGAAACTTTATTTCTGCTACAGCACCCGATACAGATACGGGCCACTCCGGCAGGGGTTATAACTGGAAGGGGCCCCCGGCAGAAAGTCCTGATTGGCGCGGCATCAAGTGGGACACTGCCTATTTTTTCGGCTATCAATTCGCCGCGATTCTCATTTTGTACGTGGCGCCGGAATCGCTCTCAGGCTGGACCCAGGAAGACAAGGACGAATTCAGCTTCAGCAAATGGACGAACCACGTCAGGAATCCTGTATGGGATGGTGACGAATGGTGGGTCAATTACATCCTGCATCCCTATTGGGGCGCCACCTACTATATCCGGGCGCAGGAGCGTGGTTTTAAGCGCATGCAGTCCTTTTGGTATGCCGTTCTCCTGTCCACGCTGTATGAATATGGCCTGGAAGCCCTGTTCGAACCAGTCTCCTACCAGGATTTAGTCGTGACGCCGGTTGCAGGTGCCCTGATTGGTGAATATCTGTTTACCCCCATCAGGAAACGGATCCGGGCCAAGGGGCAATTTGGTTGGTCGGACAAGACCGTATTGCTCCTCACCGATCCCCTTGGAGTGGTTAATGCACAAATGAATAGACTTCTAGGAGTAAAAACTGAAATAAGTCTTTGTAAACTGCGGCTGGATAACATTCCGAGTATACCTGGTATGCCGGGTGAAGGGGAAATCCTGTTGCCGTCCCGCACACGTATCAAGCCGGTTTGGGGGATGCAACTGAAAATCATCTGGTGAACAGAAATTAATGGGGCAAATGGAGATGCCCGCTTCCGGGGGAGACGGAAGCGGGCTTTTGAGGAGGAGAGATGGGGTCCCTGGCAATGCTGTAAGTCTGACGCTCTATGCCAGAGATTGGTCTGTGCTCTTGGGGGGCTTTGATAGCAACCTTTCACTTAAAGGAATAAAGGCAGTCAATGCGGCCAAGGGACCCCTGCGGTTGTGCCCGAAATATTTTTTGTAATGTCTTAGCATAGTGCCTTTGGGCCGGAAAATTTTTGCATAACCCGATTATCTATTAAGCATGGCCACCAGGAGAACCGCCCATATCCAAACAAGTGCAATTATTCCTGCTGCCTTCATGATTTTGTCAAAAGTCTTATTAACCATAGCAGAATATGTTTTTGAGAATAAATTTGTCTGGATATTTTCAGGTGCTTCCTCGGATAGATTATCGTCTGCCATATTGATTCAACTGATTTTGCCTGAATTAGGTTAATTGAGTTTTTTTTAGTTTAATTACGCGCGCTCGACTTTTTAGAAGCAAAGAGAGTGCCAATATTTTCAAAAACTGCACGTTGGCAGGCCGAGTTTATCATCCAGAAAGTGCAAAATTAAGTAGAATATAATAATTTGCTAATGTTATCATATAAATAGTTCATTCTGCGATTCTGGCGCCAAGGGTGTTTCATTGGGAAAATTGATCCAGGGGGAACTGGCCTGGAAGGAACCGGGGCCGGGATGCAAAAGATATTTACTTTTTTGTGCAAACTAAATTTACAAGAGTAAAATAGGTTGCATGATTTTCTGGCTGTAGTAAGAGACCTGCGCCTCGTACTGTATTGCTTTATCCTGGAAAAAAATGATTATAGGCTTGACACGTGACAGGGTTCTGTTGGGGCAAATAATCTCATATGGCGAAATTGTGAAGATCTTATCGGTGGCTGATCAGATGTTGCCGTGGATTGCCTGCTGCTGATTCATATAATTTAATACTAATAACTCGCTGATGCCGGAGAGAAAATGTACTGCCCGATTGTAGGAACCCTAGGTTATGTCCTCTCCCCTGATCGCAGGAAAACTCTGCTGATCCACCGTAACTCCCGTCCTGGTGATCATCATTTGAACAAATACAATGGCCTGGGCGGCAAGATGCTGGCCAATGAAGACGTGGTCAGTTGTATGCGGCGCGAAATCCTGGAGGAGGCAGGGTTGGAGTGCGAGGAAATTCTTTTGCGGGGAACAATTAATTGGCCTGGGTTTGGCCCCAAAGGTGAAAGCTGGCTAGGTTTTGTTTTCAGGATTGACAGGTTCAGCGGTACCCCGTGCACCATCAATGAAGAGGGCACCTTGAGCTGGGTGGCAATAGAGCGGTTGGGTACCGTGCCTATGTGGGAAGGGGACCGTTATTTTCTGCCTCTGGTATTTGACGATAATCCGAAGATATTCCATGGCTATATGCCATACAGGGACGGACACCCGCTAAGCTGGCAATATGTCAGGCTCTAGTTTTAATTTTATTTACGATATGACCCGGGTTGAAATGGTACGCATGTTGCCATAAACAGCTTGCTTTGTCATTTCCCCGCGGGTATGATTTGTATAGTCGTTAAAGGGCAACCGGTTCCTGGGATCAGGGAATTATCTGCAGCGCGGAACAGGGGAGTCTGAGCCTTTTTTTGCAGATTGGAGTATATGAAAATAATGCAATAACATGATTGAAAGAGGGGAGTCTTGCAAAAATGGAACATAATGAAGATATGGCGCGCCTGGAGCAATTTGTTGAAAAGCTGATTGACAGCCACAATCAGTTGAAAAACGAGAATAGCGAAATAAGTTTTCTACTGCAGGCAAAACAGCAGGAAATCGCTGACCTGCAGGAAAAGATAAAGAATCTCCAGGAAGACAGAAGTGTTATGCATAACCGGGTCGGCGGCTTGATTGACAGAATAGATGAGTGGGAAAAGACATTTGAGCAGGAAGGGAGCGGTCAGAACAGTGACCCGGCTACCGGTGGCAGTAAAAGCCGGGCGAAAAAATCTTCTTCGTCGCTTTTTAATGTGAAGGCAGAACAATCTTCCGGTTCAGCTTTACGATAAATGACAGATATAATAAGCTTTAATGTCGTGAAGTTTAAGTGAAGGTATATGCAATGGAGCGGTTGGTCAAATTCGAGGTGCTCGGCCAGGAATATCCTTTGTATACTAATGCCCCTGAGGAAGATATTGAAGAAATTCTGCATTTGGTTAAAATGCAGCTTGAGGACAGCTCAAAATCTTCAAAAAGTATCCTGCCGGTAAACAAGGTGGCAGTCTTGACCAGTCTCAATATGGCTGGCAAGTATGTCCGGCTGAAAAGAGATTTTGAGCAATATAAACAACAGATGAGCGAGTTCGTTGACAAACTGGCGGCGGCAATAGAAAACTCTCTGCCCCCTGACAGGGAAAAACAAACCGACTTCAGTAAAAAGACTGGAGCTGAAAGTGAATCCAGGCTTGCTCAGAACGATTAAAAATGTTCTTATTAAGTGAGCGGAAATTTCAGGGAATTTGAAACGGCTGCTGCTTGAGTTGGAAAATCTCCCCTGCGCTGTTGGTGATTAACAGGTAAAGTTTGAGCCAACTCTCAAAGATAGGGCGCCTCCACTGATTCTGGATAGCAACTTCGCCTATGCGATATTACTAGAAGGGGTTATGAGCACTGCCCACCTAGCACATGTTAGGTTCTATCTTTCTGTTGACACGGCAGGGTGGGGGTTTTAATTTAGAAACGGTGCATCCAGGCGGTAAGTGAAACCGGGATGTTTAATATATAGGCCGCAGAAATCTATTTTTTCCCGGCCCTTTGTAAAAAGAGAAACTCGAGGAACTTGGAGAAAGATCGGGAGTTATCAACTGGTAATAGCAATTCCTGAAAGATCAGGTTGATATAAAAAGCAAGGAAAGTATGCCACACCTGAAAAAGTTAAAGTATAGGGTAATTGTTCTGTAAGTATTTTCACAGTTGAACTCCCGTTTATGGTTTCGGGGAGCAAAGCACTAAAATCATCCCCAACAAAAAGTTGCGCATATTCTGAGACGCCACATTTGTTTGAAAGGGGTGATTCATAAATTGCAAGTCCGGATTCTCAGCCGGAACTTTCTAGCTGCTGAAGCAAAGACCGTTCCCCTTCTTTTTTTCTTCCAAGTACATACAAGGCAATAGCTTTTCCAGCCTGCGAATCCGGTAGTGTTTTTTGCCGTACCGCTAAGCCGAAGGAGCTTTAATACAATCAGGAGGTTTGGCTCCGTGAATATATTCAGTAACACACTCCAGGTAGTTGCTTTTGTTCTTGTGGGCATTTTTATTGGCATTGCTGTCGGTGTTTATATCCGGAAGCGATTTACCGAAATACACCAGAAAAATATTGAAAGCCAGGGCAAGCAGCTCATTGAGAAGGCGATACGAGAAGCAGAACAGATCAAGAAGGAAGCCCAGTTACAGAGCAAAGATGAGGCCTATCAGCTCAAACAGGAAACTGAAAAGGAGATCCGGGAACGAAAATCAGAAGTAGTTCAGGAAGAAAAACGCCTGAGCCAGAAACTTGACCAGATCGAAAGAAAAATTGACCTGCTGGATAAGCGGGAAACTGATCTGCTGCGGCGCGAACAGTCCTTTGTGCAACAGGAAAAACTGCTTGACCAGAGAATCAGAAAAGCAGATGCCTTGATTGAAGAGCAACGTTTCAGGCTTGAGAAAATTGCAGGAGTCTCAAGAGAAGAGGCCAAGAAAATGCTCATGGAGAGCATTGAGAGTGAGGCGCGCCTTGAGGCCGGGAAAAAACTGGTGCTCATTGAAAACGAAATGAAGATGCAGGCGGACAGGAAAGCCAAAAATATACTGGCTTTGGCAATTTCGCGTTATGCCGGTGATTATGTGGCTGAACGGACAGTTTCAGTGGTGCCGCTGCCCAGCGAGGAAATGAAGGGGAGGATTATAGGCCGCGAGGGAAGAAACATACGTGCTTTGGAGGCTGCTACCGGCATAGATATTATCATTGATGATACTCCTGAGGCGGTCATCCTTTCCGGGTTCAACCCTGTAAGGCGCGAAGTTGCAAGGCTCTCCCTGGAGCAGTTGATTGCCGACGGCAGGATCCACCCGGCCCGGATTGAAGAGATTGTTGAAAAGATTGCAAAGGAACTGGAAGTAACCATGCGCGAGGCTGGCGAGCAGGTTACGTTTGATGTTGGGGTCCACGGCCTCCATGTCGAATTGATTAAACTCCTGGGGCGCCTGAAATACAGGACGAGTTACGGTCAGAATATGCTGCAGCATTCAGTGGAAGTTGCTTTTCTCTGCGGCATCATGGCAGACGAGCTGGGTATTGATGCGAAGCAGGCAAGAAGAGCCGGCCTGCTTCATGATATTGGTAAAGCGGTAGATCATGAGGTTGAAGGGTCCCACGCCATAATCGGCAGCGACCTGGCCAAGAAATATGGCGAATCCCAGGAAGTGATTCATGCCATTGCGGCACATCATGAAGATGTTGCACCTGAAAGTGTTCTTGACGTCCTTGTCCAGTCATCCGATGCACTCTCAGGCGCCCGTCCCGGGGCCCGTAAAGAAATGCTTGAGACCTATGTCAAACGCCTTGAAGACCTGGAAAAAATTGCCAATTCCTTTGAGGGTGTGGAAAAATCCTATGCCATTCAAGCGGGCAGGGATCTGCGCATCATTGTGGATAGCGGCGATGTTTCAGATTCTGATGCAACCCTGATGAGCAGGGATATTGCCAAAACCATCGAGAAAGAGCTGACATATCCCGGACAGATACGGGTCACGGTTATTCGGGAGACTCGGGCTGTGGAATACGCCAAGTAAGTGCGGAAGCTGTTTAGACTTGCACAACATTTGAATTTAACAATTTGAAAAGCCATGAATTATACCATTGATGAGCAAATATCACTGATCGAGCGGGGCACGGTCGACGTAGTCTCCCGTGAAGACCTGGTGCGCAAGTTGAAAAAATCCAGTGAAAGCGGGGTGCCGCTGAAGGTCAAAACCGGTTTTGACCCTACTGCCCCGGATCTTCACTTGGGCCATACTGTGCTGATTCAGAAAATGAAGCATTTCCAGGACCTGGGTCACGATATTTACTTTTTGATCGGTGATTTCACGGGCATGATCGGTGATCCGACAGGCAAGTCGGAAACCAGAAAACCTTTGACCCTCGATGACGTTAAAAGAAATGCTGAGACTTATAAGGAGCAGATATTCAAGATCCTTGATCCGGAGAAGACAAAGGTTGTCTTTAACAGCTCCTGGCTTGGGCAGCTGACATCGTATGACATGATCAGGCTTGCCTCGCAGCTTACTGTTGCCCGCATGCTTGAACGTGAAGATTTCCGGGTCAGGTTTGATAATGAAAAGCCTATCAGTATTCATGAGTTTTTATATCCGCTGATCCAGGGTTATGATTCGGTGGCCCTTGAGTCCGATGTTGAGCTGGGTGGGACTGACCAGCTCTTTAATCTGCTGATGGGCAGAGATCTGCAGCGCTCCTGGAACCAGGAACCGCAGGTAGTCATCACAATGCCCCTGCTTGAAGGTCTGGACGGGGTGAACAAGATGAGTAAGTCCCTGGGCAACTATATAGGTATTACAGAAACTGCCGACGATATCTACGGCAAAATCATGTCAATTTCAGATACGCTCATGTTTCGCTACTATGAATTGCTGAGTGATTTGTCTGCCGATGAAATCGGGATTCTGGCCACCGATATGCAGGAAGGGAAAATACACCCGAAGGATGCTAAGAAAAAGCTGGCCCGGGAACTGACGACCAGGTTTTATGGAGCTGAGGATGCTTCCAGGGCTGAAGAGTCCTTCGAGCAGGTCTTCAAGCATCATGGCCTGCCGGATAATATTCCGGAAGTGGTCCTGCAAAAAGCAGATGGCGAATTGTGGCTGCCCAAACTCCTTGTTGAAGCAGGTTTGACAGAATCCACCTCTGAAGCCCGCCGCTTGATAAAGCAGCAGGCAGTCACCCTGGACAACGAAAAGATAGTGGATACAGAATACAGTGTTCAGCCGGCAGGAGATATATTGATCAAGGTAGGGAAGAGAAGATTTGCCAAGATCAGCTTCCGGTAAGAATTATGATTCTGGCAGACAGTTGCTGCAAATACCGGAAAATTGAACATGGTGATCCAGTATTTTGTAATTGCAGCATGAAGCCGCATTTTTCTCGAGTTCTTTGTGTCTCTCAATAAAGATGTCTTCAACCCGGTTGCAGCGCACGCAGCGAATATGATAATGCGGGGAAGTGTCACCATCAAAGCGTTTCTGTTCACCCCCAACTTCAAGTTTTTTAATAATACCCTTTTCCGCAAGGAGATCCAGGTTGCGGTACACGGTGCCCAGTCCAATCCTTGGCAGTCTTTTCCGCACCATATCGAAAACTTCATTGGCCGTGGGGTGCGACGTTACTTTTTGCAGCTCCTCTAAAATGACCTGGCGCTGGCTGGTTAATCGCATATTGCTGTCAAACTCATTCATGGCGGACCTCCAAAAAATATCTTCACTACTTGGGAATGATTCCCTGAAATCATAGGTAATATATACACAAAGGTCAATAAAATTGCACCATGGGCAGCAAAATTATCTCCCGGGAGTGAAAATTAACCCTGATTTCTGTATGGATTTATCGTAACGGGGGGTTGAAGTAACCGAAACGGAGCATCGGGAAGATTTTTTTTAACTCTGCAAGCCAGGCCCGGATTCCCATGGGAGGGGAATCGGGATGATATTGCACGGTTTCAAGGTACCAGTCCGGGTCCATATTCAGGTTGCGCAGCTGGATAAGGTCGGGCCGGTGCTCTTCGATTAACCCACAGAGAGCTGTAAATTCCTCGGGATCATCGGTAAAACCCGGGAGGATAAAATAGTTGAGTGAGACAAATTTACTCCTCTTTTTCATGACATCAATGGATGCCAGAACATCAGCAAAAGAAAAATTAACAGGCCGGTAATAGCGGGCATGATGTTCTGCCCTGGCGCTGTTCAAACTTACCCGTAAGCTGTCCAGTCCTGCTTCGGATAGCATTTCGATTTTATCCGGCAGACTTGCATTGCTGTTGAGATTGATGGTGCCCCGCACGGTTTGGGCCCGGATTGTGCCTATGGCTTTTTGCAGAATTGAAGCCTGCAGCAGTGGCTCCCCTTCACAACCCTGCCCGAAACTGACAATTGCGCGAGAGGCCTGCTTAAGATGCGGCACTGCAAGAGCGGCAATCTCCTGAACTCTCGGCACAAAGCTGATCCTGTCCTGGGTGGCTGGACAACAGCCGGAAGGCTGCAGGGAAATACAGCCAACGCACCGGGCATTGCATCGGGGTGAGGTTGGCAGAGGCGCTTCCCAGCGTCCGAGAAAATAATTTCTGGCAGCAGGGCACCCATAGGTTAGGCAACATTTACCCAGGTGCTGAATGAGCCTGTTTTGTGAGTTTTTTTTAAGAAGTCTGACGGTTTTCTTTTTAATTTTCTCGGGATCGAAGCAGTGTGCATCCTGTCTGTGATCAGGATCACTGCGAAACGCTGACACCCAGAACCTGTCTTTATGCCAGCCGACAGCCGTGTATGCAAAAAGGGGCAGGGGGGCTAAATCATTTCCTGCAGGTTCATAAGCGGCACAGTGGATAGCAGTGTGGGCCGGGGCCATGAAGGCAGCAACCGCCTGAACCTTATCAAGGCTTGTTTCCGGGTCATGGTCAAGTACCACCGGAGCATTATCTCCAGGAGAGATGCCTATTGGCATTCTGTCGGGCAGCAGGAAAAGTTCGCTGCCCTCCGGAAGCGGCATGAGATCATCAGGATGGGGTGTGCTGAAAAAATTGCCGCTTCTCCCGGCCATGTAAAGTTCAGGAAAATTCTTTATTTCTCCCCGGGCATTTGCATAAACGAGATTCGGAATTTCATCGGGATGTAAAAGCTGCATGGGAGGAGGCTGAAAAGAAACAGCTTTCTGGAGTTATGAAGGTCTTATCTTGCTGAGAACGGAATCAACAGTGAGATAAACATCAAGATCGTCACCAAAAACGTCTTGCACCTTTGGATGGTCAACGAGATCCTCAATAATATACTGGGTAAGGTACAGGCTGATAAAGTTTGGATCTGTCGCAAGATTCCGCAGCGGTGCAATCTTGAATTGGATATCAAATTCCTCCATGTGGGAAATGGTGCGTAGCTGCTCGGAGAATAAATCGCGCATTGCCTGTTCAGAGGTAGTTTCAATGATATGGCGGTCAATGAGGCGCTGCACAAGTCTTGTTGCCAGTTCATCAGCGTTTTTAAAGGCCTGGGAGAGCATAAAGCGCCTTTCCTGTTCCCGTTTGCGGTCAATAGCCCTGATTGTTTTGTCGGTCGCGCTGTTGTTGTTGAAAACCCTTGCCATAAACACCTGCCCTTTTGAAAAATATTGAGAAAAGTTAACTGCCTCGGCCTGCAACAGAATTATCGTATATCGAAACAGTTCCCATACGGAAGGGAAATAATTTCCGGACAGACACTAATTAATACATTGTGGCCAATGTTTCAAAGAGAAAGGTTATTTAATGATTCTTTTTCAGAAATTATCTGCAAAAAGCTAAAGATTGCAGCGTATGGGGCTGAAAATACGGCGTGGGTTCGGGGAATTAAATTGTTCTGACTCCCTGCTGCTTTGTAACGCAGCTAATTCCTGAGGTAATTGATTACATAATACTCTCAGCGCCTTAGGTGAAGGCAGGCGTACATCTAACACATCAATTGGGTAAAAATACCTGTCAGGAAATCTGGGTATTACCAGGAACAAGTCTGACGAA
>Ga0209536_100007227_pt1 | contig 16866 bp, 14 predicted proteins | sample DeeMarSeWOR28_12_FD_187461 | JGI IMG/M metagenome (GOLD analysis project Ga0209536, IMG submission 187461) | Marine sediment microbial communities from White Oak River estuary, North Carolina - WOR-2-8_12 (SPAdes) (version 2) | ecosystem: Environmental > Aquatic > Marine > Intertidal zone >... | reverse complement strand
GCGAATCAGAAAGCAATTCACAAAGGAGCTTGAAAATATAAAAAAGCGTATTCTCGCCCTGGGGGCCCTGGTGGAAGAACGCGTCCGGATGGCCATCAAAGCCATTGATACCAATGATGCGGATCTGGCCCAGGAAATTATTAAAAAAGACTATGAAATCGATGAAACCGAAGTCGAGATCGAAGAAGAATGTCTCAAGGTACTGGCGCTGCACCAGCCCATGGCCATTGACCTGCGGTTTATTATTGCCGTCATCAAAATTAACGCCGAACTGGAGAGAATCGGAGATCAGGCCGTCAACATTGCCGAACGCGTGGATGTTACCGCCAAACGCGAACAGCTCGACTTTTATTTTGACTACTCTTCCATGGGCGAAAAGGCGCAATCCATGCTCAAAATGAGCCTGGATGCCCTGATCAACCTGGATTACGACCTGGCATTCAAGGTTGTCATGATGGACGATGAGGTCGACAGGATCAAAAGTGATGCCTACGATAAGATCAAAAAAGAGATGGGCGAAAACCCAGACAAAATCGGATACTTAATCAATCTGTTTTTAATTTCCCGCCACCTGGAGCGCCTGGCGGATCACGCCACCAACATCGCCGAAGAGGTGGTCTACCTGGTTGAAGGTGAGATCATCCGTCATGCGCCCTATCCACAGACCTAATCCCTGCAGCAATTACGAGAATGAATGGGGCCGCTATCAAGGTTCTCGGAAAATCGACCGGATGCTCTGATTATACGTGTTAGAACATTAAATCGGGCAAAAACAGACCGATGGAAGGAAAGGCAATCAAGAGGATCATGACGATCAGGTCGCAGACGAGAAACGGCGCAGCTGCCAGGCATATCTCTCCCAGTTTCGTATCCGGCGGCGCTGAGCTCTTCATCACAAAAAGAAGGATCCCAAAGGGCGGCGTCGACATCGCCATCTCCAGATTCAGGAGCATGAGAATGGCAAACCAGATGGGATCATACCCGAGGCCCTCGATGACCGGCATATAAATCGGAATCGTGATCATCATCATGGATACCTGTTCCATGAAGGTGCCCAGTATCATGAGTATCAACATCATGCCGATCAGGACCATAACTCGCGACATTTGAATGTCGCTGATAAGATTGACAAGCCCCATTGTGCTCCCGGTAAAAGCGAGAATAGCGCTATAGGTCTTGGAAGCGGCAATAATCATAAAGGCCATCACCGCGACATGCAGGGTGCCCCTAAGGGACTTTTTCAAAACTGCCAGGCTAAATTTTCGATAACAACATGCCAGAATAATCGAACCGATCGCACCCGTGGATGCGGCTTCGGTGGGCGTCGCAATGCCGAAAAAAATAAAACCGAGAACGAGAAAAAAAATAAACCCCAGCGGCAGGACGTATTTCGTAAATTCCGCAACCTTTTCCCGAAGGCTGTGATGCGCGACATCATAGGCCGGTGCGATGGAGGGGTTTAAGCGCGATCTTCCAAATACATATAGGCCATATAGCACTGCCAGCATGAAACCGGGTACAGCCCCTGCGATCAGGACCTTTCCCACAGATATCTGTGCCAGACTCGCATAAACAACGGCTAAAGCGCTTGGCGGAATGAGCATCGCCAGCCCGCCAACCCCCACAATGGGGCCCAGTATCATCGGATTCTTATACCCGCGCGCCTGCATTTCGGGTACCATGATCTGCCCCAGCATCGCTGTATTTGCAATGGTGGACCCGCTCAGGGTCGAAAACAGCGCGCCTCCGGTGATAACAATCAGGCTCAGCCGGCCCGGAAGCTTCCCGATCAGTTTATCAAACACATCCAGGGTGCGCTTGGCCATGCCGGAATGCAGCATCAACTCACCCATGAAAACAAAAAGCGGAATTGGGGCTAATGAGAAACTTACCAGGGAGGTAAATATCTGCTGTACGGAAAGGCTCACGCCGTCCAGCCCGCCCATAAAGATGTAAGCCCCGATAAAATTGATCAGGAGAAATGCAAAAGCGATGGGCAGCCCCAGGGCAAGAAAAAATATCAAGCCCCCGATTAAAAACATCAATGTCGCCCACCACTCCATATCTGTATCTTCCGCCTTAATTAACGCGAACAGGAACTTTCAATCAATTCTCTCCACGGCCCGGTTTGGATCTAATTTTTTTTAACAAATTGCGAACAAACTGAATCGAAAGGGCCAGACCCCCTAAAGGGATAATCAGAAAAAACGGGAATTTTGGGACGATGACGCCTTTTACTTCCATGATTCCACGTTGATAAAGATCAACGGTGTGTAAGGTGCCGAACCAAAAAATGGTGATGGAAACAATAAATCCTAAGATATCATCTATGATTTCCACTTTGCGGCGGGTCTTTGCATAAAGCCGTGAAATAACGGTATCGATCCGGATGTGTCTCTCTTCTCTCAGAAGCCATGCGGCCCCCAGAAAGGTGAACCACAACAGGCCGTACTCGGTATACTGGAGCGTCCCGATAGGTGCCCGGAAACCCAGATACCGCACCAAAGCCGCACCGGTGACAGCAAAGGTAATCACCAGAAGGATAATACCCGCCACATAAGCCAGGATCTCAATGATAAAATCAAAAGCATTCTTGCGCATTTTACCATCCCCGCTGGCCGTGCCTTACTCCCGCTAGTTCTCTATAACCCATCTCGAAAATGCGTCTAAGTGCCCAAGGCTGCGTTGTCCGGTGAAATTCCCCGAACCGTTTGTGGGGAATTTCACCGACGGGTTTCTTATTTGGTCAGCAGTTTACGTAATTTGGGCGTATACTCGGACTCCATCTTGAGCTGGCCCTGCCACCCTTCCGCATAGGCCATATCAAGATATTTTTGGGTGTCTGCCGGCGAGAACTCGGTAACCTGCATGCCGGCTTTTTTCATCTCTTTATACTCATTGCTGATATCCGCGGCGGTTCTGGCATCGATGACGATAACCTCCAGCCGCAGGGCTTCCATGAGCACGTCCTGGATATGCTTCGGCAGTTTGTCCCATTTGTCGGCATTCATCAGCAGCGGGTGAGACACTTTATAAAAAGGAGGACCCGTAACGAATTTTACAACCTCATGCCAGCCCCAGGGTCTGATACTGTCCAATGGCCACATGAGACCATCCACAACACCCCGTTGCAGGGCCTGATAGACGTCACCCGGTTTGGTGTCAACGGGATTGGCATCCAGCGCTTTTAAAAAATCGACATACATGGGCGATGTGCGAATCCGCAGACCCTTTATCTGATCCGGAGACGTAATCTTCTTAAGGGTGTAAAGCTGAAAGGGGTTCTGGCTGCCGAGGGCGCCCAGATAGGCGGCGTTTAATAACTTGCGATGAATCTCGTCATAAACGGCATCTGCCCCGACATCTTTTTCTTCCTGCGAGGTCAGCTGGGACAGCTTGGTGGTATTGGCAGCCGGCGCAATTCCGGCATAATAGGCCGCCGTACCATAGTACATATCAACCTGACCCTTTCTGAGGGCTTCGGGCTGATCCGGGATAGGAATGACTTCAGGGCCCCCGATATATTGGATCTCAACCTCACCGGGATATTTTGCTTGAAGCATTTCATTGGCCCGCTTGATGTAAGGCAGATAATCTTTGGTAACGCCGCTATGATTTTTGCCCCAGGCGCTAATGGCTTTAATCGTGGTTTTTGCGGTAGCGTCGCCAACCGTCGCGAGTGAAAAAACAACCGCCAGGCTGAAACAAAGTACGACTGCAACCGTATGCAAATATTTCCGAGACATGAGTCCCTCCTTTCCTTGTCGATTTAGATCGATAAAAAATTCCTATTTTATGGCACCCGCGGGAGCCAAAATCAAAATCACCTCCTTTCAACACAAATAATCGACATGCTGGATTTTAAATTCAAGCGTCAATCCCACGCTGTCGCATATTGAATGGCTATCATGAAATTAAAACGGCCATTTGTCAACTTTTAAGATTAAGGTTCTGGCAGCTGGCCACTGGCTTCTTGCTTCTGGTCTCTGGCTTCTTTTGACTGCACAAAATCAGCTTGCCAGAAGCCAGTAACCAGTAGCCAAGGGCAAGAGGCCGAATACCTTAATTACCACAATTTATTTTATATTTGTGGGACCTGAAACTATTTTTAGGAAATTAGATCCTCCAACTGACGCTTCATTTGATTGAGATAGGCACAGGCTTTCTCAAAGTCCGCTTTCTCTGCAGATGACATATCTATAATCGGAATTTCTTTTACACCGCCCCGACCCAAGCTGACCGGCACGCTGGTGCTAATCTCCTTCTGGCCGTATTCACCCGCTAAAATGACAGAGCACGGAAATATCTGCCCGGTATCTTGCACAATGGTGCAAACCATATCTGCAAGACCCACCGCCGATGTCCAGCCCGAGGTGCGTCCGGTGCCCAGGCTTTCATATGCATGCAAAATTTTGGGGATTTCAGCTCTGATCTGTTTCTTGGCATCTTCGCTGAAGCTGACCGCCTCTCCTTTTACCCTGACTGAGCTGAAGAGCAGCACCTGGTGTTCCCCGTGTTCGCCGACCACGGTGCCTTGGATCGCGGTGCTATCGACACCCAGAGCCCTGGCTGCCAGCATTCGAAACCGAAGTGAGTCGTTGATGGTATAACCGATTAATTGTTTGCGATCCATTCCGGTGGCGCGAAACAGGGCATAATTAAGGGGATCCACGGGGTTGGTGGCTGTGATGACAACCGCCTCGGGACAGTATTTCTTTAACAGTTCCGCTGTCTCACGAATGATGGGCAAATTGTCTTCAAGCAGCTCCGCTCGAGACGAAATTTGACGCCAGGGAGCACCGGCGGTTTGAAGCACCACCTGGCATCCGCATAGATCTTCAGCGCCACCGGTGCGGATCGTCATATTTTTGATGGGGGTTACCGCCGTCTCCAAATCCATCTGGTGGCTTTTGAGAAGCTTTGTATTGAGATCCAGAAGCACCAATTCATCGACAAGTCCTCGATAGGCAATGGCGAATGCGGCGCACGAACCCAGCGTGCCGGCGGCCCCGATAATACCGAGTTTTACGGACATAGATACCTCCTTGGGTGTCCCCCAATACTGCCGCTTTTAGTAGAAGTGGTTTCAAAAGCTTAGATCAGGTCCAAGGGCAAGGCGTCAGGCCGATCCGCCGCCGCCCTTCGACAAGCATCGGGCTATGGCGGGACAGGTCGGAAAAGTGCAGCATACATGGGTATTCGAGCATTTACCGGAGGCCTGCAACGCAGCCATTGGGCCTTAGATGGGGTTTTGAAACCACTTCTAAACAGGTAATCGCAGCAGGTTTCTGACATTATCCTCAAATATCTTCTTTCTTTGGTTGTCATCAATGTCCATTTGCTCGATGGCGTTTATGGTTTGTCGGTAATTGCGGTATCCCATTTGACTGTCACCCAGCGGCATGTCCACCGCAAACAGCATCTGATCGGGACCACAAAAGTTATGACCGCACATCAGGGCCGGTGTGTTGCCGTAAAGCGCGGTATCAAGATAAAACTTCTTGAAATATTCGATCGGCGCCTTGGACAGGGGCAATTCGAGTCCGGCACGCATTTGAAACAGGTCGTAAAAGCCGATGATTCTTTCTTCGAAATAAGGCACCATGGCGCCGCAATGATGCGTTACGAACTTCAAATCGGGATATTTTTCCAGCACCCCGCTGCATACCAGCCGCGTCATGGCAACGGTGGTCTCATAAATCCATCCCCACAAAGAGTATATGAAGTATTTTGATTTTTCCTCATTTTTGTAATCCGCGTGCGTGACCAGCCGCGCTGGATGGATATAAATGGGCAGGTTATAGTTTTGCATTTTTTCGTACAGGGGCATGAATTCCGGTGAATCCAGCGGCTTGTCATTTATGGGCGTGGTGATCTCCAACCCCCTGCATTTCAGGTCATTGATCGCCCTGTCAACCTCCTGCAATGACGACTCCATATCGTCTAAGGGCACACATGCGATGGCCGCAACGAACCGGTCCGGATATTTGAGCACCAGTTCGGCCATCGCATCATTGGCCACCTTTGCGATTTCCAGGGATTTCTTCTTGTCACCGACATTGCCGGCGCCGGGCAGACCCACCGTAATCACCTGCAAAATACCGTCATACTTGTCCAGGATACGAAACCTTTCCTCCAGATCATACAGCGGCGGTCGGTCAAAATGGGGTGTTTGAAAACCGGCTTTTTCAAGGGCTTCTTTATACTTGATCGGAGCAATGTGAGAATACGCATCAATCTTTAACGAATACATCTGTCTTCCTCCTCATTTTTTTATATTTTTTTCCATCTGCGCGGTTATGCCCTGAAGATAGGCCGCGCTTTCTTCCAGAGCATTTTTTTCATCAGGAGTGAGTTCCACTTCAATAATCTTCCGAACCCCATCCAGGCTCAATTCGGCCGGCACGCTCATGCAGATCCCATCAAATCCGTACTCCCCTTCGAGTAAAACCGAACACGGGATCGGTGCACCCGTTTTAGCGGTTATCGCAGAGACCATCGCCGCCAGTCCAATCGATGATGCCCAACCGGAAGTCCAGCCCGTGCCGAGACCGATGGCACTTTTAAGATAATTGCGATGCCGGCTGCGGATATCCGCCTGCATGGCATTATCAACGCTGACGGGTTTCCCGTCGAGTCGCAGGGAGCTAAAAAGCAAAACGGCGTAATCACCGTGTTCCCCGATCACGCTGCCCTTGACACGCGTGGTTTGAACGTCAAGCGCCTGGGCTGCAAAGTGGACAAATCGGGTGCTGTCATTCAGTGTGTATCCGAGCAATTTTTTGCGATCCAGACCGGAGAACCTATGCATCGCCAGATTGAGCGGATCGACCGGATTGGTGGATGTAATCACCACCGCCGCCGGGCAATATGTTGTGATCTTTTCGGCCCATTCTTCAACGATCGTTAAATTCTCCTGGAGTTTTTCCATCCGGGATGAGACGACCCGCCAGGGTGCGCCGGCGTTATTGATGACAATGTCCGAATCCGCGAGATCTTCCGCATGGCCCTCGCGGATATCCACATTCTGCAGTCCGGCTACGGCAATCTGCAGATCCATAATATGGCTTTTGAGCATATTGCGGTTCACATCGAACATGACCAGTTCATCCGCCAGACCCTCGGTGGCGAGCCGGTAGGCCGTACATGACCCCAGGGTGCCGGCCGCACCGATGATGGATATTTTGGTGGACATGGATTCCTCCTTTAGGCGCGGGTTGGGTCTTTTCTCTTTGAAAAACTCCATAGAAACAGGGGAACCACAATCAGGACCCCTAAAATATCACTCATCCAGCCGATGTTATAACCAATGCCCACAGGGATCAGCAACCCCAACCCGCCGATAATACTTAATAACCTCGCGCCGATCGACAGGCGATCGAAGAGGTAACCCGTCAAACCGGCGCCCAAAAAGAAGCAGCCGCACAGGGCGGTCGGAATGGCCAGCATAAACTTAGCCGGTTCTCCCAGCAGAAGCAGCGAAGGTTCGAGCACGAAAAGAAACGGCACCATCAGGGCAATGATCGCCAGCCGCATGGATGTCCAGCCCAGTTTTATCGGATTCGTTTCCGCGATGGTCGCCGCCGCGTATGCCGCCAGACAAACAGGGGGGGTTATCATGCACATCATGCCGAAATAAAAGATGAACAGATGCGCCGCCAGCGGCACGATTCCGAGTTCGGTCAATGCCGGCGCCACCAGAACGGCCAGGAGGATATAGACGGCCACCGTCGGCATGCCCATGCCCAGAATGATGCACACGATGGCCGAAAGCAGCAGCAGCAAAAAAAGATTTTGCCCGACGGTCTTGACCAGTTGCAACGAAAGGCCGAAGCCCAGGCCGCTCACATTGAGTACGCCGATGACAATGCCGGCGGCACTGCAAATCGCTGTAATTTCCAGCAAGCCGCGGCCGGTGCTGACAACCATTTGATGCAGCTTGCCGAGCGTTAAACGCCCTTTTTTCTTGAACAGGCTCAATCCCAGCAGCGTAAAAACCGCCATCAACCCGGCTTTGGCCGGCCGGTAGTTAAGAACGAACAGCGCCACAATCAGCGCCGCCAGCGGAATGGCCGAAACCCATTCGGATTTGAAGACCGACCCGATCGATGGCAGTTGATCTTTGGGAATGCCCTTTAAGCCGAACTTGGCGGACTCCAAATCGATTTGGACAAAAAGCGTAAAATAATAAAGGATAGCCGGGATCAGGGCGGCAACAACCACCTCGCGATAAGGGATCGCCAGAAGTTCGGCGATCAAAAATGCCGCCGCGCCCATCACCGGCGGCATCAGCTGCCCGCCGGTGGAGGCAGCCGCTTCGATCGCCCCGGCAACCCTTGGCTGGAAACCGGCCTTTATCATCATCGGGATGGTGATGACCCCGGTGGTCACGACATTGGCGACGGCCGCGCCCGAGATGGTTCCGAATAAACTGCTGGCGGCTACCGCCATTTTGGCCGGCCCGCCGCGGTAGCGGCCCATCAGCGCCGAGGACAAATCCATAAAAAATTTAGTCCCGCCGGTGACGGATAACCCATGGCCGAATAGAACAAACGCAAGAATAATGGTCGAACCCACCGAAATGGGAATCCCCAATATGGCATTTGCATCCAGGTACAGATAATTAATGAGCTGGCCCACCGGGACAGACTTGCCCTCAAGCATTCCGGGGAAAAAATTTGCCAGGGGGGCATAGAGGATGAAAAAAGCGGTGATGGCCACCATAAACCATCCGATAATTCGGCGTAAGGCTTCGAGCACCAGGAGTATCGTGATCGCCCCCAAAACAACCCGGGTCGGCGTTTCCAGATTTAACATATACTGGATCGACGGATAGAAGATGGCGATGTATAGACCGACAATCAGGGACAGGGCAAACAGAATCCAATCGTACCACGGAACATGTTGGAGCGGCCGGCCCTTCCGATCCGGAATCGTAATGAAAACACCCGCGAGGCTGCACGCCAGGAAGAATCCGATATACTGTTTCACCATCGGGGTAAGGCCGAGGTAGAAATGGACTTCAAGGATCCACAATGTCCCCACAATGACGATGGCAGAAAAGATCAGGTTTTCGACAAATTTCGCCGGTCCGCTCAGCGTTCTGTATTTGGATGAACGCTGTTGCGTTGATTGCCCTTCATCGCCCATAGGGTGCTTCTTTCCTTTTAGGGGAGCAGACAGCTCTCATCAGACGGTTTTGCGAATTTGTACACCCATTGAGGGGTTGCCGGGTATGGGCGGTGGCCCGTATGAAAAGGCAACCCCTCAATGCATGCATCTATTTGGCGGCTTCGCTCAACAGGCCCTTTTGTATTTTGTCCATCTCGGCTGACCAGAGACCGGCTTCTTTATAGAATTTAATGGCCCCGTCATGGTACGGGATGGTCACATTGGATTTTACCATCTGGTCGGTGCCAAAGCGCCTGAGCAGACCATGGCCTTTTTGGATCTCAGCGGGGTGCCCGTGTAAGGTTTTTACAATGGTATAGGCCGCATCATTGCTGAGCGTGGTACCCCCTGTCAAAAATACATCATAGGCCTGGACGTTGGTATCTTTGGTAATACCGACGGTGCCTTTGGCATTGGCCTTCATCAGAAAAGGATAGGAGCCCGGGAAAACTTTGGCCATTCTCTCGGCGCCTTCCTTGGAGGCGTTAATCGATAGCCACCTGATGCCGCCGGGGATGGTGGAATGGGCTTCTTTGACCTTGGCAGCCATCACGGCAAAACTGGTCACATCCAGCCGGTTCTCGATAAGCGCCTGGACCCCCACCACCACATTTGTCACCGGGACCTCTTTGACATCTTCCCAGGACAGTCCATCCGCGGCCATCATTCCGCCGATACAATAGACGATCGACAATTGGGCCGGAAATTTCGAGGCCACCCGCTTTCCGCGCATATCCTGCATGGTCATGATATCGGAGTTGTTTCTGACGAGCATGCCCACCAATAACGGACACATGACCGTTAAAACCCTTATGTTCGGACTTTTGACAAACGGTTTCATCCCCCGGTAAGCCATGCGTACATCGTTGGCGTTGTTGACGCCAAGATCGATTTTTCCCTGACTGATGGCGGGGATATAGGCGCTCGAGCCCCCGGAGGGTCGCACACGCGCACCGATTCCGGAATGATCATCCAAAACCTTTCCCAGAACACTGCCGAAGGTATAATAGATTGAGCCTTGCGGATTGGTCGCAATGAAGACGAATTTGGGCAGATCACTTGCCAGCAACCCTGCGGGCAGGGTCAGCGATATCGCCAGGCAAAACGCGATCATGAAAACGAGCGTCTTTTTAAAATATTTCATTTCAGGCCTCCTTTAGAAATGGGTTAAGGGTTTGTAACTAATTTCTTTAGCAATTTTTCAGCCCGGTAAGGATTGAAGATGCCACAGGCGCATCCTCGGGACAGCTCGGTGGATGCAGCTTTAAAATCCAGTTCGCCGCTTTCTATCTGATCGACCAGGTGCGCTACCAAAGATGTCGATACCATGGCATGTCCGCACATGGTGGTGATTTCAAGAACACCCTCATCGGGTAATTTTTCTGTGTTGCCGTGGATGCCGAGGGAATGTTCAACGGTATGGGGCGCCAGCCCTATTTCCGCGCAGAGTTTTTCAACATCGTTGTAAAGGCCCGATAAAACGACGGAGAGGCCGAAGTCCCTCTCCTTAATTTCCTTTAAACAGGCCTTTAGTCTCTCCCGATCCTTAAACACGGCATGGATTAAGCGGTTCTCGGACTGTTTTAAAGTATCCAGATCGGTGGTATGGCTGTTGCCGGTGATGGCATTGCCGAAGTTAACCAGATGGGGTTCATGGGATTCAAGCAGTTCCCAGATCTGGTGCAATTTTTCCTGGGCGTTGTCTTCATTTATCCCTTTGGCCGGCATAATCAGCATGACATAGTCTTCACTCAGGCTTTTCTCATCTCCTCTTCGGTGCAACGTGTGGGTCATCTTAAACCTCCAATTTCAGCGGTCGGCCCAGCCCGACGTTGGTTTTGGTATTGGGTCGCAGTTCAAATCCGGCTTGTTGGGCAATAGCGACCGTCGGAATGCTTCCATCGGCATCCACGAGACTGATCAAACACAGTGAAAAAACCGAATCAATTTTAGAAGACACATCCTTGAGCGCCTCGAGCGCATTTTTTAGCTTATGGTTGTCAACCGTGAATTCGATGATCGCCGAGAGCACTTTTTCATCCAAAATCTCTTCCATTACCTTGCCGGTGGCCGGGTCCGCCATAATGGCAGTTGTCGGATTCGCCGGCTCAAATTCAACTCCAATAGATGCCAATGCCATGGCGACGGTTTGAAGATCTCTAAAGCTGGTTCCCACGCCCGGCCTGCCCATCTCGATGCCGATTCCGGCGACGCCTTTGCGAAAACGGCCGGTGACGTCATTGGTCTTCATTTCCTCGGTCCCGCGACCCTCTAATTTCGTGGAAGGATGCATCGTTAACGGATTGCTGAAAAAGGCCCTGACCTCACGGGGCCACTCGAGTTCGGGCATATAGATCGCATCCGTCGGGCAAACCTCCGCCCGTAAACAAACACCGCATTCGACACATTCGTCCTGATCGATCTCGCTCAGGTCCTCACCTTCGACTGTCCGGATGGCTTGAACCGGACAATACGGCTGACAGTCTTCACAACCGATACATGTTTCTTGATCTATAAGCATTCAAATACCTCCTAACTCATTTTCTTTTTGGCATAATAATCCCGGATAATCGGATAAAAGAAAGACACCACGGATAACAGCAAAAAACCGCCGCTGATCGGTCGTGTGAACAATACAAGCGGGTTGCTATCCGATATATGCATGGCCCGCTGCAAAGAGGTTTCACAAAGCGGGCCCAGAATCATTCCCAGAACCATGGGTGCAAGACCATAGCCGAATTTTCGCATGAGGTACCCGATCACACCGAAAATAAAGGTCACCCAAACATCGACCATGCTATTGTTTAATGCGTACGATCCGATCACACAAAACAACAAAATGGCTGGCCCCACTTTGGAATAGGATATATCAAGGGTCTTTACCAGGTATTTGACTCCAATAATACCGCCGATGATGATCAGCAGGTTGGAAATCAGCAGGCCGGCAAAAATTGCATATACCAGATCGGCCTGCTGGTAGATCATCATGGGACCCGGGCGGATTCCGTGGATCAGGAATGCACCGATCATGACGGCGGTTACGGCACTTCCTGGAATCCCGAGGGTTAAAAGCGGTACCATGGCGCCGCCGCATGCGGCGTTATTGGCCGATTCGGGCGCCGCAACCCCTTCAACAATTCCGGTGCCGAATTTTTCCGGATGCTTGGACCAGCGCACGGCTTCGCTGTAACCAAAAAAACTGGCGGTCGTGGCACCCACTCCGGGAAGGGTTCCCAGGAAGGTGCCGATGACCATGGATCGCAGATAAAGCCATTTCATGCGAATGATATCCCTTAAGGGAGGCATCCCCAGTTTGATCGTTTCCTGAATTTTATGCCGCCGGGAGCTTTCTCCGGAGAAATGCTTTTCGACCTCATCGAGTACCTCTCCGACGGCGAACAGCCCCAGTACGGCTGGCACAAACGATATGCCCATGAGAAGCCCGGTCGAGTTGAATGTGAACCGTTGAACGCCCGTGGTTTCATGCATTCCCCAGGTGCCGAAAAACAGTCCGGCCATGGCCGCCAGCACATTTTTTAAAGCAGAACCGCCACCGACACCCGAACAAACACTCAATCCCAGAACGGCTATGGCAAAGTATTCGGCGTCTCCGAAGTTAAGCGCGACAGCCGACAACTGCGGTGCCGTAATCATCAGCACAAGAACACCGAAAATGCCCCCGACGCACGAGGAAAAAATGGCCACGCTCAGCGCCTTGCCGGCCTCACCCTTGCGCGCCATTTCATAACCGTCAAAGGTGGTCACGATGGAAGGCGCCTCGCCGGGGATTTTAAATAGAATCGCCGTAATCGATCCGCCATAGGTGGAGGTCACGTAAAGGGCCAGCATGATCAGGATGCCCTGAATGGGCGCCATGGTGAACGTAAACGGTATGATTAACGCAACACCCATGGGGCCGGCAATTCCCGGTACAATGCCGATGATCATGCCCAGCACGGCGCCGATGAGAATCATTGCAAAGTTTATGGGCTGAATAACGGTGATAAAACCGCCGAGTAAATGTTCCATATGGATACACTTCCTAATCCGGATAAATAGAAACCATGCGTCCCGCCGCGGCTGGATTAAACTAAAGTCGCGAAATAGGTTCAGGGTTCTGGGTTCCGGGGTTCAGCCTGCGACGCGCTGCATTCGGCCTGAGCTCATGTCGAAGGCAACCCAGTCGGGTTAAAACAACCTTGAACGCTGAACCTGGAACCTTTGAACCCCCTATCCGACACCTGACACCCGAAACCTAAAACCTGCTATTGTGAATTACTTGCGGGGCGCAGGACTAGTACAGCAGGTAGCTCAATTTTTCGAATATCCACACCCCGCGCGGCATGGGCACATACATCAGTTTCCCGAAGAGAAGATAGATGCCGGCCACCAAACCGAAACTCACAAGCAGCACCAGCCATTTTTTTCGCTCTCCCAGGAAATAAATGAGACCCGCCGTGGCTACAAACGCGGAGGGCAGAAAACCCAAATAAGCGATTGCCAGGATAAAGCCAAACAGAATTCCGGCACAGTAAAAAACGTACTTCAGATTGCTTAATTTGCCGGGTTCCGTAAGGTTTTCTTCGGTTGCAGCTTCGCCCGGATCCCGCTTTTCCGCCCTCATTAAGGACCGCAGCATAATTGCCCCGGAAAGAATAACCATGCCGATCAGGTTAAATCTGGGCCAAAAGGCAGGCCCCATTCTTTCATATCCGGCAACGGTTTCGATTTTGAGTGTAAGGGTTAAAAAGAATATAGATGCCGCAATAATAAACCCCGGAACAATGATATCTTTTTTCATAATTATCTGATCACGGACCTTTATACACGCCCATGCGCTTAAATTCTTTCGTATATATTTCGACCTGTTTCCTCAAATAGGCATCAAAATCATCAGGTCCCTGGTAGCCCGGACGCAGATGCAGCCAATTTGACTTTTCAAAATCCTGGTACATTTTGTAATCCATGGCCTTTTTAAAATTATCATGCAGATAATCCACAATCGGCCGCGGTGTTCCCTTCTTAACCGCAATACCCCTGAAAAGCCCCATGTACGCCTCGGCGCCAACCTCCTTGGACGTCGGAACGTCGGAAAATGCGCTTATGCGTTCCTCCGCAAAAACCACCAGCGGTTTCATCTTGTTGCTTTGGATGAGCTGGCTGATGGGCCCCGGTTCTTCCATGATGATATCCAGATGTCCGCCCAGCAGCGCCGCATGCTGCTTGCCGGCCCGATCGAAGGGCACCAGCTTGACCTTGATATTAAGGGCTTCGGTAAATTGACTGGCCGCAATGGCGTTAAAGCCGGTAGCGGTTCCGACCACGCCCCAGGTTTGCTGGCCGGGGCGTGCTTTCGCATCCGCTATAACTTCCTGAATATTTTTATATTTCCCATCAGGGAGCCCCACCAGCATCGTGGTGTCAAGTTGCGCCCGGATCACCGGCTGCCAGTCTTCATAGGTATATTTCACCATGCCCAAAAGGGGCGATTCGACCAGCGGAAGCATCGCGCCGGATAAAAGACTGTACCCATCTGCCGGTTTGCTCTGGACATATTCAGCGGCAACGGCACCTCCCCCGCCGGGTTTGTTGATAACGACCAGCGGATTTTTAAGATATCTTCTGGCCTGTAAACAAATTGTGCGGGTAAAGATGTCACTGCCGCCACCCGGACCACCAACGACATAAATCTCGATCGGTTTCGTTGGATAGTCTTTTGGTTTTTCCTGGGCCGTTATGAGGCCGACCGGTATTAAGGTAAAGATACACGCCAATACCACCAAACTCAAAATTTGTTTTTTCAACTGCATAATGCACACCTCCTTTTTGGGATTGTGTCCGGTCTGCCCGGACAGTTATCAATTTGCAAAATCAACCCGCAGACGACGATTCAATTCTGCGATTGTTCGGCCTGGCATTCAAATCCCGCCAGGCGCGATCGGTTTCGGATTGAATGGATTGAATCTGCTCCGGCTTTAAATGCGAGTAGCGACCCTGAACGGACAGATATTCTTCGACCGGCAATCCTTTTGAATGGTACGTTATCCGGTATTCAAGGCCGTCCATGATCTCATAAAGCGGAAAAACATTGGTCTCTACGGCCAGGGTGCTGACTCTGGGTGCCATGTTTTCGGGGATTTTCCATCCGGTGTTGCAGGGCGATAAAAGATGGATGAAGCGGGTGCCGCGAATATCCCTGGCCTTTTGAACCTTTTGCATCAGATCTTCAGGAAATCCGATCGAAGCCGTGGCCGCGTAAGGAATGCGATGGGCCGCCATGATTTCCATAATCTGTTTTTTACGCCGGGTATTTCCGGTTGGCGTCGTACCGGTCCAGGTGTGGGTGGGTGTGGCCGAAGACACCTGAATACCGGTATTCATATAGCCCTCGTTGTCATAGCACACATAAATAAAATCCTCGTTGCGGTCAGCCGCGCCGGACAGCGACTGCAGGCCGATATCAAATGTACCCCCATCCCCGGCAAATGCCAGCACCGGGATGTCTTGCCGGCCCTGGGTTTTGAGGGCATTCGAAATTCCGGCCGCGCTGGCGGCCGCGACTTCAAAGGCCGCATGATACATCGGCACGTTAATAGCGGCATTGGGAAACGGCCCGGCAATCACCGATACACATGAAGGCACGGTAACCACAATCGCTTTGGCACCGATGGCTCTCAGGACCAGTCGCATGCTGATGGCATGCCCGCATCCCGGACAGGCCGAATGACCCGGGCGCATCATATCATCAGAACGTGGCGTACAAGGCGCGCCGGACGCGGATGCATCGGATAGCGGCTGCATCATTCCTCCTTCATCCAGATCGCGCGATCAGAGAACGCCTCCCGCGATTGGGCATCTAAAACAATGCGCTGAATTAAATCGACGTGGACATCGGTGCCGCCGATTCCGGCTAAATACCCCTGAATTTGTTTTTTCACGGGGCTGTTGCAAAGGGCGGCCTTCAATTCCGCACAAAAAATTCCTTCACGTCCCAGGGATATATTACGATCGATAACCGCAATCCTGGCCACCGGATCCAAAAGCGCCCGGACCTGTGCGGTGGGAAACGGTCTAAACAGTCTGATTTTCACCAGGCCGATTTTATGACCCTTTTCGCGAAGCTCTTTCAAGGCGATACGGGCGGTGGAAGTGATCGTCGCCGAAGTCACCAGCACCAGCTCAGCGCCCTTTATATGTTCGGCTTCTACCAATCCATAACTGCGGCCAAAAACCGACCCAAACTCTTGATCGACGCTATCGGCCGTTTCCAGGGCCGCATACATGGCCTCCTGGCTGAGCTGCTTGAAATCCCGATACTGCGTCTGGTTGACCACCCCCCCGACAAAACTCGGGCGGTCGATGTCAAATCGCTGCGGTATACGGACTTGCGGCAGGAAACGGTCCACCTCTTCCTGAGCGGGCACGTCCACCGGCTCCATAAAATGGGAGATAAAATTCGCTTCAAGCACGACCATGCAAGGCAGCAGGACATGTTCGGCAATCCGAAAAGCCTGTATAACGGAGTCCAGCGCCTCTTGATTGTGCTCGACATAGATTTGGATCCAGCCGGTATCTCTTTGCGACAGGGTGTCGGTTTGATCGCTCCAGAAGGCCCAGGGCAAAGCCAGGGTCCGGTTGACACAGGCCATCACGATGGGCGTACGGGCGCCGGAGGCAAAATGCAGCATTTCGTGC
>Ga0209536_100007226_pt1 | contig 16867 bp, 15 predicted proteins | sample DeeMarSeWOR28_12_FD_187461 | JGI IMG/M metagenome (GOLD analysis project Ga0209536, IMG submission 187461) | Marine sediment microbial communities from White Oak River estuary, North Carolina - WOR-2-8_12 (SPAdes) (version 2) | ecosystem: Environmental > Aquatic > Marine > Intertidal zone >... | reverse complement strand
CCACGGCCGGTTATGCCCTGGCCCTCGCGCTGAGCGGCGATGCCGGGAATGCGGAGCGAGTCGCCCGGACCGCGTTTCAGGAGGACCTGGCCCCCGACGACCGTCGGATCCTGCGGGAAGTGTCGGACGGGGACATACAGCCGCTGACCGGTCCCGTAGAGGTCGGAGCCATCCTCTCCCTGACCGGCCGGTTCGCCGCCGTGGGGGAGAGCCTGCGTGACGGAATCCAGCTTGCAGTCATCGAGCGGAACGCCACCGCCGGCCCGGGCGAACAGGTGGAACTGATCATTCGAGACGATCGCTCCGAACCGGAGACAACGGTCGAGTTGATCGCGGAACTGGAGAGGTCAGGCGTCGCCGCGGTCATCGGACCGATTCGGTCCGGCGCCCTGCTGGATGCGGCGGGCTCGCGGGCGAGTGCGGCGCTGACGGTGGTCAGCCCGACGGCGGCGCTGGACTCGGCCACCGGACCGCACGCCTTTTCTCTGTGGGAGCGATCACGCAGGAGCCGGGCGATCGGAGAGGCTCTCGGACAGTGGCTGCCGGAGCGCATGGGCCTGTATCGCCTGGCCGCGCTCTATCCCGACTCGGAGAGTGGCAGGGAAGGATACCTCGCGTTCGAGTCCGCGGCTCTGGCCTCGGGAGCAAGCATCGAAGCTGCGGTATCCTACCAACCGGATTCGACCACTTTCCAGATCCCGATCGAGACGGCCGCGGAATCCGACCCCGAAGCGGTGCTGGTCCTCGCGGACGAGCCCGGGACCGTCCTCCAGATCGGTCCGCAGCTTTCCTACTTCGGCCTGCGAAGTCGGGTGATCGCGGGAGGCGAGACATGGTCCGACCCGGCGGTACTTCGGAGGCTCGATCCGGCATTCTCGGACTACCGCGTGGTCGCCGCGTTCCAGGATCGCAGTGCACCGGAGACGGCCTGGACCCGCTACGTGTCGGCATTCGAGAGCGAATACCGCAGGCCCGTACCCGACAATCTGCTTCCGGCCCTGGCGTACGACGCCACCCGCGTCGTGCTGACGGGCATCACGCGGGACGCCCTGGGCCGACCGGGCGCCGTCTCACGGGCGATCCTCGACGCGGGCTATCTGGACGGAGCGACGGGCAGGATCCGCTGGACCCGGGACGGTCTTCCCGCCCGTGAGGTAGACGTCCGGATGATCCTGGATCGTCGGCTCGTGGACGTCGATCCGGAGGCCATCTCGATCTGGGCGGAGGAAGCCCGGGAACGGGAAGAGCTGATGAAGGAACTCGAAGAGCAGGAAGAGAAGCAGAAGGCGGCGCGGGAGTCGGGGCGTCAGTGAGCACTCGTGAGAAGCTGCGGCGACTTCAGGAGCTCCGGGAGAGGACGCTGGAGGGAGGCGGTGCGGAACGTCTCCAGCGGCAGCACGATCGAGGCAAGTTGAGCGCGCGCGAGCGGCTCGACGTCCTGCTCGACCCCGGGAGCTTCGTCGAACTGGATCGCTTCGTGGAGCACCGTTCGAGCGACTTCGGGCTGGACGGCCAGAGGATCCCCGGGGACGGCGTGGTCACGGGATACGGCAAGGTCGAAGGCAGGACCGTGTACGTGTTCAGCCAGGACTTCACGGTCTTCGGCGGGTCGCTCAGCGAGGCCCACGCGGAGAAGATCTGCAAGGTCGTGGACCTGGCAATCCGCAACGGAGGTCCGGTAATCGGGCTCAACGACTCGGGAGGCGCGCGCATTCAGGAAGGGGTCGCCTCCCTGGGGGGGTATGCGGAGCTGTTCTGGCGCAACACGATGGCATCGGGCGTCGTCCCTCAGATCAGTGCGATACTCGGGCCGTGCGCCGGAGGGGCGGTATATTCGCCGGCGATTACGGACTTCGTGTTCATGGTCGAGGGGATCAGCCACATGTTCGTCACCGGGCCGAACGTGGTGAAGACCGTAACGCACGAAGAGGTCAGCTTCGAGGAGCTCGGGGGCGCGAGGACGCATGCAACGACCTCCGGCGTGGCCCACTTCTCGAGACGTACCGAAGTGGATTGTCTGCAGTCGATCCGGGAACTGCTCTCCTATCTCCCGTCCAACAATGCGGAGCCTCCGCCCGCGGCGGCGTTCGTCGATCCAGCCGATCGCGGCGACCCGGAGCTGCTCGACCTGATTCCGGACCAGCCCACGCAGCCGTATGACATGCATGAAGTGATCGGTCGGGTCGTGGACGACGGGAAGTTCCTCGAGGCACACGCAGGGTGGGCGGCGAACATCATTACGGGATTCGCGAGACTGGGTGGCCGTCCCGTCGGGCTGATCGCCAATCAGCCCGCGGTGCTCGCGGGGGTCCTGGACATGGATGCCAGTCGCAAGGGAGCACGGTTCGTCCGCTTCTGCGATGCGTTCAACATCCCGCTGGTGACCTTCGAGGATGTGCCGGGGTTTCTCCCCGGGGTAGCGCAGGAGCACGGCGGCATCATCGTGCATGGAGCGAAGCTGCTGTATGCCTACTGCGAGGCAACCGTGCCGAAACTGACGGTGATCACGCGGAAGGCCTACGGTGGGGCGTACGACGTCATGTCCTCCAAGCACATCCGCGGTGATCTGAATCTTGCGTGGCCCACTGCGGAGATCGCGGTGATGGGCCCGAAAGGTGCGGTCGAGATCCTGTACCGTCGGGAGATCGCCGACGCCGCCGATCCTGCCGAGCGAGCGGCGGAGCTCGAGGAGGAGTTCCGTCAGACTTTCGCGCACCCGTACCTTGCGGCGAGAAGAGGCTTCCTCGACGACGTCATCGATCCGCGGGAGACGAGGGCACGGCTGATCTCCGGCCTGGAGATGCTTGCCGACAAGCGGGACAGGAACCCTCCGCGAAAACACGGGAACATTCCGCTCTGAACCTGTTCCGGTACCCGGGAAATGCAGCTCGTACGCCCGCGGAGGTGTCATGTTTGAGAAGATCCTGATCGCGAATCGAGGTGAGATCGCACTTCGTATCGTTCGCGCATGTCAGGAGTTGGGAGTCACGGCCGTCGCGGTGTACTCCGAGGCGGATGAATTTTCTCCTCACGTACTGTCCGCGGAAGAGGCGGTGCCGATCGGCCCCCCTCCGGCCGCCGAGAGCTACCTCGACATGGATCGACTTCTGGACGCGGCCCGCCGCACCGGCGCACAGGCGATCCATCCCGGATACGGATTTCTCGCCGAAAATCCCGAGTTCGCGCGCCGGGTCGAAGAGGCGGGTCTCGCCTACATCGGACCGCCTGCGGAAGCGATCCGGGCGATGGGGGACAAGACCGAGGCCCGGGCCCGGATGCTCGCGGCCGGCGTTCCCGTCATTCCGGGCAGCGAGGGACCGATCGATTCGCTGGAGCAGGCCCGCGACGATGCCGATCGCATCGGCTATCCCGTGCTGCTCAAGGCGGCTGCCGGCGGTGGGGGAAAGGGAATGCGCGTGGTCGAGAGTGCGGCCGAGCTGACGCGCGCATTCGATGCGGCGACGCGCGAGGCGGGGCAGGCGTTCGGGGACCCGCGCGTCTACATGGAACGTTTCCTCTCCCGACCCCGGCACATCGAGATACAGGTGCTCGCCGACTCGCATGGTCGCACCCTTCATCTGGGCGAACGCGAGTGCTCGATCCAGCGACGGCACCAGAAGCTGATCGAAGAAGCCCCATCTGCGGGAATCGACGTGAATACCCGGCTGGCGATGGGCGAAGTGGCGGTCGAGGCCGCGCGAGCCGTGCGCTACGTGGGTGCAGGCACGGTCGAGTTCCTGTACGAGAACGGCGAGTTCTTCTTCCTGGAGATGAATACCCGGATCCAGGTGGAGCATCCGGTTACGGAGCTGGTGACGGGGATCGACCTGGTGGCCTGGCAGATCAGGGTCGCCGCGGGCGAGGCGCTCGACATCGAACCGGACCCCGCCTGGCCTGTCGGACACGCGATAGAGTGCAGGATCAGCGGGGAGGACCCGTTCGAGGGGTTCTTTCCCTCCATCGGTCGCATCGATTCCCTGTATGTTCCCACCGGTCCGGGAGTGCGCTGGGACGGGGGAATCGCCCGGGGCTTCGAAGTCGGGCTCCACTACGATCCGCTGCTGGCGAAGCTGATCGTACATGCCCCGACGCGCGAACTGGCCATCCTGCGGATGCGCCGTGCCCTGCGCGAACTGCAGATCGAGGGTGTCCGAACGACCCAGCCGTTCCACCTCGCGGTCATGGACGAGCCGGACTTCCGCCGCGGTGATCTCTCGATCCGATACATCGAGGAGCACCCGGAGCTGTTTCGGGACGGTGCCGCGGACTGGCAGCAGTGGGCGGCCGCCATCGCGGCGGTCCTGCTGGAAGAGGACAGAAGGGAGCGCGGTGCGATCGGCACGGCGGCCGCGAATGCCGCGAATGCTGCATCGGCGCCAGGGGGCGAGGCGGCTCGCTCGGCCTGGCAGCGGGCGTTCGATCCCCGGTGACGACGCCCCCGGTCACTTCGTCGGGCGGACCCGGCACGATTCTCGACCTCGCCATCGACTCGCTGGCCACAGGAGGGGAGGGTGTGGCGAGGGACGCATCCGGACGCGTCGTCTTCCTGCCGCGGACCGCTCCGGGCGACCGAGTGCGGGCGAAGGTGACCGCGTCCCGGAAGCGCTGGGCCCGCGCGGAGGTCGTGGAACTGCTGGAAGCGGGCCCCGCTCGCCGGACTCCACCGTGTCCCGTGTATGATCTCTGCGGCGGCTGCGCACTGCAGCATCTGGAGATTCAGGCGCAACGGAACGGGAAGCGCAGGATCGTGAAGGAAACGCTGCGCCGTATCGGAGGCATCGAGATCGATCTGCCGGAAGTGGCGCATGCGGGGAACGAGCTGGAGTATCGGAACCGGGTGACCCTCACTCTGCGGCGGAATGTTGACGGGGTTCGCTTCGGGTTCCGGAACCGTCTCGACCCGGGCGAAGTCGTGGACGTGCACGATTGCCCGCTGGCGGAGGCCGCCGTTCGCCGCGGGCTCACCGAACTCAGGGGCTGCTGGGGAGTGACCGCTTCGAACCTTCCCGAAGGAGGGGAGCTCAAAGTGACGATTCGTTCGGCGGTGGACGGTGGGGTTGCCGTTCACGTCGTGGGCGGAATCGAGGGCGCCCACGGTCGACCGGATGTGATCGCGACCTCTCTCAACGGGCTCCTGTCCTACGTGCACACCGATTCCGCGGGGCACCGGACCGTGCTCGCGGGTTCCAGCAGCTTCCCGGACCGCTGGCAGGGCACCCGGTTCGAGCTGGGGCCGGGCACCTTCCTGCAGGTGAACCGAACGGTCTCGGCGATCATGGACCGACAACTCGACGAGTTCGTCGGAACGAGGCGCAGAACCGTAATTGCCGACCTGTACTCGGGAGTGGGGGCCCGGGCGCTGCGCTGGGCCCGGGAGGGCGCACGCGTGAACGCCGTCGAGGCCGATCTGGAGGCGGTTGCCGCGGGCAGGGCCGCGGCTGCGGCAGAGGGACTCGACGTGGAGTTCTTCGGCGCACGGGTCGAGTCGGTGCCGGAGAGCTATTCCGAGGCCGAGATCATCGTGGTGAACCCGCCGCGCGCGGGACTGTCGGAACAGGTCAGCGAGCGAATCGCGGCCTCGTCGGTCGCCCGGGGGCTGGCCTATGTCAGCTGTGATCCGGCGACCCTCGCGCGGGACCTGCGTCTGCTGGCGAGCCGATGGGTGCCGACGGCTGTTCGAGCGTTCGATGCGTTCCCGCAGACTTCGCACGTCGAGACGATGGTGTGGCTGGAGCCTGCGGATCGATCTTCGAAGCGATCCGAACGATCTGCGGCGGAGCGGACATGAAGTACTTCGTGACGGTGCAGGGCCACGAGCGGACCATAGAGGTACGGGACGGGGTGCTCCACCTGGAGGGCGATCAGGTCACGGCCGAGCTTTCCAGTCTGCCCGGCACCGATCGACGTCATCTCCGGCTGGCCGACCGTTCGGTGGGTCTGTTCGCCCGGATGACGGAGTCGGGCTGGCTGATCGAACTGGAAGGGCGGGCGTTCTCGGTCCGGGTGGAAGACGAACGCGCGCGCCATATCCGGGAACTGGCCGGTTCCGCCCCGCCGAGCGACGGAAGAATCGAGGCGCGCGCGCCGATGCCGGGGCTGATCGTCAAGGTGGAGGTGGAAGTCGGCCAGGAGGTGGAGGAAGGCGCCGGGCTGGTGGTGATGGAGGCGATGAAGATGGAGAACGAGCTTCGTGCCGAGGCGGCCGGAACCGTAACGGAGGTTCAGGTGGAGCCCGGCCGGACGGTCGACCGTAACGACCTGCTCGTGGTCATCGAGCGATAGGGGACTGATACCGATGGGCAGGACCGAATCCGACCGGAAGTATGCGACCGCATCGGGAATCGAGGTCAAGACGGCCTACGGTCCCGCAGATGCGTCCGTGGATCCGGAGAACGACCTCGGAGCTCCCGGGCGCTACCCGTTCACGCGCGGCGTCTACCCGGACATGTACCGCGGCCGCCGCTGGACGATGCGCCAGTACGCCGGTTTCGGTACGGCGGAGGAAACGAACGAGCGGTTCCGGTATCTCCTCGACCAGGGGCAGACGGGGCTCTCCGTGGCCTTCGACCTCCCGACCCAGATGGGGCTCGATTCCGACGATCCGCGCGCCGAGGGAGAGGTCGGTCGGGTGGGCGTGGCGATCGACACCCTCGATGACATGAGACTGCTGTTCGACGAGATTCCGCTCGATCGAGTCAGTACGTCGATGACCATCAACTCCACGGCGGCCGTCCTGCTTGCGCTGTACGTGGCGGTGGGAGACGAGCGCGGAATCCCGCGCGACAGACTCAGCGGGACCGTCCAGAACGACATTCTGAAGGAGTTCATCGCGCGGGGAACCTACATCTACCCGGTGGAGCCGAGTCTGAGGCTGGTGACCGACACCTTCGCCTTCTGCGCCGCCGAACTCCCCAGGTGGAACAGCATTTCGATCAGCGGCTACCACATGCGGGAAGCCGGGTCGACGGCCGCGCAGGAAATCGCCTTCACCTTCGCCAACGCGCGCGAGTACATCCGCAGTGCACTCGCGCGGGGGCTCGAGCTGGAGGAGTTCGCGCCGCGGCTGAGCTTCTTCTTCGCCGCGCACAACGACCTGCTGGAAGAAGTCGCGAAGTTCCGGGCGGCCCGCAGGCTGTGGGCCCGTTTGATGCGCGAGGAATTCGGGGCGTCGGATCGAAGTGCCCGGCTCAGATTCCACACGCAGACCGGAGGCTCCACTCTCACGGCGCAGCAGCCCTTGAACAACGTGGTCCGGGTCGCCGTTCAGGCGCTGGCGGCAGTTCTCGGAGGAACCCAGTCGCTGCATACGAACGGCTTCGACGAGGCCCTGTCGCTGCCGACGGCCGAAGCCGCGAAGCTGGGGCTGCGCACGCAACAGGTGATCGCCGAGGAATCGGGAGTCGTCGCGACCGTCGATCCGCTCGGAGGCTCCTGGTATGTCGAGTGGTTGACCGACGAGCTCGAGAGGCGTGCGCGAGAGTACCTGGAACGGATCGATGAACTGGATGGAGCGGCGCGCGCGATCCCGTTCATGAGCGAGGAGATTCACCAGGCCGCCTATCGATGGCAGCTGGAGCTGGAGAGCCGAGAACGCAGGGTGGTGGGAGTGAACTGCTACGAGGAAGATGAGACGCCGCTGCAGCTGGATCGACCTGACTTTGCGCAGCTGGGAAGGGACCAGGCGGCGCGACTCGCCTCGATTCGCGTCGACCGGGACGACCATGCCGTGCGCCGCGCCCTCGCACAGGTGGACCTGACGGCCGCGGGCACCGGGAACCTCGTCCCGGTGCTGGTGGAGGCGGTGAAGGTGCGGGCGACGCTCGGAGAAATCAGCGGAGTCCTGCGCGAGCGCTGGGGATCTTATCAGGCCTGATCCGGAGCAACCCGGAAGGCCGGAAGAGAGTGAGCCGATGCCGACATACGAGTATGAATGCGATTCCTGCGGGATCTCGTTCGAGCGACTGCAGCGGATCAGCGATGAGCCGATCCGGGCGTGCCCCGAATGCGGCGGCGAGGTCCGGCGCCTGATCTCGACGGGAGGTGGACTGGTGTTCAAGGGGCCCGGCTTCTATGCGACCGACTACAAGAGCGGTGCGCGCGGGGCGCCGAAAGCGGGCTCAGCCGATGCGGGAGCGAGCGGCAAGAACGGCACATCCGGCGAGGCGAAGGGGGAGGGCAGTAAGGGAAGCACCGGGGGCGGCGGGAATGACGACAGCTGAGTCCTTGGTGATCGCGCCCGAGGGGCTGATCCGGGCGCTGGCCGAGGCCCTCGAAGCAGTCGGTGCGCCGGAGGGGTTCTCGCCGCGCATCGAGCGCCCCGGTGATCCGTCCCACGGCGACTTGACCACGAATGCGGCGATGATCCTCGCTGGCGCGTTGAAACGATCGCCCCGGGACCTGGCGACCGAGCTCGCGGGTCGGATCGTGCCCGGCCGGAACGGAGTGGCGTCGGTCGAAGTGGCCGGCCCCGGCTTCTTGAATTTCAGGCTCGATGACGGGGTGATCTGGGACGCGCTGGCGCGAGTCGTTCCGGCCGGGGAGGACTGGGGGCGATCCGAGTCGGATGCCCCGGAACGGGTCAACGTGGAATTCGTTTCGGCCAACCCCACGGGCCCTCTGCACGTAGCGCACGGCAGGGGGGCCGCCATCGGGGATGCGGTCGCCTCGCTGCTGGAGTGGACGGGCCACGGCGTAGAGCGGGAGTTCTACATCAACGACGCGGGGCGACAGATCGAGCTGCTGGGGCAGTCGGTCGACGCCCGGCTGCGTCAGGCCCGGGGAGATGCCGCCGGAGTGCCCGAGGGCGGCTATCAGGGCGAGTATGTGGCGGAGGTCGCCGCCATGCTCACCGCGGAAGACACCGGCACGGGAGTCTTGCCGCCGGTCGGCGTTGCGGAGCCGTCCGGCGAGCGCGAAGCGAGGATCGCGATGCTGGCCGATCGGGCTGCCGTGATCCTCCGGGATCAGCAGGCGGAAGACCTGGCCGCGTTCGGCGTGCGATTCGACGCCTGGTTTCCCGAGAGCCGTCTGTTCCAGGGAGGGGCAGTGCCGTCTCTCCTCTCGGGGCTGGAAGCTTCGGGAGCGGCATACCGGGACGAAGGCGCCCTGTGGCTGCGGACATCCGCGCATGGAGACGAGAAGGACCGGGTGCTGGTCAAGAGCGACGGGTCCCACACCTATTTCGTCTCCGACATTGCCTATCACCTGGACAAGAAGGCGCGAGGTTTCGACCGCGCGATCGACGTGTGGGGGGCTGATCACCACGGTCACGTGCGACGCATGCAGGCAGCACTCGAGACCGCGGGTGTCGACCCGGATTTTCTCGAAGTGATCATCATCCAGCTCGTGACCGTGATGCGCGGCGGCGAGGAAGTGAAGATGAGCAAGCGGGCCGGAACCTTCGTCACGCTCCGCGAACTGCTGGATGAGACGGGACCGGACGTCGCGAGATATTTCTTTCTCATGCGTCGGGCGGAGGTTCCGATGACCTTCGACCTGGACCTCGCGCTCGACACCTCGGAAAAGAACCCGGTCTACAAGGTGCAGTACGCGCACGCTCGCATGTGCCGCATCTTCGAACGTGCCGGCATCGACCCGGATCAGCACGCGATCTCCGCCGACGGCCTCGCCGTGCTCGACCTCGATTCCGAGCGGGAGGTCGCGAAGGTCGTGCTCCGGTTCCCGGAGGTCGTCTCCGCCGCGGCACGCGCGCGCGCTCCATATCAGGTCTGCACGTACCTGGAGCAGCTGGCGGGTGCCGTCAATGGCTGGTACCACGAAGGCAACGTGGACCCGGAACGAAGAGTGCTCGCCGAAGGCCCCCGGCGGGACGCACGACTCGGCCTCGCGAACGCGGTCCGGGTCACCCTGAAGCAGGGCCTGTCGCTGCTCGGGCTGTCGGCGCCCGAGAGGATGATTCGGGAAGAGGTGGAAGAGTGAGCAACGGAGAGCGCACCCCGGCGGATGCGGCCGACGCGAAATCGACGATCAGCTATCGGGAAGCCGGAGTGGACCTGCGCGCCGCCGAGAGCCTGACGCGCCGGCTCGCAGCGCTGGTGGAGGGCACGAAGACGAGCTCGACGGACGGTGAATTCGGTTCGTTCGGAGGCAGATTCCGACTCCCCGAGCCGACCGAGCTGGTGGCCAGCGCGGATGGGGTGGGCACCAAGGTGCTGATCGCGGCGCGGGCGGGCGTCCACGATACGGTGGGCGAGGACCTGGTCAATCACTGCGTCAACGACATCCTCGCCGAAGGCGCCGAACCGCTGTTCTTCATGGACTACTTCGCGTGCGGCAAGCTGGAAGGCGACGTCGCATTCCAGGTGATCGAAGGGGTCGCACGCGGCTGCCGGAACAACGGATGTGCGTTGCTGGGTGGTGAGACCGCCGAGATGCCGGGAATGTACGCGCCCGGCGAATACGACCTGGCGGGCTTCATCGTAGGCCGGCGCGTCTTCGACATCCCGGGCAGGAGCGCCGTTCGCGACGGGGACCGGCTCGTGGGCCTGCCTTCCTCGGGTCTGCACACCAACGGATACAGCCTGGCGAGAGCTGTCCTGTTCGACCGGCTGCGGCTCGACGTCGGAGACCCGTACCCCGGACTCGACGGGGAGTCGGTGGGCGAGGCGCTGCTGCGGGTGCATGTCTCGTATCTGAATCCGCTGCGGGCGGTGCTCGATGCAGGCCGTGTCCGCGCCCTCGCACATATCACGGGTGGTGGAATCCCGGGCAACCTGGCGCGGGTTCTGCCGTCGACGGCCGACGCGGTGGTCGACCTGAACAGCTGGACGCCTCCGGCGCTGTTCGAGGTGCTCGCGGCACAGAGCGGCCTGCCGGACGATGACCTCTACGAGACCCTCAACATGGGCGTAGGGATGATCGTCGTGGTGCCCGAAGAGCAGCTCGCTGCGGTTCTCGCGGATCCCGGTGTGCAGGGTATCGGCGGGTTCGCGTGCGGTGAGGTCGTATCCGGCGACGGCGGCGTCCGGCTGGTCCGATCCGCATGACGGAATTCGGGCCCGAGGAAGCCGCCGCCATGCGCAGGGCGATTGAGCTGGCGGAGAGAGGCACAGGGCGCGTGCAGCCGAATCCTCTGGTCGGAGCCGTGGTCCTGGATGGCGCCGGACGGATCGTCGGCGAAGGGTACCACGCGGAATTCGGGGGTCCGCACGCGGAGGTGGTCGCGATCGAGCAGGCCGGGAGTGCCGCAGCCGGCGGGACGCTGTACGTGACCCTCGAGCCCTGTGCGCACCTTGGCAAGACGCCGCCCTGTACGCGGGAGATTGCGGCGGCGGGCATTCGCAGGACGGTGTTCGCCGCCGCGGACCGAAATCCGCAGGCGGCAGGAGGAGGCGAGGATCTGCGACGGCTGGGAGTCCAGGTCGACTCGGGCCTTCTGGCGGAGAGCGCGGCTCGCGTCAATGCCCCGTTTCACTGGTGGCAGGAAACGGGCCTGCCATTCGTGGGATTGAAGCTCGCCGTTTCGCTGGACGGAAAGATCGCGGCGCGACGGGGCGTCGAGAGTCGGATTTCGAGTCCCGAAGCCCGGGATCACACCATGCGTCTTCGGGCGGCGGCCGATGCGATCATGGTAGGGGCGGGTACCGTGCGCGTGGATGACCCTCTGCTCACCGTGCGGGGCGCGCCGGTTCCGAGGATCGCGCCCGTGCGTGTAGTAGTGGCCGGCAGCGCGGAGGTGCCGCTGGAGTCCCGACTCGTTGCCACGGTCGGACAGGCCCCGGTGCTCGTGTTCGTCGGACCGGAAGCGGATTCGGCGAGGTCCCGGGCACTGTCGGCCGCCGGTGTCGAGATCGAAGTCGTGCAGCGTGAGCCGGAAGGCGGACTGGATCTGGCCGCGGTCCTGCGCAGGCTGGGCGATCGGGGGATTCGATCCGTCCTCTGCGAGGGCGGGGCATGTCTGGCGAGCGCGCTGCTGTCCGGCGGATTCGTGCAGCGATTGCACTGGCACCTGTCGCCGGGTGTGCTGGGTCCGGGCGGGCTGGAGGCGCTGAATCGGCCGTTCGACGGAGGCTGGACCGTGTCGCGCTGCAATCCGGCAGGGACCGATGCGCTGATCGAGTGGGAACACGAGCGGCTCCAGGCCGTGTTGAAAGGAGTCTGAATGTTTACGGGGCTCGTCGAGACGATGGGCACGGTCGAAGACCGTGAGGAGTTCCACGAGGGCATGAAGTTCCGCGTGTCGGCTGCGGACTTCGCCGCGAAACTGTCGGAAGGCGAGAGCGTGGCGATCGACGGCGTGTGCCATACGGTATTCGACGTCGAGGCTGCGCAGGGGAGATTCGCGTTCGAGTCCATCCGCACGACGCTGTCGCGGACCACGCTCGGGGAGTTCCGGCCGGGGCGTCTGGTCAATCTCGAGCGGGCGATTCGCGCCGGAGAGCCGATGGGCGGGCATATCGTCCAGGGGCATGTCGACGGCACGGGAGAGCTGATCGAGATCGAATCGGCGGAGGAGACGGTGTTCCTGCGGATCATGCTTCCCGACGAGGTCCGGCGGCTGACGGTACTGTACGGTTCGATCGCCATCGACGGCATCAGTCTGACCGTCAACCGTTTGCTCGATGCTGTCGCGGAAGTCGCGATTATCCCGTATACATTCCAGCATACGAACGTCGCTCGCCTCCGGCCGGGCAGCAGGGTGAACATCGAGGCGGACATGATCGGGAAGTACGTGGACCGGCTCCTCGAGCCATATCGATCCATCGCCGTCTCGACCACCGGGGTCGGACGTCGATCCAATCCGAATTGAGACGCGGGAGTGAATTCGTGCGGTCGTCTGCAGATACCAAGGTAGAGGAAGCGATCCGTCATATCCGCGAGGGCGGCCTCGTCATCATCGCGGACGACGAGGACAGGGAGAACGAGGGTGATCTCGTCTGCGCCGCGGACAAGGTGACGCCGGAGATCATCAATTTCATGGCGACGCACGGAAGAGGACTGGTCTGCCTGACGCTGGCGCCCGAGATCGCCGATCGGCTGGATCTGCCGTTGATGTCGGATGGGCGCAACTCGGATCCGAACGGCACGGCGTTTACCGTCTCGATCGACGCCACCATCGAACAGGGGGTGTCGACCGGAATCAGCGCCGCTGACAGGGCACGGACGATCCAGGTCGCGGTGGACCCGGATTCGAGTCCATCCGACCTGATTCGTCCCGGCCACATCTTCCCGCTGCGGGCGAAGAGCGGAGGCGTGCTGCAGCGGGTCGGACAGACCGAGGCGTCGGTGGACATCGCGAGGCTCGCCGACTGCGCCCCGGCGGGAGTGATCTGCGAGATCCTGAACGCCGACGGCACGATGGCGAGGCGTCCGGAGCTGGAAGTGTTTTCGGAGCAGCACGGCCTGCCGTTCGTCACGGTGGCGGACCTGATCGCCTATCGCCTCGGACACGAGCGGCTCGTGCACCGGGTTGCGGAAGCGAGACTTCCGACGCCCTTCGGGGAGTTCAAGGTCGTCGGGTATCGCAACGACGTGGACAAGCGCGAGCATATCGCTCTCGTGATGGGCGATGTCGAGTCCGCCGACGATGTCCTGGTGAGGGTTCATTCGAAGTGTCTGACCGGGGACGTGTTCGGCTCCGAGCGCTGTGACTGCCAGATCCAGCTGCAATCGGCGATGCGACACGTGGCCGGCGAAGGGCGCGGCGTGATCGTGTACCTGGACCAGGAAGGTCGGGGAATCGGGCTGCTGAACAAGCTCAAGGCGTACGAGCTGCAGGATCGGGGGCTGGACACGGTCGAAGCGAACGAACACCTGGGTTTCCCCGCCGACCTGCGCAACTACGGGATCGGAGCGCAGATCCTCGTGGACCTGGGGCTGAAGCGGATCCGGTTGCTGACGAACAATCCGAAGAAGCTCAGCGGGCTGGAGGGCTTCGGGCTCGAGGTCACCGGCCGGGTGCCGCTGGAGGCGGATGTGACGGATCTCAACCACGACTATCTGAAGGCCAAGCGGGAGAAGCTCGGGCACCTTCTCGGCTCATCGTGACCGCATCCGGATCGGCGTTTCCGGTCGCGGCCCGATTGAGAATCGCGATCGTCGTCAGCCGCTTCAACGAGCCCGTAACGCGACCGATGGAGGAAGCGGCGCGGCGGACCCTTGTCGAGGCCGGTGTGGCGGAGGCCGCCATTTCCACCCACCACGTTCCGGGAGCCTGGGAATTGCCGCTCTGCGTTTCGTGGTTGCTCGAACGGGGAGAGCTCGACGGAGTCGTGGCGCTGGGGTGCGTGATCCGTGGGGAGACGCCACACTTCGAATACGTGTCGCTCGGGGCGACGAACGGTCTGGAGGCGCTGGCGCGCGAACACGGGATCCCCATCGGGTTCGGTCTTCTCACCACGGACACCGCCGACCAGGCGCGCGCACGATCGGGCGGTGCGAAGGGCAACAAGGGAGAGGAGGCGGCGATCGCGGTGCTTCAGATGTGTGAGCTCGCCGCCGCCCTGAGATGACGGGCTTCAACCCGAGGTCGCGGGCGCGCAGCTGGGCCCTCCAGGTGCTGTATGCCTGGGAGGTGTCCGGCACGAGTCAGGCACTCGACGAATTCGCCGGACCCACGCTGGCGTATCGTGACATCTCGCCCCGCTATCGTCCGTATGCCGAGGAACTGCTCGGAGAACTCTCCCGGAGGATTCCCATGGTCGACGCGCTGATCCAGTCGCACCTTTCGAACTGGCGTCTGGAGCGTCTGACGGCGATCGATCGGGGGATTCTCAGGCTCGCGACGACGGAGCTGGTCGCCATGCCCGACGTGCCGCGAAAAGTAGCCATACACGAAGCGATCCGACTGGCCGAACGGTACGGCACCGAGGAGAGCCCGCGCTTCGTCAACGGGGTTCTCGACGCCGTGGCTCGGGGCCGGTTGCCGGCGGACTGAGACCGGTCGCCGCGTGCGGATCCTCGTGGTGAACTGGCAGGACAGGGAGAATCCCCGGGCGGGCGGGGCGGAGATCCACCTGCACGAGATATTCGGTCGACTCGCGGCTCGCGGGCACGACGTGCAGCTTCTCTGCTCGGGCTGGAGCGGCGCCCCCGCCGTCGCGGAACTGGACGGCATCAGAGTCCTGCGAACGGGAACGCGCTACACGTTCGCCCTGCATGCGCGGACTGCCTTTCAGGACCGGCTGTTCGCGGGCCGCGAGTACGACGTGATCGTGGAGGACATCAACAAGTGCCCGCTGTTCTGCACGCACTGGTCCCCCGTTCCCGTGGTGGCACTGGTGCCTCACCTGTTCGGAGGTACCGCGTTCCGGCAGGAACTGCCGCCGGTCGCCGGCGTGGTGTGGCTGGCCGAGAAGCTGATGCCGGCCGCCTATGCCGACGCCCCGGTGCTGGTGATCTCCGAGAGCACGGCGGACGATCTCGTCGGGCGGGGCTTCCGCCGCGAGCACATCGTCGTCAGCTATCCCGGAATCGACCACAGCTTCTATACTCCAGATCCCGGATCGGCCCGCTTTGCCGACCCGACGCTGGCCTATGCCGGTCGGCTGCAACGGTACAAGAGCCTGGACGTCGTGCTGCGGGCTCTCGCACGGCTGCGGGAGCGAGGCATCGGCGTGAAGTTCGTGATCGCGGGCCAGGGGGAGGACCGCCCCCGCCTCGAGTCGCTGACCGGGTCACTGGGACTGCGCGACCTCGTGAGCTTCGCGGGGTACATCACGGAAGACGGGAAGCGGGAGCTGCTGCGAAGGGCCTGGGCGAACGTCTATCCGTCGCCCAAGGAGGGTTGGGGAATCAGTAACATCGAGGCGGCGGCCTGCGGCACCGCCTCGCTGGCGAGCGACGCCCCCGGCCTGCGGGAGTCGGTCGTGGATGGAGTGTCCGGATTCCTGTTGCCGCACGGCGACGTGGCTGCGTGGTCCGAAGGCATTGCCCGGCTCGTGCTGGACCCGGAGCTCAGAGATCGTCTCGGCGAGGGGGCGATCCGGCATGCCGCCGGGTTCACCTGGGACCAGGCGGCGGATGAAACGGAAGCCGTCTTGCAAACCGTTTTGTGAACTGGAGGGAGGGACGCGATGCAGATCATCATCTCCGGCCGGAACGTGGATGTCACCGACGTGATTCGCGACCACATTGAGGAGAGATTCGAGAGACTGTCGAAGTTTGAGTCTCGCGCTTCGCGGGTCGAGGTGACGCTGGCCGAAGAGAAGACCCGCAGCATCGCCGAAGCCGTAATGAGTGTCGACGGCGCAGGAACGATGGTGGCGAAAGCCGAGGCGTCGGAAGTGCGCACGGCGGTCGACAGGCTCTACGACAAGCTGTCCCGGAGAGCACGCAAGGAGAGAGAGCGGCGCCGGAATCACAAGGCACCACCCGGGGCGGAGATGATGATTCCGGCGGAAGAGTCCGAGGAGTGAACGTACTGACCGTCGCCGAGCTGCTCGACAGGCGCGGCGAGCTTCTCGAACTGGAAGTCAAGGCGGGTGTCGAGGGACTCGAGCGGGAAATCTCCGGGGCTGACATCTCCAGCCCCGGACTCGTTCTTGCCGGGTTCACCGATCGGCTGCCACGGAAACGGTCGCAGGTGCTCGGAGAGACCGAAATCATGTATCTGCGATCGCTGGACGACGATCGCAGGGCCGAGGTGCTCCGCGGGTTCATCGCGCACGATCCTCCCTGCATCATCGTCACGAAAGGGCTGGAGCTGCCCGATGAACTGGTTCGGCTTGCCGACGAGTCCGGCGTGCCGCTGCTGCTTTCCTCACTCAAGACGGGAGAGTTTTTCCAGCGCATCAAGCCGTTCCTGGAGGATGAGTTCGCGCCATCGACGGCGATCCACGGGTCCCTGGCCGATGTGTACGGCGTCGGACTCCTGTTCGTCGGTCAGAGCGGGATCGGGAAAAGCGAG
>Ga0209536_100007225_pt1 | contig 16867 bp, 12 predicted proteins | sample DeeMarSeWOR28_12_FD_187461 | JGI IMG/M metagenome (GOLD analysis project Ga0209536, IMG submission 187461) | Marine sediment microbial communities from White Oak River estuary, North Carolina - WOR-2-8_12 (SPAdes) (version 2) | ecosystem: Environmental > Aquatic > Marine > Intertidal zone >... | reverse complement strand
GTCCGTGCCTTCGGCGACCAGAATCCTAATCGGCGTCAGTTGGGGCACGTAATGAAACCAGATTGGCGGGCGCATATGAAAATCAACCGTCCGACTTAGTGCGCGCGCGGATTCTATGTCGCCCTGGTCAAGAGCCAACTCAACTTGAAATGCTCGGACAATTTCCAACGAAATGGCGTTCTCGGTTTCCTCCAGGTAATTCCTAGCCATCAGAAGGACGCGGTCCGCGTCCTCAAGACGCTCTTGCGAGCGGTAGATGCGTGTCAGGGCACAAACAGCATTGGCGAGATAAGAGGGAGCGCTCAGCTCAAGTCTCTGCAACAAGGCGAGTAGGTATGTTTCTGCCTTCGCAAGATCATTTTTCAGATAAGAGATGATTCCGTTGAAGTATCGAGCTTGACTCACCGTGTCCCAAAGTTGGAACTTCTCTGCAATCCGTAGACTCTCGCCCGCCGCTATCTGAGCCCCGTCCAGGTCGCCTTCCATAAAGTTGGCCAGGCACAAGTAAAACAGGAGTTTGGCTCGCGAATTGACAGCCCAAGTGGGATTTACAAGAGTCTCTCTGAGGATGCTGATGCTTCGTTCATGATCGCCTGACATCTGCCAGCCAATGGCCTGGGCAGCGATAGAATGCCCACGAAGATGGAATGCCTGCACCGGTAGCAACTCGAGTGCCCTTTGGCCATTGGCAATGGCGTTGGCGGCTTGACCCACCATTACGGAAAAGACGGCGTCTATTGCCGCAATTTCGCCAGTTACTGACTTTGACAACTCTGAATCGGCAGCAAGGCTCACAACACCGCGTTCCGCCCAATTCCGGCCCTCTACAAGCTCCGTGTCGCGGCCGCGAACGACAGCGATATGGGCCTTGCTGATAGAAAGCAGTGGCTCATTGGCAACAAGCTCCTCCGGGAACAAGTCAAAACAACGCTCCAGATAGTTCCAATTATCCTCGTTCATGTAATCGTGACGTCGCTGGGCGAACAATTCCACTGCTGTTGCGTTGTCTCCTGCGGCCAAGGCATGCAGGATGGCCGGCTGAAGCAGGTCATTCATGCCGTACCAGGCGCTGGCCCGCTGGTGCATGCCCGCGATTTCTTCGTCGCTCGCTTGGCTGCGCAGTTGCGCCTGCAGGTTTTCCTGGAAGAGGTGATGGAAGCGGAACCACTCGTCCCTGTCGTCCAGATCAATCAAGAACAGGTTGGCTTGCCGTAACCACGCAATAAACGCCTCGCCGGTCAGCGGCCCGCCTTCGCTTACCTCCCCCTCCTCCTGACAAACAGCCTCGCACAACGGGGCACAGAAACGGTCCAGCAACGACGTCTTCAACAACCACGCCTGCTTCGCCGGCGGTAAAGACCCCAGGACTTCTGCCAGCAGGTAGTGGTGTAAATAGCGGCTGTCGCCACTTATGCCGGGGCCCAGATCGGCCGTCGCCCGCCTTTGTTGCAAAGAGAGCGCCGCCAGGTGTAGGGCGACGGCCCACCCTTCCGTCTTCTCCGTCCACGCGGCGGCAAGGTCCTCGTCGATCACCTGCTGCAACATCTGCGCGAGCAACGCCGCCGTTTCCGCCGTGGAGAAACACAATTGGCGCAGCCGCACCTCCGTGATGCGCCGGTAGGCGCGCAGCGACGCCACCGGCAAAGGGGGGTCCGCCCGGCCAATGAGGACCAGATGCATCCCTGCCGGAGGATGTTGCAGCAATTCGGACAGGAAATCAAAGATGGATTCCTCGTGGATGCAGTGGATATCGTCCAGCACCAGAATGAAGGGCACCGTCTTCTGCGTCAGGTCATTAAGCAGGTAACGCGCTAGCCGCGGCGCCGGGGGCAGTGAGGGCGCTTCCAGCAGCGCCTGCGTTTCCAGCGTGATATCGGGAAAAGCCGTCTTCAGCGCTGCCAGCAGGTAGCCGACGAAGGTACGCAGGTCGTTGTCCCTTTTGTCGAGCGAGACCCAGCCGCTGGGGCTGTCGCAGGACTCTAGCCACATGCTGGCCAGCACGCTCTTGCCGTAGCCGGCCGGGGCGGAGATGAGGGTTAACGGCCGTATTTTCCAATGTGCGTTAAGCTGATCAATTAGCCGCGGCCGATGGACAAGATCGGCCTGTAGTGGCGACCGGTAGAGCTTGGTCTGGATAAGAGGAAGCGCTTCTGTCATGGCTGGTACCGAGGTACTATTATAGCCGAGACTGGACTCAATGCACTAGGCACAATGCTCATCCCGAAATCACTTAAACCCAAAGACCCATCTAGCTTCATGGGACTAAGTTTGCTACTCGTGGTACCAACAACCGTACTGCTACCGCTGGATCGGCCAGAACAGATATGTTCTTTAGTTGTCTCACCATGTAAGAATTGGTCAGATGGGTACTTCAATATCACCCACCTGGCCGATGTCTTATGCCGGATTACGTATTAATGTTACATTGCCCAATTTTTCGGCAACGGTTCTGACAGAAGATCGACAAGTATCCGAAAAAATCCACGACGGGCAATGTCACTCTCGATGATTCCTTCATGGCTTTAGAAATCATAGCTTTTGTGAGCTTTCGGTCCCAGCCGAACGGTGATTGGGCCCCCGATCAACTGAACCCCAACAATCAAGATAGTGAACGACATTGGCCCGGAGATCCCATAAAGAAGAAAGCCCTATTTCCTACGGATAGCGATCTGCTCCTGTCCGCTCTTGAACCCTTTCGTGAATCGACAGAAGTTCAGATAAAAGTCTACGATTTATCAACAACACTCGGCCGGTTTCAGGGTTTGTTTAATAGCGTTTTTCAAGCGCCAGCGGTCATCATCGACGGAAAGCGTCATATTGGATGGAAAGCCGTCCACTTGGCCTTGAGCAGACTCCAGGAAGAAGCTGCTTGAGCGTTGAACCAATTATCCCCACCATTGATGGGAACAAAATTTCACATCAGAACGTCAAGATAACGTATGCCCTTTGTATAGTCTTATGGATCCACAAGGAGGGACCCTTGAAGATAACGATTCTAATTATTCAAATTTTCCTTGTTGTAACCCTCTTAGTCGGATGCTCATCAGAGGTTGCGCCTCCCGCAACCACACCGACCCCTCTACCGATAGTCGTGAGCGATGAGACATCTCAACCGACTTTGCCTCAAGTTAACACCGAATCTAACCCAATTGATGAAACTGAAGATCCACCGACAGCCGAAACATCAGAGTTGCTAACCGAGCCAGTTGATGAAGTCGTCATCGATAGCCTGTGGTCGCTCAGGATCCTGGATCACGACCCGGTAAAGGGCACGATAACAGTTAGGGGATTCATAAAAGACGGTTGCCTGGGCATCACTGGATGGGAGCAGAACGTTAGTGACAACAGTATATTTGTCCGTCCTATTCTCAACCAACTGGAGGACGAGCAATGCCTCGATGGGCAGGTTTCATTTGATGAAACCATCGATCTAGATGTGCAAGAGTTAACGGCCACCGAGCTCATTGCTGGCGATTACTTCCTGAATGTCAACGGCTGGACCATGCCTCTTGCTCCGGCGATTTCGAGCGGTCTGCTTCAGGAAGAGGTGACGGGCTGTCCGGCCGGCGGTGAAGGTCAGATCCTCTACTTCAATGAGGCGGCCGGGTTCTGCCTCTTATTCCCCGATACCTTCACCATGCGGGACGACGAAGCGCCAAACGTCGTCAGCTTCTATGGGCCGCCCCTCGATGAGCATACCTTGGAACCTTTGCGGGCCATACTGACCATCACTTACCAGGAATCAGCCCAGGGATGGACCCTGGAACAGATCGCCAATCAACGGCAAGCCAGCTACGATGGCACAGACCGGGAATTGATCACCACCCCGGCTTTCCTGGACGGCCAGCCTGCCATCCAGATTGAAGGGGAAGGAGAAATGACCAGTATGCTCCAGATCATCACCATTCACGATGACGTCATCTATGCCATATCAGTCGCGCCCTATGACGAATTTCCTCAGGCTGCTGAAGATGTGAATTTAGTGTGGGACCTGGCGCTCGATTCGTTCAAATTCATCCGGCCGCCGGTAGGCCAGGAAGAGGGGCAGATCATCTCCTTGGATGAATTCGAGAACTTATTGCAAGAAGCCATCACCTCCCACAACTACGATAGGTTGCAGGCATTGATGGATGAATCCTTTGGTTTCGCCTTCTGGCGTTCCCAGGGTTACGAAGCAACGCCTGAGGAAGCGATTGAGCAACTACGCCTGACATACCTACAAGCCGATCACACCATCACCTTCGAGGAAACTTTACCCGATCTCAGCGGGGGTTTAGGAGAAGATAGTGATATCCTCTCTGTCTGGAACCCGGCAACCAATCCCATCGGAGCTCTCTTCAGCACCGGCTGGGGGCCAGATGGGGAAGGCGAAGCGTTCTTGATCGTGACTCAGTCGCCAGATGGGATCCTGGCCTGGGATGGCATCATCCTCGCCCACAGCGAGATGGGTGGCTTTGCCGGCACAGGAGCCGGTGGTTGATGACAGCGATACGGAAGGGCTACTATGATAAAGAATGGCCGCGTCAAATATGATGGTTAGGAAGAAACACATCTCTATAAAGGAGTATCTGGACCATGAGATTATTGTGTAACGATAGCCCGGAGGAAATCCAATTAGCTCGCCGGGTGGCCCGTGGATTATCGTTGCTATATTGGATTGCCGGGGAACTGGAAACGCTGGCAGCGCAGGCCATTCCCGACATTTACATCAATCCATTCTCCAGCGGCGGCCGGATATTGGCCATGTTCATTTATCAATCGCGGCCGAGCGTTGCCGAAGGAACTCTATCTGGTGAGCTAGTCGTCGACGATCAGGGTTGTATGCGCGTTCCAGTATTTCGATAATAAGATTCCATGCCCAGGGCCTAATTGGGGGGTGGCAGAGGTAATTCCCGTTACCGAATAGACTTGGGAGATGCCATCAAATTGGGTGTCAAACGTGTCATCTTAATTACCGACACCTTATCCAAGGGGCTAAAATGCCCTATTGGTTCAAATGGCAATGAAAACTAATCAGGGAATCAACAAAACCTTTCCCTTAGTCTTCCGCCCTTCCAAATAACGATGAGCTTCGGCCGCCTCGGCCAGGGGAAACTGTTGATCGATCCGCACTTGCAGATCACCGGCCGCCATCCAACCGAAGATGTCGTTGGTCCGGGATAGAAGCTCTTCCCGGTCGGCTATGTAATGGCCCAGGCTCGGCCGGGTGAGGAAAAGTGATCCCTTTTGGTTGAGGATCTGGGGATCGATGGGCTCGACCGGTCCGCTGGACTGGCCGAAGAGGACCAGATAACCTCGAGGCCGAAGGCAATTGAGGCTCTTATCGAAGGTGTCCTTGCCTACCGATTCGTAGACCACATCCACGCCCCGGCCACTGGTGATGCGTTTGGTGGTGGCTTCGAAATCTTCCTCCGTGTAGAGGATCACCTCGTCGGCGCCAGCCGCCCGAGCCAATGCCGCCTTCTCTTCAGTGGAGCAGGTGCCGATAACCCGTGCCCCCCGTCGTTTGGCCATCTGAACCAACAACTGCCCGGTGCCGCCAGCGGCCGCATGCACCAGGGCCGTATTGCCACTGCTCAGGGGAAAAGAGCTGTGGCTCAGATAATGAGCCGTCATACCTTGAAGTATCACCGCCGCCGCCTGCTCGCTGCTGACTTCATCAGGGATAGGCACCGCTTTCCAGGCCGGCACAATATCGTACTCAGCATAGCTGCCCCGGTTCATCGCATAAGCTACCCGCTGGCCCGTCTGCAAGTCACTAACGCCTGGACCAATTGTATCAATCGTCCCGGCCCCTTCCATACCCGGTGTGAAGGGCAGTGGAATAGGATAGCGGCCCAGGCGATGGTAGATGTCGATGAAATTAAGGCCGGCGGCCTCGATCCTGATCCGCACCTCCCCTTCGCCCGGTTCCGGGACGGGTGTCGCTTCATACTTTAAGACCTCGGGACCACCATTTTGGTGTATACGTATGGCGTTCATGTCGTTTTTCTCCTATATATTACTGCGCAAGATGTGCATCGCATCATCGGAATTGCAACGCACATGATTCCTTACCTTGCTGCCAACTGCGACTCGCGATTTGCCACTTGCCACTCTGTAACCTACTACTCTGCAACCTGCCCCTCAGCCTCACCTAGAGCGGCTATCGTCTCGATCAAGTATTGGACCAGATCTATCCCTTCTTCCTGACCCCCGAAAGAGAACAGCACCGCCTGGAATTTTTCCTGCAAGACTGGATCGCCCGACGCTTCCACCCGGCCGCTCAGCTCCAGAAAAAGCTGGACTGCTTCCTCGTCGGTGATCTCTTCGGCACCCAATACGGCCCGCACGATAACGTCCAAAATCTCGGCCGCCAGCACTGCTCGCTCAGCCTTTTCCCGCAATTCCCGCAGTTCGCGATCGGCGTCGGTTTCCTGGTTCTGAAGTTCATCCAGCTCCTGTTGCAGATCGTCAATCTGCCCCTGAGCCTCGGCTAATTGATCTTCGACCTCGGCCGTTTTGTTTTCGGCTTCGCCCAATTGACCTTCCAGCCCGGCGATTTCGGTTTCGGCCGTGGCCAAGTCGGCCACGACCAGATCATACTCCTCCTGTGGCACCGTGGGTTTGCACCCGACCACCAACAAGGCCGCCAACACCAAAGCCACCAAGCAAACCAATCTTTTCACAATCGTCCTCCTCCACAAATAGGCCGGGACCAGATCCCTGATCCCCAGTCCCCGATCTCTATTCCCTGATTACCTTTTCTGTCTTCACCATCCGATCCTCAAACTTCAACTGGAAGCCCAGCTTTTCGGCAATGCGCCGCATGCCTAAGTTCTCGGGTAGCATATAAGCAATAACGCTACCGATGTCTTGTTCGTCTTCGGCCACTTGCAGCAATCGTTGCAGCAGCTCTGTACCTAGACCCAAGCCCTGGTAATCATCCTTGATAAGAATAGCGAACTCAGCCTCGTCGCTGCCGTAGAGTTTACTCAAACGGCCGACGCCGACGATCTCCCGTTCCGGTTCTCGTTTCACGGCCACTAAAACCATCTCCCGATCGTAATCGATGAAGCAAATGCGGGTCAGCCGTTCGTGGGCCACCCGATGGCTCAGTTTCAGGGCATGGAAATAGCGCATATAAACACTGTGCTCCGACAGCCCCTCATGGAATGAGGCCATGAGCGGTTCGTCTTCCGGCCGGATGGGGCGGATATTGACAAAAGTACCGTCCTTCAGGATCCAGGGCTCAATATACTGCATAGGATACGGCCGGATAGCCAGCCGGGGTAGATCGCTTTCCTTGGTATCCGGATCGTGCAAGACGATACGAGCATCGAGAGCCAGAATTTTTTCCGAGGAAGCCAGCAACGGGTTAATGTCGATCTCTTTAATCCAACGCTGCTCCACAACCAGGAAGCTAAATCGCACCAAGAGGCGTTCCAAAGCATCCACATTCACCGGATCCCGGCCGCGAATGCCCTTTAGCGCCTCATAGACCTTGGTCCGCTCCATCATCCGCCGGGCCAAGGTGGAGGTCAATGGTGGCAGGCCAAGTTCCCGATCCTTGTAGACTTCGACCATGGTGCCACCGGTGCCAAAGAGTAATACTGGACCGAATTGGGGATCGGGGCTGCTGCCGACGATCAGCTCGTAGGCGTCGCTGAGATCGACCATGGGTTGGACCGTCACCCCCTGGAAATCGTCCCTGCTGGCCCGCTCGGCCACGGTAGCGGCGATGGCCTCATAGGCTGCCTGCACTTCGCCGGCATCTATCAAGTTCAAACGAACGCCGCCCACGTCCGTCTTGTGCGTGATGGTTTCCGAGTTCAACTTGACCACCACCGGGTAACCGATCTCATCGGCTGCCGATACGGTCTCCTCCAAGGTCGCCGCCAGGCGCGTTTCGACCGTGGTAATGCCATAAAATTCCAGGATGCGCTTCGATTCGTATTCGGTCAGGATCGTCCGGCCGTCGGCCCGGACCTGGTCGATGATAGTTGTGGCTACCGACGGGTCGTGGTCTTCGATTTCATCCACTGGAAATTGGGGCGTCTGGTACAAGCCGCGCAGGCGATAGGCGTAACGCCACATGTAGTTGAACATTCGCGCCGCCGTATCTGGATATTCGAATGTGGGAATGCCGGATTGGTTGAGGATGGACTCGCCAGCCGAGATCTCCGCCCCACCCATCCAACTAGCCAACAGTGGTTTGCCTAGGCCGGTGCGGTATTGCTTCAACTCCTCGGCCGTGCGCGTCGGGTCGGTCATGGCCTGAGGGGTCAGGATGACCAGCAGGCCGTCGCTTTCAGGGTCCTTGGCCGTCAGCTCCAGCGTTTCCGCATAACGCTCAGGGCTGGCATCTCCCAGGATGTCGATGGGGTTATTATGGCTCCAATGTTCTGGAAGAATGTTGTTTAGAGCCTCCATCGTCTCATCCGAGATACCGGCCAACCGGCCGCCGCTGCTGATCAAGGCATCGGTGGCCAATACTCCTGGCCCGCCAGCGTTGGTGACCACAGTTAAACGATCGCCTTCCGGCCGGGGTTGTTTGGCCAGGACCTCGGCCATATGAAATAGATCATTGATGCTTTCTACCCGTAGCACACCTACCCGACGGAAGGCGGCACGCAGGACTTCGTCACTGCCGGTCAGAGAACCGGTATGTGAGGCTGCTGCTTTGGCCGCGGCCTCAGTCCGGCCGGGCTTGATGATGATTATTGGCTTGGTGAGAGCCACTTCCCGGGCGGCCGTCAAAAATGCACGGGCGTCGCCAATGGTTTCCATATAGATGACGATACTCTCTGTTCGCGGGTCATTGCCAAGGTAATAGATCAGATCGCCCCAACCCACGTCCAGCATCGAACCGATAGAGACGAAGGCGCTGAAGCCGACGTTTTCACGAAAACTCCAGTCAAGGATGGCCGTACACAAAGCGCCACTCTGGCTGATGAAGCCAACTTTGCCCAGCCGGGCCATATCGGCGGCGAAGGTGGCGTTGAGGCCGGTCACCGGGCTCATCACACCCAGGCAGTTGGGACCGACAATGCGCATTTTGCCTTTTCGTGCCTCAGCCAGGATCTGGCGCTCCAGTTCAGCGCCCTCCTCGCCGATCTCTTTGAACCCGGCCGAGATGATGATGGCGCCTTGCACCCCCTTCTTCACGCAATCGCGAATCACGCCCGGCACAGTTGGAGCTGGGGTGACGACAACAGCCAGGTCCACCTCGTCGGGAACATCCAGTATCGTGGGATAAGCCTTGATGCCCAAGACGCTGGGTCGCTTGAGGTTGACGGGAAAAACTGTGCCGCCAAATGAATTGGTGATCAAGTTCCAAAGAATGGTCCGACCGACGCTGCCTTCTCGCTCCGTGGCCCCGATCACGGCCACGCTATTCGGGGAGAAGATGGCATCCAGTGGTTCGTGGGTGTATCGATAAACGTCCAGCACTTTGTCTGTGGTGTTGGTAACGGCCATGGTTTACTCCTTTAGTTTGGTTACATCCATTCAACCACCAGCAAAACGCTCTGCGGGCTTTGAGATTTTTTATTGGAAATCCACACCCCCAGACAAGAGAATTGCTAGTGGCATAAGTTCCATTTTGAATCGATAAAGAATTATAACCCGGCCGATGGCTGGATGAAATCTCCGAGTCAACTCTCTTCCTGTTACGGCATCAACGCCACCGTTCTTTTGAAGTAGTGACCTCATCATATAAGATTACCCCGGCTTTCGAGGTGCAACGTGAACTACTTCTCTGTAACCCTGGGTGTTGTCGCCGGTATATGTCTCGGTTTTGGTATCCTATACTTGTTCATTGGCCTACGACGGAAAGAAAAAAAACGTTTAAACCTTACCTTTTCCCTGTTCGCCTTCGCTTATGCCGGCGCCATCCTGGCGGCCGCCAATAATTACGCCGCCACCCTTTTGACTGATTATATTTCTGCCGGCCGTTACAATGGCCCCTTCGTCGTTATCGCTTGGATCTCCCTTCTTTGGTATGTGTCCTTCTATACTAAGGTGCAACCACGGCCGTTGCTGTATCTACTCATGATCGCTTTCATTGGAGCGGGTGTGGCCAACACCCTCGGCCCCAACCTGATTTATGAAGATATCACTAGGATAACCTTCTTTACCCTACCCTGGGGAGAACAACTGGCCATTGCCGAAGTCACCGAGGGGCTCTGGTTTACCGTCTTTCTTCTGGCTCAATTGGTCAGTATCGGCTTCATCTTCTTCGCCTGTTTTCGGCAATATCGCCGTGGGGAACGACAAGCAGCGGTTGCCCTGGGCGTCGGGATGTTATGGTTCATCGTAACCATCGTCGTCGATAGCCTGGTGGACACTGGTACCATCGATTTCATCTTTCTCAGCGACTTTGGCTTCCTGGTTCTGGCCATTGTCTTGAGCATTCAGATGGCCAATGAGGTTATCAAGACGGAAGAGAAATTGGCTGATTATCGCCAAAATCTGGAAACGATGGTTGAGACTCGGACGGCCGAATTAGGGGTAACCCAGAAGAAGCTGCTCCAGCAGACACAAGAAGAGGCAACGCTTGAGGAACGTAGCCGTCTGGCCCGGGACTTGCATGACGCGGTGACCCAGACCATCTATTCGGCCGCGCTTATCGCCGAGGTCTTGCCGGCTGTGTGGGAGCGGGACCCGGATCAGGGTCGTCTAAACCTGGCTAAGTTACGCCAGTTAGTTCGAGGGGCTTTGGCCGAAATGCGATCCTTGTTATTTGAGTTGCGGCCAGCGGCGTTGGAGCACGCCGATCTGGGCAGTTTGCTGCTCCAACAGGGCGATGCCCTGACCGGCCGGACGCGCATCCCCGTTACCGTGGATGTCAAGGGCCAGCGAGAATTGCCACCTGAGGTCACGGTTGCCTTTTATCGGATAACCCAAGAAGCTTTCAATAATGTCGAGAAACATGCCCGGGCGGATCAGGTCACCGTCATTCTGCACCAGTCAGTCGATGAGATCAGACTTACCATCCAGGATAACGGCCGGGGCTTCGACCCGGCCTCTATACCGGCCGAGCGCATGGGTGTACAATTCATGCGAGAACGAGCCGAGGGCATCGGCGCTACTTTTGAGTTGAAAAGCAGGCCGGGACAAGGGACACAAGTCTGTGTTACCTGGTCAGAACCGACAGCTTAGGAATATCACGGTCACGTATCACGTTTCACACCAGGAGATCGTCTTGAATACCAAAGAACCCATCAAAGTTATGATCGTCGACGACCATCTCATGGTACGTGATGGGCTCAAAGTATTCTTGTCTATTCACGACGACCTGGAGGTGATCGCCGAGGCCGAGGATGGCCAGCAGGCGATATCGCTATGCCCACAGGTCCATCCGGATGTCATCTTGATGGATGTGATAATGCCCAACGTCGATGGCCCTACGGCCACCGCCCGGATCCGGGCCGATTATCCCGGGATTCAGGTCCTTGCCCTGACCACATTCAGCGAAAAGGAGTTGGTTCAGCGGGCGATCCAGGCCGGGGCCGTTGGCTACTTGCTCAAGGATGTCCATCCTGACAAACTGGCTCAAGCTATTCGTGACGCCCACCACGGCCGGTCGACCCTTGACGCCGGGGCAGCCCAAGCCCTCATGCAGGCGGCGGCCGAATCGCCATCCCTAGGTTCCGATCTGACGCCGAGGGAGCGGGAAGTGCTAGCCTTGTTGGTCGAGGGCAAGACCAACAAAGAGATCGCCGAAGAATTGATCATCAGCCAGGCCACGGTCCGGCTGCATGTCAGCAATATCCTCTCCAAGCTGGGAGCCAGCAACCGCACCGAGGCCGCCACCCTGGCCCACCACCATAACCTTCTATAGGGGCACCTAGACATTGATCTAGGTCAAAAATAGAACATTCCTCCAGGTTAAAATATGACAGGTGGCTGTGCAATGGGGCGGCCGGATCGATTACCCTATTTATATAGAGGAAAAGGCGACCTCAACTCTAATTGTGTGCCAATTCAACATCTTTTCCTTCGAGGAAGAACGGAGAACCATGCACGTTTTGCTGGCCACGAAACACCCAGATCTGCGACTATCCATTGAATTGCTTTTGAGTCAAGAACCGGGTGTAGCCATCGTCGGTACCGCTAGCGAAACGGAAGGTCTACTGGCGTTGATTAAGAGCACTAGTCCAGATATTGTGATCTTGGATTGGGATTTGCCTGGACGTCCGGTAGCTGAGCTGCTTGCAAAAAAATCTATTTCCCGCGACAGGACCAGGTTCATCGTGCTTTGCACCCGGCCGGAATTGAAGAACCAGGCCCGGCAAGCAGGAGCTGATTTTTGCCTCGTCAAAGGAGACACCCCGGATGAGCTACTGGCCGTCGTCCAACAAACGAGAAATAAACTAAGAACGAAGATCGACGAATCCAAGAGTGAAAAGGAGTAAAGGAAAGATGGCCGATGCAAGACCAAACAATGGACCATTAGAAAAAGGTCCGGCCTTTGAATGGTGGATGATCGCCAACATTGCCATGGGGGCCGGCTTTTCGGCTTTCGTAGCTTTACTCATCCCGCCCTACATCACCCAGACGACGGGTAACGCGGCCGATGCCGGCGTGGTGATGGCCATCATCAGTTTGGCGGCCGTGGCCGGGCCGATACTGGGCGGTTTCGCCGACCGCTATCGGGCTCACCGGCTAATTATGAGTCTAGGCGTCTTGGGCATGGCTATCGCCTTTCTGGCCTTTGGCATCTCCGCCCTATCAAGCGCCTTCTTCGCCATCGACGCCATCGTCATGGGCTTGTCGATAGCTGCCGTGGCCGCCGTCGCCCCGGTCTTCGTGGTCGGCGCCAACCTGGGTAAGGCCTTGCAGGCCAAACGGCTGACCACCTATAACCTGGTCGCCCCGGTGGGCCAGGTCCTGGGTGGGGCGATCTTGGGCGCCGCCGCTGCAGCTGGCTGGTCCTTTAGCCAGCGTTTCTACCTGTCTGCGGCCGTTATGTTCCTGGCCTTCCTCATTACCTGGTTCGCCAGTAAACAGGCCGCCGAGCGGGTTAACGCCGCCATGGACGCAGCTGACGAAGCTGAGGCGGATGCGAGTGCAGCCGAAGAAGCCGCCGAAAGCGTCAAAAAGGCCCGCCGGGTTAGCCTGGGCCAGGTGCTAATTTCCACTTTTGGCATGTACCTGCTCATCCTCATTTTGAGTTCGGTGGCCAATAATGGCGTCAACAACCAGATCTCCAACATCTTGCCCAACGTTTATGGCATCGACGAGGCCACCACCGCCGGTCTCATCTCGCTGGCTGGCTTATTGAATATTGGCTTCTTCCTGGCGGCAGGGGCCTGGATGGGCCGTTCTGGCGCCTTTGGCCCCTTCACGGCCGGCAACGTGGCGCGGCTGGTCGGCGCTCTAGGCATGGCTTTGCTGGGCCTGGTGGCTAATGCCCCAGTTTTGATCGTCGCTGCCTTCATGCAGCTCCTCTATCAGGGCAATCCCTTCATTCGCCTGACTCAACCTGTGTTGGCCGTGCGCTTCGCCACCATTCCGGCCGGGCAAGCCAACGGTTGGGTCATTGGCGCCAGTGCTATCGGCTCCTTTTTAGGCAGTATCCTGGGCGGTCTGCTGGCCGACTCCGTGGGCTTTAACGCCATCAACTGGATGGCTGCCATTGCCGCCGGACTGGCCGTATTGCTTATTTTCATCAGTCTGTGGCCGGCCGAACGTCGCAAACAAGCTGAGGAAGATACGGTTACACCGGCCGCCAAACCGGCGTGATATTAGCGAAGATTGGTCCGGTTTTGAAAACTGGACCAATCTCAGATCTCAGGATTAATCAGAAATGTTCACTTTCTCGTTAGCTGAAGGTTTCATAGCCTTGTTCATCGGCATGGGACCGATCAAGGTGTTGCTGGTTTACATGGCCAAGACCGCAGGCATGGATCAGGACACCCGCCGGGCCATTGCTCGCCGGATCGTTATCGTCGCCGGCAGCGTGGGTGTCGCTATGTTTGCGCTCGGCGCGCTGCTCCAGCAGATCCTGCACTTCTCTATCGGCGCGCTCAATATCATTGGCGGCCTGATCTTGCTGCTCCTGGCTTTAAACATGGTCATGGGTGGAGGTAAACAAAAAGCGGCCGGCGGCGAAAGCGAGGTAGTCGATCCCATGAGCCTGGCTATCTCACCCCTGGCCATTCCCCTAACCTTGAATCCCGTCGGCATTGTGACCCTGGTCGTCGCCTCGTCGGAAGTAACCGATCTACCCAGCTCCATCGCCGTCGTCGTTTTGATCGCCATCGTCATGTTCATCGACCTGGGGATCTTGCTCTTTTCCGATAGGGTAGCCCCCTATCTTTCCGAAGCGACTATTGAATTGCTGGAGGTGGTCCTGGGTATTTTCCTAGGTGCTCTGGCGATTCAATTGATGCTCAATGGTATGGCTGAAGTTGGGGCAATTTCTCTATCGGGCCATGGCTAAAAAGTAAATTGGAGTTGGCTATTCTTATTTCGAAACTCAAAATTTTATCAGGAGTTCGCAAGCCCTTCAGCGCACCACCAAGTTTGAAAATCCAGGTGAGTGCAGAGACTGAATTTACATCTTGTTAATCATGTCAATCATGGCTGATATTAAAGGAGTGGAAAAATGTGTTGATTCTTTACAGTGCTGTTGTTCTTGGGTCCCCGAGCTGGGATCCTCATTTGGTGGTTGATTAACCCCGCCCGCTGGCAGTTGGCCTTCGATTCGTTTCTATGGCCGCTGCTAGGTTTCTTGTTCTTGCCCTGGACGACGCTCATGTATGTGATCGTTTTCGTCGGTGGCGTGACCGGTTTTGATTGGGTCTGGCTTGGCTTAGCCCTGTTGGCCGACATCGGCTCGTATGCCGGTGGTGGTTATGGTAACCGGGATCGAGTACCAGGTTATGGCCGTTAGCTACTTACCAAAGGAGTAGGTGAAACGAATTATGAAGCTCAAAAATCTAGCTATTGCGCTGATATTTTTGTTGGTTTTTGTCGCCTGTCGCCAGGAGGATGAAGCCACTCAGGTCCCGGCCGGTGAACCTACCGAACCAGTGGCGGAGGAGACAGTGGCACCAGTTGTGGTTGAGGAAGTCGAGGAAATCCCAGATGAAGCCACTCGGGTCCCGGCCGATGAGCCGGCCGAACCAGTGGAAGAGGAGACCGTGGCGCCGGTTGTGGTCGAGGAAGTTCAGTTGGGGACCCAAGCTGATGCCGATGTCGTCAGTCGAATTGGCCTACATCCAAATCAGGTGTCGTTGAATACTCAGGGATTGCCCTTTCCCTGGCAGGCCAACGCCGTTGCAGCCACACCTTATGATGCCAGCCAACCACCCGGTCCCATAGGTCTGCCGGACCACATTCAGGTTAACTTTGGGACGGCCGATCCAAGCCAGCGGCTGCCCGAAGAGCCGATCATGTACATCATTCCTGTAGATGCCTACAAGAATTTGTGGGACGCAGCCCAAGATGAATCGGTTACGCAGGCGATTAACGGAATATTTCAGCTCACAACAGAAATACTTTTCCCGCCGCCAGCCAGCGGCCTGCCCACTTTGCCCTTTGAGGAAATCAGTGGTTTTAATGATCTCGGCGTCCAGGTAGACCAACCAATCGGCACGGACATAAGCGCCACCAAGAGCGGCTATCGCTTTGTCGGCCGGTTCATGCAGGACCTTAACCCCGTTACAAACGAGGGGATGCGCTACATCTACCAGGGTTTCACCAACGATGGTAAATACCTGGTAACCTTCTTCTATCCGGCAACGACCGAGTTTCTGCCGGACACGATAGAAGATATTTCACAAGACGAGATGAACCAGGCGGCCAGTGATCCCAGCGCTTATCTAGGGCAAAAAGCGGATCAGTTAAACAAACTCGATACATCGGCCTGGGAACCGGACCTGGACACATTGGATGACCTGGTCAGTTCTTTGGTTATCGTCGACATGCCACCCAATGGCATCGCCGGCCAGGTTTGGCAACTGGTGGCCCGGTCTGATGGGACCACCGAAGAACCCTTGGGAAATACCGAAAATTATACGGTCGTCTTCCAACCAAATGGCGAGCTTAATTATGTGGCCGATTGCAATAGCGGCAGCGGCGTTTATGATGCCTTGGGCGGCATGGTGGGCGCATTGGCTATCGAATTAGGACCCTCGACGCTGGCCGAATGCGGCTCGGAATCCTATAGCAATGAGATGGTGGAGACGCTGTCTACTGCTCAAGACTTCGCGGTCCAGCCAGGTGGCAACGTGTTGGAACTGATTAAACCGGCCGGCGGTGGATCGCTGCTCTTCCGCAATACCGGTCCGGCCGATGCTGTAACACCTGGCGCTGAGCAGAATCCAGTGGTGATGCCGACACCCGAACCTCAGGTTCCCTATGCCCAGGTCATCGCCACCAGTGGCGTGAATATTCGCACCGGCCCAGGACAGAACTATGCTGTGATTGGCACGGCCGCCGCTGGCGAGGAAGGACCCATCATCGGTCAAAGCCAGGATGGACTGTGGTGGGCGGTTACGGTTGAAGGGGCGCCGGCCGGCTATGGTTGGGTATCGGCTTCCCAGGTCCAGGCTTTCAACGTAGAAAGCGTGCCCATATTGGTTGGTCCTACGCCGATCCCTCCAACGCCCACACCCAAAGCTACACCCGGGCCCAAGCCGACAAAAACGCCTAAGGCCAAAGTCAGATTTACGGCCGATCGCAAGAAGATCAATGCCGGTGAATGCGCTATCCTGGTCTGGCAGGTGAAGAACGTTCAGGCTGTTTGGGTTTATCCTAAAGGATTATCTCACAAAGACTTTCCGGTGACTGGCGAGGGCGCCCAAGAGGTTTGCCCGGAAACAACCACCACCTATAGGCTACGAGCCCTGAAGACTGACGGCTCTAAGGTGCAAAA
>Ga0209536_100007224_pt1 | contig 16869 bp, 14 predicted proteins | sample DeeMarSeWOR28_12_FD_187461 | JGI IMG/M metagenome (GOLD analysis project Ga0209536, IMG submission 187461) | Marine sediment microbial communities from White Oak River estuary, North Carolina - WOR-2-8_12 (SPAdes) (version 2) | ecosystem: Environmental > Aquatic > Marine > Intertidal zone >... | reverse complement strand
GTAAAATTCAATGAATCTAAAATAATACGCGCGATGTGAAATTTATCGTTGTGCACCCTCAGCAAACAAATGCACCGAGAGGCACAACGATATACTTATACTCAGTCGATTAACTGAATTCGCGCAATAGCGCAGCGTTGAATTAACCTTCTAAGCCGTCCAATGCTTTTTGGAATCGGTTGGCGTGGGAGCGCTCTGCTTTGGCCAAGGTTTCAAACCAGTCCGCAATTTCATCGAAACCTTCGTCACGGGCGGTTTTTGCCATGCCTGGATACATGTCGGTGTATTCGTGAGTTTCACCGGCGATAGAAGCTTTTAAGTTATCGCTGGTGCCCCCAATCGGTAGACCAGTGGCCGGGTCGCCTACTGCTTCGAGGTATTCCAAATGACCATGGGCATGACCGGTTTCACCTTCGGCGGTGGAACGGAAAACAGCAGCCACATCATTGTAGCCTTCAATGTCTGCTTTGGCGGCGAAATACAAATAACGGCGATTAGCTTGAGATTCACCGGCAAATGCCTCTTTTAAACTCTGTTCGGTTTTACTGCCTTTAAGATCCATGATATCCCTCCAAGATTTGATTGTTAATAAAGTAAAAATACCTTAATGCAAAAATAAGCATACAGCCTTTCTTGAATGTCGCAAGTCTCTCTCAAAACAAACACCCAATCGATTTAGACCAAGTCTAAATTAGTTCATGAAAGGTGGTTTTGTCAACCGTCTGCAGCGCAGTTTTTATATAAAGCCTCTTTTATATTATCTCAATGAAACTTATGGTTTTAACGCACAGAAAGAAATTTGACCAAAAGAAAATGCTGGGTTACTTTAAGCGGCTTATTTTTTAGTCCTAGAGTATTTTTCCGGTGCCAAAGAAAAAATCCGACAAAGTTGATTTCGAATCCGCCATTAAGGAGTTGGAAACCCTTGTGGAACAGATGGAGCAAGGTGATATTACGCTGGAACAATCATTAGAAAATTTTGAGCGCGGTATAGAGCTTACCCGCGCCTGTCAAAAAGCCCTGCAAGAAGCCGAACAAAAAGTCCAAATTCTCACCCAAAAACAAGGTGAAGAAACGGTTGAGGATTTTCAAACCGAGAACTCTCGCGACCGTACCGCAACCACTGAAGTGAACGATTAAAAGGAATTCCATTGGCTACAGACAATCCTTCGTTGGATGCATTCCTGCAAATTCATCAACAGCGCGTTTCCACTGTTTTAGATCACTGGCTACCGCCCAGCAGTACATTGCCCCAGCGCCTGCATGAGGCGATGCGTTATGCAGTGCTGGAAGGCGGCAAACGCATACGCCCGGTATTAGTGTACGCAGCCGGCCAAGCTGTAGGCGTACCGGTCGAACCATTGGACGGGCCGGCTTGCGCGGTGGAGTTGATCCATGCGTATTCCCTGGTTCACGACGACCTGCCCAGCATGGACAATGATGAGTTACGCCGCGGCAAACCCACCTGCCACATCGCGTTCGATGAGGCCACCGCCTTGCTTGCAGGAGACGCATTACAGTCGTTAGCCTTTCATATTTTGGCGCACGATCCCGCCATGGTCGGTGACGCTGGCTTGCGGTTAAGAATGGTCGAAATGCTGGCCGATGCCAGCGGCTCAGGTGGCATGGCCGGTGGCCAGGCGTTAGACTTGGAATACGTAGGCCGGGAATTGAATTTGATTGAGTTGGAAAACATGCACATTCATAAAACCGGTGCGCTGATTCGCGCAGCGGTGCAACTGGGTGCATTGAGCCATCAAGAACTGGATCCGGCTATGTTGGACAAACTGGATCACTATGGCAAGTGCATTGGGCTGGCTTTCCAGATTCAAGATGATATCCTCGACGTGGAAAGCGATACGCAAACTCTGGGCAAAACGCAAGGTGCGGACGTGGCACGAAACAAACCCACCTATCCTGCCATCGTGGGTATCAAACGCGCCAAAGATATGGCAGCAGACCTGGTAGAACAATCCCTGAAAAGTCTGCAGACATTCGATCATGCGGCAGACCCATTACGCTGGATAGCTCAGTACATTATCGCCCGCCAATACTAACTGGAATTACATGTTTTACCACCAAACCATATGCCCAAGTTTCGATTTATAAAAGACTTTCCCATTTTAAACAGCATTGAAAACGCTGCCGATGTTCGCGCCTTAAAACCCGAACAACTGAACAGCTTAGCCCAGGAGTTGCGCGATTTTCTCATCCTATCGGTTGCCGAAACCGGCGGTCATTTATCCTCCGGATTAGGCACCGTAGAGCTCACCATTGCCTTGCATTATGTATTCAATACTCCCGAAGACCGCATAGTGTGGGACGTAGGCCACCAAAGCTATCCTCATAAAATTCTAACCGGCCGCAAAGGCAAAATGCATACATTACGGCAAAAAGATGGCATTGCCGGTTTTCCCAAACGTAGCGAAAGCCCTTACGACACATTCGGGGTCGGCCACTCCAGCACCTCGATTAGCGCAGCCTTGGGTATGGCTATTGCCGCTCAAGCCGAGCAGCAAAACCGTAAAGTGGTTGCCGTCATTGGTGATGGCGCCATGACCGCCGGCATGGCCTTCGAAGCACTCAATCATGCGGGCTCCCTGGATGCCAATGTGTTGGTAATTTTAAACGACAACGACATGTCCATATCCCCTAATGTGGGCGGCTTATCCAATCACCTGGCGCGTATCCTGTCCGGCCGCCTGTATTCCACGGTGAAGGAAGGCAGTAAAAAAGTCCTGCGCAACATGCCCAGCATGTGGGCTCTGGCGCAGCGGGCGGAAGAACATGTAAAAGGCATGGTGATTCCCGGCACACTATTCGAGGAGCTGGGCTTTAACTATATTGGTCCCATTGATGGTCACGATTTGGATACCTTAGTGGCCACGTTGCAAAACCTCAAACACTTGCAAGGACCGCAGTTTTTACATGTGGTCACCAAAAAAGGGAAAGGCTATCCACCAGCGGAAAATAACCCTTGTTTTTACCACGGTGTGGCCTCGTTTGATCCGCACACCGGCACCATCAATAAACCGGCCGCCACCACTGCCAGCAAACCGACCTATACGGAAGTGTTTTCACAGTGGATATGCGATATGGCCGCCCAAGATTCCAAACTGGTGGGCATCACACCGGCGATGCGCGAAGGTTCTGGTTTGGTGGCATTTTCTGAACAATTCCCGGACCGGTATTTCGATGTGGGCATTGCCGAACAACACAGCGTCACACTGGCCGCGGGAATGGCGTGCGACGGTTTAAAACCGGTGGTAGCGATATACTCCACTTTCTTGCAGCGTGCCTATGATCAGTTGATTCATGATGTGGCGCTGCAAAATCTGCCCGTATTGTTCGCCATCGACCGAGCTGGCTTGGTCGGTCCCGATGGCCCCACTCACGCCGGCAGTTTTGATCTGAGTTTCCTGCGCTGCATTCCTAACCTAGTAATCATGGCACCGGCGGACGAAAACGAATGCCGACAAATGCTGTGCACCGGTTTCAATCACGACGGCCCCGCCGCCGTGCGCTATCCACGCGGCAAAGGCCCGGGTGTGGCTGTTGATCCACAAAGCCCCTTGTTGCCCATTGGAAAAGCCCTGCCCGTTCGGCACGGCAAGCAAATCGCCCTGTTGGCGTTCGGCAGTATGGTATCGGTGTGCGTACCCGTGGCGGATGAGCTGGATGCTACGCTGGTCAACATGCGCTTTATCAAACCTCTGGATGAAGATCTAATACTGCGCCTGGCCAACACCCACAAGTGTTTAATCACTATTGAGGAAAACGCTATCGCCGGCGGTGCGGGTAGCGCCATCAATGAAATTCTCGCTCATCATAAAATAACCATTCCAGTCTTAAGCCTTGGAATTCCTGACCATTTTTACGAACAAGGCACTCGAGAAGAATGTTTAACTGAATGCGGATTGAACAGTTTTGGTATAATCCACAGCATTCGGGCGTTTCTTCGCGAAGAAACTCTTGCTAATAGCCAATTAATAACTTAGCATTTTACTCAAAAATTTAGAATTTGTTTAATTATTCCGGGTCATTGTTTACATCATGACAGCCATCTACACATTAAAAATTGTCACCGACTTTGCTGCGGCACACACCTTAAGAGACTATCCTGGCGCCTGCAGCCGCATGCACGGTCACAACTGGAAAGTGGAAGTCGAAGTTCAAGCCACTCAATTGGATGAGGTGGGAATGGGGATGGATTTTAAGGAAATTAAACGAGCGACACGTAAAGTGACTGACGAATTAGATCACTATTATCTCAATGATATTCCCCCTTTCGATCGCGTTAATCCCACGGCAGAAAACATTGCCAGTTTTATTTATCAAGCTGTTTCCGAGCTAGTCAATAACGAACGGATAAAGGTCAAAGCCGTCACCCTCTGGGAAACAGAACGGGCCTGTGTGAGATACGAACAGGGTTAAAATGGTCACTTAGTTATAGTTATGGATTAAGAGTTAGGAAACCAGCATGCAACAGTGTGAAGCAGACGAAACCATAGTCGATGTGCAAAGCAGCGAAGATAAGCGCCGAATTCCTATAAATAAAGTTGGCATAAAAGACATACGCCATCCAGTTCGCATACGCGACCGCGATGGGGGTGAACAACATACTGTTGCCGTGTTCAACATGTATGTGGATTTACCGCATAATTTCAAAGGCACCCATATGTCTCGGTTTGTGGAAATCCTCAATCAGCACGAACGAGAGATTTCTGTAAAATCGTTTAAAGAAATGTTGACCGAAATGACTCAACGCCTGGAAGCTCAAACCGGTCATATTGAAATGTCATTCCCTTACTTTGTGAACAAGAAAGCGCCGGTTTCCGGTGTTCAAAGTTTGATGGACTACGATGTTTCCTTTTTAGGGCAAATCAACGGTGAAAAGCACCATACCTTGTTAAAAGTCGTCGTGCCGGTCACCAGCTTATGTCCGTGCTCCAAAAAAATCTCCGACTATGGAGCCCATAACCAGCGTTCTCATGTCACGATTACGGTGCGCACCAACAAGTTTATCTGGATCGAGGAAATCATCGATATTGTCGAAAACATGGCCTCTTGCGAGTTATATGGCTTGTTGAAACGGCCGGACGAAAAATACGTCACCGAGCGGGCCTATGACAATCCCAAGTTTGTGGAAGACATGGTGCGAGACATAGCAGTGAAACTCAATGCTGACAAGCGCATTGATGGTTATATCGTGGAATCGGAAAACTTTGAATCCATACATAACCACTCTGCCTATGCCATGATCGAACACAATATGTAAGCGGCTTTCTCAATAGTTTTTCTTGATCTTCATCACATTGCCGTTACGCTGGATCTCCAAGTTACCCAGAAATGACATACCCAACAAGATTTCCAAGGGATGAGGCCCCGTCATGACGACCGCGGGCACATCTTGCAATTCGATTTGGCCCACCGCCACTGATCGCAATACCACCCGATAGGCTTTTACCACACCCGATGCCGTCGCCACCATAACGGGTTCGCCTTTTTCTTGGTAAGCAACACCCAAACGCCTGGCGTGCTGGGCATTGAGTGTCACGATATTAGCTCCTGTATCGACCAATAGTTCGACTGTCAATCCATTGATACTTCCCACTGTGGTAAACAAGCCGTTATTGTCTTGCGTCACCAGAACTTCGGGTGATTGCGGAGCGACATAGCGAGTATTAAATACCATGTTATCACCCATAGTTTGGGTTCGCTGTTGGCCATCGATTTCCAGCACCACGGCATCGCCTTTGATAGCCACCAGCTTGACGCCCTCGGGGGTACTATAGCCGGTTTTAACAATATGCCGTTTGCCATCCACCAACAGGACCGCTTTACTGCCTAACAAGCCTTGCACACTGACGGATTTCACCGCGGCCGCCATCGCTGGCCAAACCAGCATGAGGCCAACGCACATCAAGCGCGATATCTTACAAGACAGATTTGGTATGCTAGAGGAACAAGTCATTATGTGATTCGCCGCTGCAGAAATAAGGAAAACTAATCATGAAACCTGTATATATATTTCGGCACCAAGAGTACGAAGGTCCAGGATTTTTTCAACAAGTGTTGCATGAGCACCAAATTCCCTATCAAATTATCCTCGTTGATGCGGGCGAACCAATCCCCAAAAACCTCAATGCGTGCAGTGCCTTAGTGCTTATGGGTGGCCCCATGAGCGTCAATGATAGCTTGCCCTGGATCGAAAAAGAACTGTCCTTGATCCGCGCCGCTGTGGAAAACGATATGCCGGTGTTAGGACATTGTTTGGGCGGCCAATTGATCAGCAAGGCCTTGGGCGGAGAAGTTTTTGCCAATGAAGTCAAAGAAATAGGCTGGTTAGCGGTAGAAAAACTCGATAACCCGGCCAGCCGGGATTGGCTAGAGCCTCTCCCCCCACGCTTTGAGGCTTTTCATTGGCACGGTGAAACATTTTCTATCCCACAAGGTGCTACTAATATTTTGCAGAGTGAAAAATGTGCCCACCAAGCGTTTGTCATAAATAACACCTTGGCTATGCAATGCCATATCGAAATGACCGAGCCTATGGTGCGGCAGTGGGCGGATTTTTACAAACATGAGCTAGTGGAAGGTGTGCCCAGTATACAAGCGGCACACACCATGGAAGGCCGGCTAACCGAACGCGTGGAGCAACTGCAATCGATTGCCGATAAAGTCTATGAGCGTTGGTTACGGCCTTTGAAATAACAACTTATTTTTCCAGGGCTACATAGTTGTCCAACGGGAATCCGCCAATCTTCGCAGTATTGTGAAGTGGCGCGGCATTCGTTTGGGATTTGTTGATAATCAACAACTTATCCTTATCATTGGGTTTGCCCACACCAAACATCATCGTAATGGTTACGCCAATGGCCACCACAATGGCCAACTTAATCATTGGATCTAATTTAATCATCGTTTCTATCCTTTAAACTCGGTTGTCCATAGAACGCGAATTTGCTTTTTGTATCGTCCGGATTAGGCGAAATACGTAATAAAATCAGTCTAATCCTCGCAAAACTGCCTGCTAATTTGCAAAAATTTGAACCCGGTCACTGTTTTTCCAGTTGCGGCCAGTGTTGTGGCAAGACAAATCCCCTAGATACCTCTTGCCAATAACTATTGCGAAAACACATTTCCGCAATCAGCGGCGGCCGTTGCTTGCGCCGCAACAAATCCAAGCAAAAACTGTGCAATTCATTAAAACTCATCAAGGCCTGTTCCGGCTCTGCGCAAATCGCGGGCGCTAACCAACGCAATCTCGGTAGAAATAACCAGCGCCGATCTTCATGGGCATTGGGAATATCAAATACATCCAGATAAGTCCACCAACCGCGCAAGTGATTCGGTGACAGTGCCGAGTCTTGCGGCGGCTCACGCCAGTGGCTATGCGAGGGGTAAAACAAATAACCTTTTAAGAACAAGCTCGGCACCACCGGCAACAACAATCCGGCTTGCCGTAGTGCCGCTTGCGCCTCGGAACGCTGCGATAAAAGCAGTTGGTGGCCCAATAATCGCTGCAATTTTATATCCAGGCGGTCTTGGGGGTTGGGGCCGTACCACAAAACCCGGCCATCGCCCTTTTGATAATGCACATAAAACTTGACCGCCACTTCCCAATGACGAATGATTTGGCGGGCAGAATCCAACCATAAAAAGTCAAATTCACCGACTGTGCGTTGTTCATTTCGTACTGCCAGATGCGCCACTACCGACTCAGACGCCTTCGTATGGCGCAGCCAAAATTCCACTAGCGACTCAAAATAGTAGCCGAGACGGGGATTGTAGCGCGGGGTCAACCAGTCCAGCAGCGGCTGGGGATTGGCGTCCAGAGCGCCTATCCATTCCCGATGGCGTAAAAACTGTTGTTCACACCAACAATCATCGATCACCAATCCTTCTGTATTGGTTGTATCAGAATTGGGCGCTAATTGATGTTCTGGATAGGCCGGATTGATCAGCACCGGGCTTTGTATCACCCATGCCAAATCTCTCACTTGTGGATTGACCAACTGCTTAAGGTTTTGATCAGTGCGCAAGTTTCAAACCCAAAATCAAATCCATCACATTGGTGCCAGTCGGCCCAGTAAACAAGAGATCGCCACTGGCATCCAGGAAGCTGCCCGCATCGGCGTGTTCCAAATACCAGGCAATGGAATGGCCGTCGCCGAGTTTTTGCCTACCGCGCGAGGCGGTACCGCCGTCGACGATAGCGCCGGCATCCTCCCCCGGGCCATCGGTGCCATCAGTGCCCGCAGCTAACATGACCACACCGGGTTGATCACTCAGCACTTCAGCCGCCGCCAATGCCAGGTGTTGATTACGCCCTCCCCGGCCGGGCTTGTCCGGCAACTGCACCGTGGTCTCACCGCCCCAGATATGCAATCCCGGCGGCGCTTGTAAAAGCCGCTGGGCTAACAGCTGCCCCATCTCGCCAGCATCCCCATCGATAAACTCTTCATGTTTGTAGGTGGGCAATTCCAGTTTTTGCGCAGCTGATGCGACCGCTTCTTTAGCGTGCGCCAATGTCGCCACCAACTCGATTTGAATGCTTTTGAAACACGGATCATTGGATGCCGGCAGCGGCGGTGCGCGTCGAATCAGTGCGGCTATGGAGTCAGGCAATTCCTGCAACCAATCCCCACTATGATGGTATTCGGGCACTAGTAATCCCGAACCAATGATACTGGGATCGTTATTCGGCACATCGGAAATCATTAAGCACATAACGCGGCGGTCGGCAAAATAATGCGCCAGTCTGCCCGCTTTAATACAGGACAAGCGCTTGCGAACATAGTTGACTTGATCAATGCTGAAACGATGGCCCAACAACCATTGCGTGGCTTGCCGCCAATCCTGCAAAGAAATATCCTGAGGGAGGACTTCCACCAAAGAAGACGCGCCCCCCGAAATCAACACCAATACTTGGGAGTGCAATGGAATGGCTTGAATGAAATGCAATAGCTGATTTCCCGCCTGTAAACTGGATTCATCGGGCACGGGATGGGCGGCTTCCAGGCACTGGATGCGATTATCGAACCGTTCGCCATGGCCGGTTTTGGTAATCAGCAAACCTTCTTCGATTTGCTGGGGCAAAGCCGATAGCGCGCCTTGGGCCATACTCGCCGCGGCTTTACCGATGGCAATCAAATGCACTGGTCCTTTGATGGGATGGGTTTTCAACCATCGCGCCACACAAGTTTCACCTTGAACCGCCGCAATGGCATGACGAAATAATTGTTCAATTTGTTGACGCGCTGGATTCATTAACGATTCGCAATCCTGGATTAAGTAGTTTTGAAATGATATATACGTAAATTCCGCTGGACATTAAACTGCAAAAAATTGTATATTCTTTAACCAATAAAAACAAAACCATCAAAAAATAAAACACTTAAGAAAAACGCGCGAGAGTAAAACCAAACCACAGCGCGTTTTCCATAAGTAGTAAACAAATCTAGTACTTAAGAAAACAAGATTTTCTTACTACTAAACATTACCAAGGGCTTGCGGAGTTGTTAACGTGCAATTATCAACAACAATAACAAATTTCTTACTATGTTTTTTATTTTGGGTAAGTTTTACGGTTATCGCCGAGCCTTTGAGCTCGGATCCCTTGCACGATAAAGGCGTAAAAACCGCCCGCGACGGAAATCACCGTGAAGGCTTGGCCATTTTACAAAGTATTCTCGACAAAAATCCCGATAATTATGCCGTGCGGCGTGACTTCGTCATTATTGCAACCTGGGCCGGGGATTGCGACCTGGCATTGAAAAATTATCAACTCATCAAAGACGCCCCCCAACAAGAAGCTTATTTGTTGGTGCCGGTGAGCGATTGCTTGAATGCCCAAAACCGGCGCGCCGATGCCATAGTCCTTTTGGAGAAAGGCGTTTCCCAATGGCCCGAGGACGACGAACTCAAGGACAAACTGGCGGAACTGACACAAGATCGCGATATCGAAACGGCGCCGGCGGTTTCCGTGACCTTATCAACCGACAACTCAGACCAAGGCAACTTGGAGTGGTTATTTGAAACCCGCTACAGCCAGCAAATATTAAAAGATACCCGCGCCTATGCCCGCTTTCTCGCTGTGCGGGCCGATGATCCGGAGTTTGCCACAGGCGATTTAAATCGCATTGGTGTCGGCGCGATCCATCGATTGAATTATCAGTGGACCTTCGATGTGGAGTTATCAGCGGATGTTCAGCAAAGCGGCGATGAAGGCATTACCGGCACAGTGCTTTATCAGCCGTACTATTTGTGGCAACTGGGCCTGCAACATGCCACGTTCGCCGAAGACGTGCCCTTGCGCGCCAAAGCCTTAGGCATTACCGCGGATCGCAGTAGTGCTTTTGTGGACTTCCGCACCCAGGACTACCGCTGGACATGGTCAGCTGGGGCCAACCAATACAATTTCTCCGACAACAATGACCGTAAATCTTTTTACACTGCCGGCAGCTTTGCTTATCACCTGCAACCGAAACTTGAACACCGCCTGATATTGGATTTGTATCGTTCCAGAAACAGCTTACCCGCCACCGATGCGGTGTACTACAACCCTAGCCGCGATTCCACCATCAATTTAACGCATAAAACCAGTTTAGTGTATGACTCCCGTTTTGAACGTCACGTCGATCACTTTTTCGTATTCCTAGGCAGTTATTGGCAGAAGGATTACGACAGTAATCCTATTTATGGCGTTGGTATCCAACAAGAATACAATTTCACCGACTTTGATTATTTTACCTGGGGTGCGGGAATAGACAGCCGCGTGTACGACGGCAACCGCGAGCAACAGTTCAATGTTTATGTCAGTTATGAACATAAATTCTAAAAAACCATCGCCGAAGATGCACCTTAAAACAACTGTTTCTCGTCGACTGCTATTCGGATTTATATTCTGCGCCGCATTCCTGCAGATTCCGGCCGGCTGGAGCAGCGGCTTGACGGTGCTGACCTACCATGACATTACCACCAATCCGGGTGATGATATCTACGCCTTAAGCCGCTCCATGTTTGTGGCGCATATGGACTATTTGCAAACCCATGGTTACCAACCGATATCGTTGAGCCAATTGGAACAATACCGTAAACATCCCGAACGCATGCCCTCCAAAGCTGTCATGCTCACCTTCGACGACGGCCTAAAGAGTTATTTCGAATTTGTCGTGCCAGTTTTAAAAACCTATCAATTTCCGTCGGTGGCCAGCGTAGTGACCGGTTGGCTGGATGGTAAAAACACCCCACCGGAATATTTCGGCAAATTGATGAGCTGGGATCAGTTGCGAGAGCTAAGCAAACTGCCCTTGGTGGAGATCGCTTCTCATACGCATGATCTACATCACGGGATACAATCCAACCCTCAAGGTAGCCAGGAAGCCGCATCGATAACAAGGCAATTTTTTCCGCATAACCAAAGCTACGAAAGGGAAGAAACTTACCGCCAACGCGTGCAAATCGATTTACAGCATTCGCTGGAGCGCTTGGAAAAAGAATTGGGCATTAAACCCAAGGCGGTAACCTGGCCGTATGGGAAGTTCGACAATGTATTGTCCAACGCCGCCAGTGAGATTGGCTTGCAATATCAATTTTCTCTACAAGACGGTCCTACGCCGCTTGCCCAATTGCCGCGAATCAACCGTATCATGCTGATGCAAAGTAACGATATCGAGGATTTGATCAACGAAATATCCTATCGCTGGATGGCAGCGGAGAAAAAGCGGTTTACCGTCATCGGGCTGGATCCTTTTTTACAAGCGGACGATTTGGCCAAGCAAGATCAATTATTCTCCGAATTGCTGGACCGGCTGGAACCCATGCGCCTAAACATGATAGTGCTATCGCCGTTTACATCAGATAACAGCAAAGCGTTTTTCGCCACTGATGAAATCCCCGTTGCCGCTGATGTGCTACGTCGAACAGTGCATCTAGTTAAGTCAAAACTGGGCATACGGTATGTGTACTTGCATTTGCCCGCAGATCAGCCCAGCAAAAACCTGTCGCCGCTTTATAGCGAGTTAGCACGTTTGGTCAGTTTCGACGGAGTGGTATTCGACGCCGATATCAACGAAAAAACTGCCAAGTTTATCCAAAAATTGTTGGCCGCTGTACACCCCCATTTAAGCTATGGTGTGTTTGGCGCCAAACAGCCTTTTGAGGTTGACTTTATCGTCACCACCATAGATACCGAAGACAGTATCGCCAACAACCGTACCCGTGCCGCGCGGTTAAAAGGTATGCCCACGGAAGTCTACTTACTAAGCCAACGCGTCTATAACATCGATGAATTTTCTATAGATGCACTAGATCAGCGTTTTCAGACGCTGGACATACAGCATTATGGTTTTCAACTTAACACGGCGCCGTTGACTGCCGTGTTGCAACCAATTGATGCCCCTGAGTCCCATAGTTCAACGTCAGAGGCAGGAGGTTAATCGTGGAACTACTTCTTTTTGTGTTCGTATTCTTTTATCCCTTGTTCATGGCGGTTTATTGGATGACGGGTGCGATTATATTTTTTAACCGCCGCGAATACAGAAACCAAAAACCACCCGAATTAAAAGAGCACCCATCGGTAGCCATACTGGTTCCCTGCCACAATGAAGCGGCTTGTATTGAAGATGCTATCACGCAACTGGCAAAAAACAATTATCCTCATTTCGAAATTATCGCCATTAACGACGGCAGCTCCGACGATACCGGTGGTATTTTGGGGCGACTCACCCAAAAAATAGACAAACTTAGAGTCATCAACCTCACCCGCAACTACGGTAAAGCCACCGCATTAAAAGTCGGCGCATTAGCCAGTAACTCCGAATACATTATGTGTATCGATGCGGACGCCTTATTGGATAAGAATGCGTTGTTTTGGATGTTGAAGCACTTTGAAGAAGGCCCACGGGTGGGAGCGGTCACTGGCAATCCCCGGGTGATCAACAAAACCAGTCTCCTGGCCCGCATTCAAATCGGTGAATTTTCTGCCATTGTCGGCATGGTCAAACGTACCCAGCGCAATATCGGCCGCATATTTACCGTGTCAGGCGTCTGTACCATGTTCCGGCTGGCGGCTCTGCACGATGTGCGCTATTGGTCTACCGATACGGTGACCGAAGACATTGATATCAGCTGGAAGCTGCAATTGCGTTATTGGGACATCCGTTATGAACCGCGTGCACTTACCTGGATCTTGGTCCCGGAAACTCTGCTGGCATTGTGGAAACAACGCTTGCGCTGGGCTCAAGGCGGCTATGAAGCGGCCACCAAATTCTCCAAAGAAATATTCCGCTGGGAAAACCGCCGCATGTGGATAGTCAGCGCTGAATATTGGATGAGCGTGCTGTGGTGTTACGCCCTGGCGTTCACGATTTTATGTTTCTTCGGCACTTATTTAGCCCCTGACGTATGGCCCGAACCGCTGCGAGTGCCCTCACTCATTCCGGGCTGGACGGGTGTCATCCTCGCCACCGTGTGCCTGCTGCAATTTACTATTGGCCTGGCTTTGGACAGTATTTACGAACGGCGTGGTTTGTTCCGCTACATATTTTGGGCGATTTGGTATCCGGCAATGTATTGGTTGCTCAGCGCCGCCACGACGGTGGTCGCCGTACCCAAAGCGATGCTGAAAAAACGCAAAAACCATACAGTGTGGACCAGCCCCGCGCGGATGTTGCAATACGCCCCACTACGGGTGCGAGAACAGCGTGAGAAGAGCGAACTGCGTCGTATGTTCTGGAAAATCGTGCCGCAAACGAAAAAATATGCCGAACTGGTGGTAATGTTTATTTCCTGGAGCCTGTGGGCGTATTTAATTACCCCTTTAATAAGTCTGGTGGTGTGGGGTTACGGCTCTTACCTTTTCATGGACCGGCTGATTACACCCGGCAGTTATGAGACCTTCGAGCGGGTCACCAACTATTCCATCGTCATTACTGTTATGTGGGTATTGATGGCGGCGTGGATAGTTTGGAATCAACAACGCTACGGCCGGCGCCGCAACCGCCGCTGCCAACCGTTGCCCAAGGTGACGCCGCAACAAATGAGCGAAACCATGGGCTTGGAAATCGACCAGGTCGAAAAATTGAGAAAAAACACGGAAACCTATCTCTACATAGACGAGCACGAATTACCTGTCATCGAAAATACCGTGGCTGCCCCGGCTGCCACCGCTACGCAATGATTTTTATCCCATATTTTTTACCCCACAAAGGCGCCCTACAACGGTGCGCTTTTGTGGTATTTCCACGCAACCTATCTTACAGCTTGCATTCAAGGCGTTATTAGGAAAAAATTGTCCTCAGGGGAGATTCTTTACGCGCTGTCCAAATACTGAGACATCGCGCCGAGTAAATAATCTATTGGCGAAACAACAATCAATCCAAGTGAACCGCTATGCATTGTCGAAAATGCGGATTTGACAATCCGGCTGGAATGAAATTTTGCGGCCAGTGCGCTGCTCCCTTAAACCTTATATGCAGCAATTGTAAGGCCGAAAATCCCAGTAATTTTAAGTATTGCGGCCAGTGCGCCAGCCCCTTAAATACGGATAAACCGCAACCCGAAGACGCCAAACCCCAAACTTCCACTCCCCAGCCTAACGCCACAGTCATTTCACTCAATCAAGCCTATGGCCGGCGCAACGCGGCTCACGATAAGGCAGAAACGCTAGACATTGTGGTCAACCACGGTGCGGAACGCCGGCAACTCACCGTATTATTTTGCGATCTCGTGGGCTCTAGCACCTTATCCGAAGAAATCGATCCGGAAGAACTGCGGGAAATTATGCGTCACTATCGCAATACCTGCGACGAAGTGGTGCGAAAATACAAAGGTTATGTGGCTCAATATCTCGGCGATGGCATATTGGTTTATTTTGGTTATCCAACCGCGCACGAAGATGACGCCAGCCGCGCGGTGCAAACCGGTTTGGAACTTATCCGAGGTATTGCCAAACTCAATCATCGTCTAAAACAAGAAAGCGATGTGTCACTGTCCATTCGCTTGGGCATACATACCGGTTTAGTGGTAGTAGGTGAAATTAGCGATGGGGACAAACGCTCCATGGCCCTGGGGGAAACACCGAATATCGCCGCCAGGCTGCAAGGGCTGGCGACGCCGGATTCGATCGTCATTAGCGCAATTACCTATCGACTTTGCCAAAATTATTTTGAATGCACTTGTCTGGGCGACCATAAACTCAAAGGCTTCTCCCGGCCTTTTACTTTATACCAAGCAGTCAAAGAGCGCGACCACCGTGAAAATTTCATCACCGGCAGCAAACAAACGCCTTTGATAGGCCGCGAGCAGGAATCCGCATTGTTGCTCGACCGCCTGGAGCAGGCCAAACAAGGCGTGGGCCAAGTGGTTTTACTCAGCGGCGAAGCGGGCATAGGTAAATCCAGACTGGCCCAGTTTGTCAAGGAAAGCATCTCCGATGAACCGCATATGCTACTGGAAGTCAATGGTTCACCTTATTACCAAAACAGTTATTTGCATGGCGCGACGCAATTGATACGCCGGCACCTGACATTAACTGGCAAGTCCGATGAAGAAAAAATCCTGATATTGGAACGCTTGTTCAAGCGGTTTAACCTGCGCCCAAAAGATAAAGTGCCGTTTTTTGCCGACTTGCTGTCTATCCCCTTACCCAAAGACCGCTACCAAGAAATCCAATACACGCCGGTGCAAAAAAAACAAAAAACCCTGGAGACGTTTTTGACCATGGCCATGGCCATTGCCGCTAAAAAACCGTTGATCATCATTGTGGAAGATTTGCATTGGATTGATCCTACGTCTCTTGATCTCATCGGCATGTTCATCGATCAAGTCCCCACGACCAGCGCTTTTATACTGCTGACTTATCGCATGGAATACACCCCCACATGGACACCGCGTTCTCACATGACGCAAATATCGGTGAACCGCTTGACCCGCGATCAAACCGCCAAAATGATCCAGTGGCTGGGCAATAACAAAGAGCTTCCCAAGGAACTGGTGCGGGAGATCACCAATAAAACCGATGGCACGCCGTTGTTCGTTGAAGAACTGACCAAAATGGTGCTGGAATCGGATCTGCTGATCGAAACCAAAGACAGCTACAAGCTGACCTCGCCCATTGCCAGCCTGGCGATCCCTTCTTCATTGCAGGATTCATTGATGGCGCGCTTGGACCGGTTGGGTCCCAACAAGGAATTGGCGCAACTGAGCGCAACACTAGGCAGGGAATTCAGTTACAGGCTGTTAAAAGCCGTGGCCAAACCCTCGGAAACCCAGTTCGATAACCGTTTGGCTCACTTAGTATACTCAGAGCTACTCTATCAACGGGGCATCCCGCCCGAGGCGACTTACACCTTCCGCCACGCACTGGTTCATGAGCTGGCTTACCAGTCTCTACTGAAAAAAACCCGGCAGCAATATCACTACCATATTGCAAAAACATTATTAGATCAGTTTCCCGAACTCATCACTGAAAGCCCGGAAGTCATGGCGCACCACTGCGCCGAGGCCGGTGATTACCAGGAAGCGCTGAAGTACTGGCTGGCAGCGGGTAAAAAAGCCATTAAACGCTCAGCGAACACCGATGCCATCGTTCACTTGAACAAAGCCTTGAGTGTCTTAAAACAACTACCTGAATCAGTGGGCACGGTGGAATACGAGTTGGCAATTCAAGCCAGCTTGGGACTGGCGTATATGTTGTCTAAAGGTTATGCCGCGCCGGAAGTGGAAAAAGCCTACGCTAGAGCCAATTCACTATGCAAAACCATAGGTGAAACCACCTCCACTTTCCCCGTGTTGTGTGGATTATGGGAATATTTCGTGGTACGCGGTCAGCTGAGCACCGCCGAAGACCTTTCCAAACAGCTA
>Ga0209536_100007223_pt1 | contig 16870 bp, 18 predicted proteins | sample DeeMarSeWOR28_12_FD_187461 | JGI IMG/M metagenome (GOLD analysis project Ga0209536, IMG submission 187461) | Marine sediment microbial communities from White Oak River estuary, North Carolina - WOR-2-8_12 (SPAdes) (version 2) | ecosystem: Environmental > Aquatic > Marine > Intertidal zone >... | reverse complement strand
GCGGCGCTGACAGCGGACGGCATCATCTATCACTGGGCCGGGCGCCAGCTCGGCGGGCAGCGCGTGGCACGACCGGATTCCCCCCACCACTCGCTTCCCGAGACGCTGCGTGGATTCGCCGACCACATGGACACTGAGGTTTTCGCGAAGGGCGTGGCGCAGCTTCTTGGGATCGCGCGCCGAGCGACCACGGCCGTCCTCTGCGCGGAGCGCCTACCCGAAAACTGCCATCGTTCGCTGATCTCCGACTACCTCACGCTGCGCGCGATTCGGGTGATCCATCTGATTGGACGCGATGAGCAGTGCGAGCACTTGCTTGATCCGCGCGCGCGGCGCGAGTCGGCAAGTTTGGTCTATGATCGAGGCTCGACAGGGGGACTACATCTGGGCTGACCGCCTCCAGCCGGAGCGTCATCCGCCGCACGCCGCCCAAGTCATTCGAGCTGGTAGCGCTTGATTTTTCGCCAAAGCGTCGATTTGTCGATGCCGAGTATCTCGGCCGCGGCCGCTCGATTGCCGTCCGTTTCCCGCAGCGTCTTGGCAATAAAATACGCCTCAATCTCCTCAAGACTTTGCGCCGACACAAAGTCTACCGCCCGCGGCTGGTCTTCTTCTACTTCCAGCAGTTCCGGCGGCAGAACATCCACGTCAACGAGTTCCGTATCCGTGAGGATGATCATGCGCTGCACCACGTTCTCGAGTTCGCGACCATTGCCCGGCCAGTCGTGGCGTAGCAGCGCGCTGAGCGCGCGGGTCGAAAGACCCTTCACCGGTTTGTTCAAACGCGCCGCGTGTCGCGCGAGAAACCAGTTGGCCATATAGGGGATGTCGTTCTTGCGGCTGCGCAAGGGCGGAATGTCAATCTCAATGACCTTGAGCCGGTAGTAAAGGTCGGCGCGGAACTCCCCTCGTTCCACCAGTCCCGGCAGAGGCTTGTTGGTCGCGGCAAGCAACCGCACATCTACTTGCCGTGGTTCGTTGTCGCCAACGCGGAAGAACGTACCATCCTGAAGCACCCTCAGCAGTTTGGCCTGTAGCGACAGCGATGCGTTATTGATTTCATCGAGGAACAACGTGCCCCCATCCGCGGACTCGAAGAGGCCCGTTCGGACACGGTCAGCACCGGTGAACGCCCCTCTCTGATGCCCGAACAACTCGCTCTCTATGATGTTCTCGGCAATAGCTGCACAGTTCAGTGCAACGAAGCGGCGATCGTGGCGCTGGCTGCGCATGTGAATCTGCTTCGCCACTACTTCCTTGCCGGTACCGCTTTCGCCGGTAATGAGCACGCAACAGTTATAACCCGCCGACGCCCCAATCAGGCGATGCACAGTTTCAATGGCGCGGCTCTTGCCTATCAATCCGTCGGACTCCGTAAAGACACGATTTTCCTCGCGCAGGCGTATGTTTTCGCGATTAAGCTTATTGATCTCGAGAGCGCGCTCGATCATATGCCGCAAGTCGGCCGGCTCGAACGGCTTGCGCAGGTAGTCGTATGCGCCACCCTTGAGAGCCTCGATGGCAGACTCGATTGTCGCATGCCCGGTGATCACCACTACAGACGTCAGCCCGTCGCACTTCTTGGCGAATCTCATCACCTCCAGTCCATCGATCTCCGGCATGCATAGATCGGTGATGACGACGGCAACCTCCTGGTTCTCGAGGAAATCGAGCGCCTGCTGGGCATTGCGGGCGGCGACCACATTTGCCTCCAGTGGCTCCAGCACCTTCGCGATCAGATCGCGCATCGCGGGATCATCTTCAACGACAAGAATGGCCGGACGCGTATCGGGCGCCTGTGTCACCGGTGAGCGTACCGAGTCAGCGCGCGCAGCCATCGCTCAGACAGCGACTCGCAATGGAAGCGTCGTCACGAATCGCGCGCCACCCTGGAAAACAGAATCGCAATGTAGGGTGCCACCGATGCGGGTGACGATCGATTGGCTGATCGCCAGCCCGAGGCCAGTGCCGGCGCCAGGACCCTTGGTAGTGAAAAAAGGATCGAAGACGCGGTGACGCACGGCTGAGCTGATGCCCGGGCCGTTGTCGACGACGTCTACCACCGCCGCGCCGCTCTCGACGCGGCTGGTCACCAGCACGCGCGGCTCGGCAGCGGATTTCGCGGCTGCTTGGACCGCGTTCATGATGATATTCGCGAGAACGATGTCAAGCTGACCCGGTTCACCCTGAACTTCAGGGTCTCCCTCCAGCGCCATTATCACCTGAACGTTGTAGCGCTTCCCTTGGCAACAATTTACCGACTCCACGACATCGCGAACCACGTCGTTGATCTTGCAGCTGCCGGGGGCACACTGGTCGCGTCGCGCATATGCGAGCAGGTTATCGACAATGCGGGCGCAACGCTTGGCCTCGGTATAGATCGTGTTGAGCTGGCGGGAGCTGTCCGCAAAGGGCGGTGCCTCGGCGATCATCAGCTGCGTGTAACCGATAATGGATCCGAGCGGCGTGTTTAGCTCATGCGCCACACCGGCAGCAAGCTGTCCCATAGCGACCAGCTTCTCGGTCTGGTGGGTCACCTCCTGTAGTCGCTTGTGCTCTGTGATGTCCTGCAGAATGATAGCCGCGCTTGAATCACCCGCGCTTTGAGACTTGAAGAAGGTCACATTGAGCGAGAAATAACGCAACGCGTCGCGAACACTTAGTACGATCTCACGGTTGCGTACCTTCTGTTCGTACAGGAACGTCTCGCGCAGCACCTCGCGGCCTGCCTCATCCAGGCACAAGAGGTCAAAAAGATTCTGGCCAAGCATTTCCTCGGAGACACATCCGAACAGCATCTCCGCCTGCCGGTTTGAGAGGGTTACCCGGAAATCACTATCGACGGTCAGCAATACTCCAGGCAGACTGCGCAGGATTGCGTCATGGCGGTTGCGCTCGCCAATCGTCCAGAGTTGGCTTTGTTCCATCTCGTGAAACAGCGAACCAAGATCCCGAACCAGCAGGTTGTAGTCATCGGCGAGCCCCCCGAGAACGCTCCTTGTCACGGGTGCGGCGACAATGGGCACCAGCGCGCCCTCCTGGGCGCTGCGCACAGCCTGATGAATCGCGACGAGACCGCGGCGAAAAATGACCAGTCGCCACAAGAGAACGGATAGGGTGAGACCAACGATGAGCGCCAGGGCGCCACCGATCAGTGCTTCAGTTGGTGAATCCTGATGAAGGAGGTAATAACCAAGCGCAGTAACAATCACTCCGCCGGCGGGAATAATCACCCACCGAAGCGCGGTGACTCTTAGCACGGGCTGCGACGACGACGCCAAGTCCTCGGGCGTGCCCGCCACTGCTGCGCTCGTAGCCATTTCTGGACTACCCCCCGTCGGGGCTCCTCAGTAGTGAACTGCTATTTATATATTTCTTCTTAATGACCAGGATCCGGTTGCGCCACGACTGGCCGCTGTTACCACTATCCTGATTTTACCACCAGGCGCCCACACGCCGGGAGCCTGATTCACTATAAGGACAAGCGCCCCGCGCTGTCAAAAGATGAACTGTAGGCCAAGCGTGAACTGCTTGTAGTCCTGCTGGGATGGGTCAGTCGGATGCTGTTTATCGTACTCCACCTTGGCGTACTCAGCGGAAACCTTAAGCTTCTGGCCATCGATGTAGTAATTGGCACCGACGCCCTTCCAGGTATTGTCGCGATATCCGGTGTCCAGGTTGTAGTCGAGACTTTCGTACCGCAGTGTCAGCTGCAACCGGCCAATGCCCAACTTGTTGGGCAGCAGGTAGCCGGCCTTGACGTAGTAGCCTTCGAGCTGCGAGTTCACCGGCAGCTCCGGATCGACCGAAGGCGAATTGATGGCATTGCCGGTATCGTACTTCATCATTGCAGCCGAAGCCGTGAACGTCCCGATTGAAAAGGGCTGCTCATAGAACACGTCCACCGTCGATCCCTTGTAGTCTTGGGGATCGGTCTTGAGCCCGAAATCGTAGTAGGCAACCTTGCTCTGGTAATCTGCCGCCGCGCCGATCGTTAACACCGTCTTGGTACCAAGATACGTGCCGCGATAACCGTATTCGAATTCCGGATCGAAGAAGCTCCAATGCAGGCGCGCCGAGTAGCGCGGCTCCTTCTGTGCGACATTGTCTCCCTCGCGACCATCGGCCACCATCAGGCGATATTGGAAATGCGCGTTGAACAGATTGCCCCACATCGCGACACCGGTGTCACGGCTGCCGGCGAAGGGCGTATATGAAATAACCTCCGCGCGGTCCAGCGTGAGCGGCTCGAGACAGGCCTCCAGATTCTCGCGCGTGACCGTGTTTTTGAATCGCCCGACAATGAAGCGAACCGGATCGCTGTAATCGAGTGTGATGTAGGCGTCGCGATAATAAACCGACTTGTCGACGTCCCCATACTTGCCGTCGTTTCCGGCCTCCAGCTGGACGTAGTACCCGATCATGTCGTTGTACTGGCCAGCGAATGTGAGCCGATTGCGTCGCAGGAAGAAATCTGTTGTGGCCCCGGAATCAGTGGGTGACGAATACGAGCGGTTTTGCCCCCAGACCTGCAGAGCATAGTCGACCGTAAGGAAGCTCTCGTCGCCAAACCTGATGGTCGGCCCCGCCATCGCCGATGGCGCAAGCATAGTCAGTCCCAGCGCCGACAGGCCAAGACCGGCCAATCCACGTAGGCGTCGGCCATGGAGGCGCGGACCGCCTGGGGAACAATTCTGGATTGATTCGATGCGCATGCTCGTTTACCCCCTGTCTAGTGTGGTGCCCTGGTCTATGCCCAACGCTACTTCTGATAGGACTTGAGAAGTTTCGCGACGTCTTGGCCCTTGTGGCACGACTCGCACGTATCGGGCCGCGTGCGCGAGTCCTTGATCAGGTCGGCATGTGCCAGCTCCTTCTTGATCAGGCGCGGATTTCCATGGTGACAACCGGCGCAGGAGTAGTTCACGGTCTTGTGCTGCACGTGCCACGGGTCCTTCTGCTTGTCCATGCCGGGCGCCTTGGCGCGCGTGCCGTTGTGGCACTTGAAGCACGACGACGCGCCCATTCCGCAGGCATTGGCGTCTGCGATCGGCGACAGCGCGGAAACCCTTTCTTGCGCCTGGAGCAGGACCTCCTCGCCCCATGCCGCAGCCTGAGTACCGGCATCATGCGACCACAGGCCCAGCACAGACCCAACGGCCGCGGTCATCCCCGCGCCAACTAGCAAGAGCGCAAGCGCTCTTCCTACTGTTGTCCTCGATACCGCGCCTTTGCTCATTTCTTCTGCTCCTTCGTTTGCTGCGGCGAATCAGCCTTCTTGGTTTCGGCACCCTGAACTGCTCCAGCCCCTGTTCGCGCGCGTTCAGCATCCTGAATTTCGCGCTCGCTCAAACCTGTCGAACAGACGCAGACCGGGCCCTTGCCGCGATACTTGAGTCGCCCCTTCGGCGTCCCTACCGCGGCTGTCGCGCTGACGGCTCCGTCACCGGCTGATGCTCCCGCCTCACCACTCCACACCAGCCACGGCGTCATCGCGAGCGCCAATACAATCCAAACACTGCGCATCGGGCTCGCCTTCCGTGCACCGGCTCCCTTAGGCATATAGCGTGCCAAACCGATCAGTTTCATGGAAAACATACAGTTACCTCGTCGATGCGTTGAATTCACCCCACGCGCCCGTTGCATTAGCCACCATGCGCACACCGGTCTTTCAATTTGCAACCCGCCGGGCCGTTGTCCCCAAGCGCTCGGGCACGGTCACCACGAGACGATCCAAGCGATAGCGCTTCGCCCGCGCCGAGTGCAGGGCATCCTGAAGCAGCCCGCGGCCAACTGCATCAAGCTTCAAATCACGACGGCCCAGCATGGCCTGAAACATGCGCTCATAGTGTTCGCCTGGCGCCACTTCCACGAGCATCTCCACTGAGGACACCCCCGCGGGCAGTTCCAGCTCGGTTTCGACAACGAACTTGCCATCGGGGGCAATGCGCGTGTCCTCAAGTTCGCGAGTAAGCGCTTCGTCAGCGGTACGTCCGATCGTTCGACGCGCGATCTCGCGCTGCGCACCATTTCCAGCCACCAGCGCCAGCGTAATGAAAATTTTCGGCACGACGTAGGTTGGTAGAAAATGACCGGCGCCCTCGTTGACGAAGGTAGCGGTCACCCGCGCGCGATCCTGGCTGAGCCGAACCACTTCCAAGCGACGAACCAGTGATGATCGCAACGTTGCGGGATCGTGTATGCCCCGCCACAAGTGGCGACGACCTGGCATGTGACATTTCTGGCAGGTGCGGCCTTCGCGCGCTGCGCGACTCGCACGCCATTCTTCGTAAGTGTCTTCAAGCAGTTTGCCATTGAGACCGCGCCCCTGCGGGGGAAACTGATGGCAGGTGGCGCAAAACCGGCTGTCCTCAAAAGCGGTGCTCATAACAAATCCGCCATGTGGCGTCACAGCCGGTGCGTCGGCTGGAGCCGCGCCGGGGGGAGGCCCAAACCGCTGGTGACGGCGAACGTGACAGGCCGCGCAAACCAGCCCTTGACGGTGGAGATCGGCCGTGACGTACGCGGGCGGTGCGGACTGCGGCGCATTGCGCCAGCCCTGACCCTTTGCGAGCAATGCCTTCTGCTCGGCAAGCGGTGCATGACAGCGCAGACAGCGATTGGACTCTTCTTGGCCGAGCACGCCGAACTGCCAAAAGATGCCGGGGCCCATGGCATGACTGTGAAGGCTGTCACGCCAGTCCGCATACTGGGCCACATGGCACCGACCACAGGCCGCAGGATCGAGCGAGGCTTCCAGTTCGGAAAACTGCGTTGGCGGCGTGCCTTGCGGTGGGATCGGGTCAGACCAATGCCCCGCAAGAAATCGCTGGACATCATCTCCGTCCGAGCCGGGCCGCTCATTCGAGCACGCGACCAGCAAGCTGAAAGCGACTGCACAGAACCCGGCAACAGCAAGGAATTCCGAGCACCGTCCGGTGAACGGCCGCACTGGCTCAACTCAGAACCAGCGTGAACGCACGCACTGACAGGATGGTGTCGCAAGCAGGGAATTCCCTCCGCCGCTTCCCATGTCCGCCGAACCGCGTTGATGGCGGTGCGCGCATCTTGAAATACGCATGGGAGCGAACCAAGACTGGGTTCGCCCCCATGCTTCATCCGACAAACGCTCCCTAGCCGCCGCAGGGATTGGGCAGCGGACCGCTACCACCGCCGCTGCCCCCGCCGCCGGTCGAGGCCGCGGGGTTCTTGTAGAGCTGATCCTCCTGAACGATCTTGTGGGTGTTTGCCGCATAAGGGTCGTTAATCGTACGCTGAGCCACAAGTGTCGGGCTCGTCGCCGCCCAGAAGAAGGACTTTACGTCACTTCGCCACGGCGAGTCGATTGGCAGAATGAAATTGCCCGTGGCATCCTGCAGATAGGAAAGCGAGTTCCATTCGATCATTCCACCATCATAGAACCGTGTCGGTTTGCCAAGGATCACGGCACTGGTCAAGCCGGTAATCATCGCCCGGAACGTGGTCTCGCAATATACGTAGATGGTATCTCCCGCCTGATAGGCGTTGCCCGGACCCACGAACTGGTAGGTACCGTCCATCATGCCCTTGCCACCGATGATGTCGCCATTCAGGTAGCCCGCCAAGGTCGCCTTGTCCTTGAAGATACAACCTGCGGTGCAATCGAGCAGGTTTGTGAAATTCAGCTGGATCGATCCGTTCGGGTGGCCCTGGCGAGATCCCTGGTTCTGGAAGCTCGACATACGGTTGAAGCCAGCCGGCGGAACGCAATAGGCATAGTTGGCAGGGTCGGCAGGGGTGCAGCCCGAGTCACCCGATTCCTGCATTTCGCCCGCGCTGTACTGAAGGATGGTGCGGGCATCCCACAGGAACGTCCCGTTATGCACGTTGACATCATAGGTTGGCTGGATCGCAAACATATCCTCCACGGTCGCCATCATCGCCGTGTTGTCGGTCAGGACGCTCTTGATCGAGACGACACCCGTACCCGGCGCAGAGCTGCCGCTAGTAGCGAAATCGGCCGCCAACATGGCACCGCTATCAACCAGGGACTTGTTGCCGCCGTTGAGCACGGCAAGATGTTTCGCATCCACGCCCCAGTAACGCAGCGCAAACCAGCAGCGGCCCATGTTCATGACATTGCCGGTGCTTGCAGTGCCCTGCGTGCAGACGATCATGTCGTTGTGCGGGTCGATGTTGTATTTCTTCAGGTTCGCATCCATGGTTGGCCCGTCGATGACCATGCTCGGGGTGGTGATTACGCCGTTCGAGCGCGTCATCGTCCATTCCGAGGAGGGCGAGAGATACGTAAAGACGTTCAGGTTGTTCGGCTTGATGTACGAGTAGTTATAGGGGACGACCGCATCCACCTCGCCGGTCGTGGACTGCAGGATGATCAGCTTGCCGGTGATGCCCGCCGGGCGGTTGGCGATCCAGTCAGAGATCCAGCTCTTGAGCTTGGCGCCGGTAATCAGCCCGTATGTGTTGTTGTTGTAGTCAGCATCCGACTCGACGGCGATCGCCGCCGGCGTATTCGTGGTCAGCGTAACCGGGGGCACACCCGTGCCTCCGTGGCTCGTGTCCTCGCTGGGCGATGAGCAGCCCGCAACAAGCGCTATCCCGCCACATAGAACCAGCGCCGCCAAGCGGCCGGTAATCCGCCAACCGGATTTCGCGTCATCTTGATGCTGTTTCATTCCCGCCTCCTCGTGTACTTTGCTTGCAAGCGTTCGCATGGAACCCGGTCAGCGCCCTTCGTGGGGCGTAGCACGCACGGCTATCGCAAGAGCATGATACATGCCAACACGCATAGCGCCTCGAAAACAATGGCTTAAGCAAAATGTCTCGACGCCGCCGATTGCACAATCCATCGCAGCGGCGTGGCCGCCCGAGACACCTTTCAATTTGCAAAGCATCGGCCGAGGTTCACGCGCGACACAATGCTGGTTGCAAAATCCAATGTGAGGCCCACAACAGTTTCCGGGATTGTGAAATCGAAATGCCTGCGGTGATCGGGAATTATCGAGTCTCGCCCGAAAAACTGCGTTTCTTAGCTGCGGCACATATATTGCTCTTCGTGCGGCCAGTATGCGATAAGGATTTCAAGCGATGTCGTCGTTTGGATTGGTTGTGCCCCTTGCCTTGCTCCTGCTGGGCACGAGCCCACACGGTCAACAGAGGGAGTCTCGTGCCATGAAAACGGTGCGGCTTCCGAGACACGGGGAAGTCACCATCACGGTATCACTCCCGCTTAAAGGCGAGACCTGCCTGCGGACCAATCTGCTGACCAAGCGCGCACTCTCCCGCGCACGCGTAGGAGATATCATCGAAATCGAATCCGACAACCTGAGCGCGGTGGAGACCATCCCTTTCATGGCGCCCAATCATGACTGCGAGCATCTCGTCACCATGCAAGATGGCGGGTGTTGGGCGATCTATCTTCGAAGACGAGGCGATGCGAATAACCCCACACCAGCCGGCGCAAGCCAAACCTGGCCGCTGAAATTCAGGAAAGGAGAAGAGGAATGAGTGAGGTCGCGGAAGAGGGCGGTGCAGCACAGGTCCTTAGCCTCGCTGAAAAACACAATGCCTTGCGCGCCTGGTCGGTGCTCGGTTTCTTCGTGCTCGTTTCACTCGCAACGTTCATTTCGGACCAGCGCTATGTGTACCTGTCCGCGTATCTTTGGTTCGGCTTCATCTATGGCATGGCCCTGCAGTATGGCCGTTTCTGCATGGCCTCCGCGATTCGCGACCTCTTTGCGGTCGGCGTGCCGCGCATGGCGGTCGGCATCATGATTGCGGTGGTCCTTTTTAGCTTGGTGGCAGCGTACGTGACGGCGGTCGGCAAGAGCACGTTTCATCCCTCCCCGATTGGTGCTTATTCCGTCGTGGGCGGCTTCATTTTCGGTGTTGGCATGGTATTCACCGGCGGTTGCGCGTCGGGTTCTCTGTACAAGACCGGTGAAGGTAGCGTTGCTGCCCTCCTAGTCGTTCTGTCACTCAGCTTCACGCAGGCCTTGTTCGTCGGGGCCGGCGGCTGGCTGAATCATCTTGTGCCGACTACGTGGACCGCATCGGCGGCGGCCAAGAGTCTTCCGGCCGCGGTGAGTGCTACCAATGGCTGGTACGACCAGTTCCTGGCCGGTTACGTGTGGGATCTGTCCGCCACCACCATGGCGAAAGTCACCGGCCTGACGGAGCCGTTCGTGGCAGCGTTCGTCGGTAACTCCTTACTCAACTCGGTGTTGCCGGCCCTGTTTCTGCTTGCCGTGATTTACGCCCGCTGGTACCGCAAGGGATACCTTCGCGGGAAACAGCAACAATACATGGGGCTACAGACGGAATTGTCGGGGTTCTGGGCAATGCTAACAGCGTCGCGGCGCACCGCGATCGCGGGCCTTATCCTCGGCATCGCCGCCGGACTACATATGTGGGTGATGCAGGGCCTCCAGCAGCGTTTCGGCATCATGAATGCCGGGGAGTTGCTGGTTGCTATGGGGCACACGCAGGGTCTCAGCATCCAGGACACGATTTTCGATCCGGGATACTTTTACGTGACGACCCAAGAGGCGCAGGGCGCGGCGTGGGTGCTGGCGCGGGGCGGAATGAACATGATGGACAACGTGTTCCTCGGGCTTGACGCGGGCATTCCCAATCCCCTTATTAACCCTGTCCTATGGATGTCGTTCGCGCTGGTTGGTGGATCGGCAGTCATGGCGCTGCTGCACAATGAATTCAAGCTTAAGTTCCCGTCACTTGAAATCGCGACCTGGGCAATATTGGGGGGCGCACTCATGGGGCTGGGCGCCCGCGTGGGCCTGGGCTGCAACATCGGGGCGTTCTTTGCAACCGTTACCAATGGCGACCCTTCTGGCTGGCTGTTTGGACTTGGAATGACCTTTGGTGGCTGGCTTGGCGTAAAGTTCTTCAACTGGTGGATCGAGCGCAGAATGGCCAAGGAGGCCGGAGCACTGGATCTGTAGTTCTTGTGTATTAAGAGGATCGGAGGCCGAAGCAACCATGCCCGTCAAATTCGAAAAAGCAAGCGATGGTCGATACCTGCTCGATGTTCAGGGCTATGTCTGCCCGCATCCGCAGATTTACACCAAGAAGGCACTCGAGAAACTTCGACCCGGCGAGGAACTCGATTTGCTCTTCGACAACCCCTCCTCCGGCGAGTCGATCATTGCCATGTGCGAGACGGACGGCAATGAAATCACCGAAAAGGGCCAGCAGGAAGGCAACGTCATGCGCTGGCGCATCCGCAAGACCTGAAGCCGACGTTCATCGCAAGGGGTAGAATAATGAAGACAAGCCTTTGGCTCATCATCCTCGTCGTGATCTTCTTTCTGGGTTTTCTGGTTGGCTACTCTTTTTCGCCCACCGCCCCTGCGCCCCCGATGGAAACTGGCGCTCGCCACTGATACCCATGGAGCACCGGTAATGTTGCTGGGCTTCGTTGCGGTCACCGAATGCGCCGAGGCGACATTGATCGGGCTCATTCGCGCGGCAGCTGCGCGGGGCTGGACCTGCCGCTGCTTTCTCACCGACCGCGGTGTCAATCTGGTCCATTCGCGAAGGCTACTGGAGCTCGCACGTTCCGGAGAATTGCGCTTGGATGTTTGCGAGCACAGCTGGCAGCGGTACGGCGATGGTAGTCACCCGGAAGGTGTTCACATGGGGAGCCAGTATCAGAATGCCGAGCTGGCGCACCTTTGTGACAAGGTCGTGGTGCTCTAGGAATCCCATGAAAAAGCAGATTCTCGTTATCGCAAAGTGCAACAAGGTGGAAGCATTGCGGGTCGGCGTCGGTCTGACACTGCTCAACGATGCGGTCCAGATCGATGTGCTCGGGGGGATCGAGGATTCGCCCGAGATCAGGGAGCAGCTCGAGGTAGTCGATTTCGCGGAAATTCCGTACGCCTTGCTGGACGAGAGTGCGTCGGCATATTCCCGGCTCGCGGCCGACGTTCTCCGTGCCGACGTGGTGTACGTGATCTGAGAACCGACACGATGGGTACCGAAACCGAAGCTGCGAAAACCGTTCTGATACTGCATACCCATGGCGAGGCCGATGCACCCGCGCTGAAGGACACCGGTCTGATCGCGCTCGTTGACAGTCTCGCGCGGAGCGGCGCTTCGGTCAGGCTGCTCCCGTACGATCGAGACTTCGAAGCCATGGCAGACGCCATCGCGACGTCGGATTCAGTAGTCTTCTGGCGCTAAAGGGCCGGCGACATCGCAAGTCAGTTTCAGGGGTACCTGGTTTGCCGCTGGCGGGCCAAGCGAAAGGCCGATGCAGTGCAGAAACTTCCACCGCCCCGGCCGCATCAAACACTCTCCCGAACCGGCACGCAGTCTTCCCACTCGATCATATCCTTTCGGCCAATGGTGCCGCAGTCGCGTGAAATGGCCTCCCGGCTCGCATTCGAGTTGGTGAGTCATTGCAATTTGCCGTTTGCCCGCCCTGCCCGAGAGCAACCTGCACGGATTTAGAATCAAATTGACTCGCCCTGGAATACTAACTGTCTGTTTAGCTTGTCATTTGAGGTGTGGCACAAGAAATGCTGTTGGCTCAAGCGCCAATCAGCAGATGCCCAGAAGCTGTTGGCCTTGCGCTGTACATGTCGGTGGCGCAATGAACATAACGATAGGCGGGCGCTTGCGGCTTAACACCCTACCCACGGGAGAACCTTGACCATGGTTACGAAGCTTCACCGGATTGCAAAGCGATTTCGCGAAGAGTTTACCGGCGCGCTCGGCGGAAGCGTGTTCGGCGCGGCCTTGCTCGCCTTGGCGGTAACGGGCCTGCCGGGCTGCAGCGACAACAACAATGACAGCAATAACAGTGAACCCACCGTTTCGCTGCAGATCCTCTGGACCAACGACACCCACGGCTACTTCTTCCCCACTTACCACGCGGAATACGAGGAACTCGACACCTACGCAGGGACCGCAGCGACCGAGGGCAAGGTCGGGGGATACGCCCAGATCAAGGGACTGGTTGATTCCCTCAAGGCACAGAAGACCGACGGCAACACGCTGTTCGTCGATGGCGGTGACACCTTCGACGGATCGCCGACGGCGCAGATCACCAAGGGCGCGGCTGTCATCCCGATTCTCAATGCCATGGGCTATGACGCCATGGTTCCAGGGAACCGCGATTTTGCCTTTGGCAAGACCGACTTCCTTGCTGACACCGCAGCACTGACCTTTCCCGTGGTATGTGCCAATCTCGTCGATGGTACGACCAACCAATATGTCTTCCCGCGGTATATCGTCAAGCAGCTACCCGGCCTGAAAGTGGCGATCATCGGCGTTACCAGCCCACTTGCGGGGGGAAGCTCGACTGGCTTCAAGGTACTGAATGGCGGCGTGCCGGGCGCGTTCGCAATCGAGGACAATATTTCCGCACTTGCGGCACGCATCCGCGTCGAGGAGAACCCGGATCTGGTCATCGTGCTGTCCCACATGGGCTATTTCCAGGACCAGAAATTCGCCTCGCGCTCGACCAACATCGATGCCATCGTGGGCGCACACACGCATCACAACATCTACGACGCTCCTGTGGTCAAGAACAAGGATGGCAGCCGCAACGTCGTGGTCGTTCAGGCCGGCTCGCACGGCAAGTTCCTTGGCAAGCTTGACCTTACAGTCGGCATGAATAGCCGCAAGGTGATTGGCTTCAATAATCAGCTTATCCGCATGAATAACCAGATCACGACCACGCCCGACGCGGCCGTGCAGGCGCTTGCCGATGCGGCCTACGCGCCCTATCAGGCGTATTTCGATACCTTTGTTGGGTACTCGACTACCGTCATCGCGCGCCGTGGCGCCACTCAGAGCACCATGGCCAATCTGCTCGCCGATGCGTACGCGGCGACTCAGGGTACCGACTTGGCGCGTCACGCCGGCATCCGCTACGGCTCATCCATTCCTGGCTCGGTCGCAAACCCTGCGACCATCACGGTGGGCGATGTGTGGAACATGGTTTCGCCCAACATCGGCGCCGGGGTTTACGTATATACCCAGACCGGCGCCCAGATAAAATCCACGATCGACAGCGGACTAAACACAGAGTTTGGAACCGACCCGTATACATGGGGCGGCGGAGATGTAACCCGCTTCAACGGGGGCCTGAAATACACCTATCGCGTGAATGCCCCGGACGGTCAGCATATCGTCGACATGACTATCACGTCCGGAGGCGTAGACTATGCGCTTGTCACCAATGGCGTATCCGACGCGACCAACCTCGCGAGGACTTACACGGTCACCGCCACCGGTACCGCGCCGGCGGGCGGGACGCAGATCAATCCGGCAAATCCCAACGAGGCGGTTGATGAAATCGTTGCCTATATCCAGGCCCAACCCAGTCAAACCGTCGGGCCGGTGATCGACAACCGGACTCAGGAAGTCCAGTAAGGGAGTTGATGCAGGGCTGGCGCGCAGGAAAGCACCCCTTCCTGCGCGCCTCTTTTTTTTGACCCCGGCGTAACTGATATCATTTTCTAACCGAGCGCGTAATTCGCATCCTCGGTGACGCCAGCAGCAAAGATAGGCACCACATAACGATTCACGAGAACAGCGCGTCATGAGCGCTGCCCAGTCCAGACACTCCGACACACGCAGCGTGAATGCGCTTACGGCTTTTCTCCTGGCGCTGACTATCGGTTTCGGGTCCGGACCGGATGCGCAGGCCCACGAACGAATCGGAACGGTCAGCCATTCGATCGTCATCGCCACTGGCGCCACGGTTGAGGACTACCTGAGTATTCCGCCTGCATTGTGGTCACGGCTGAAACTTGAGCTCGAAGACACGCCCGACGCCCTGCGCGAATACTTTCAGGCGACCGTCCGAATCGCCACGTGGGACAAGACCTGCGATCTGCAGAGCGTTACCCGCACCGCATTCCCGAAAACCGGCAACACGCTTTTCCATCTCACTTTTCGCTGCCCGCAAGAGGTCACGGACCTGGCGGTCACTTCTGTATCCTTTCTCGATTTGGACGAATCTCACGTCCAGTTTGCCCGATTCGCAAGAAAGGAGGACCCGAGAAAGTTTCTCCGCGAGGGTGTGCTGAGTGTCAAGCAAAAGGTCTTCCATATTCCGGACATCCACGGAGACGGATCCGCGACACTTGATCGGGCGAGCGCGTTTCTCAGGCTTGGCATCGAGCATTTGCTCACCGGTTACGATCACATCCTTTTCTTGCTAACAGTCATCATCGGCATGTCCTTGAAGGAGACAATCAAGGCGGTCACCTCCTTCACACTGGCGCACAGCCTCACCATGGCGCTCGCCTTTCTTGGAATGGTGTCGCTCCCTTCGAATGTCGTCGAGCCGCTGATTGCGCTCACCATCGTGTATGTCGCGGCCGAGAACGTCTTTCGTACGAGCGTGCAAAGGCGCTGGCTGCTGACCTTCTTCTTCGGCTTGATACATGGTCTGGGTTTCGTCGGAGCGTTGCAGGAAATTACCGTTTCGCGTGAAGAATTGTTGCTATCCCTGGTCAGCTTCAATTTGGGTATTGAGCTTGGGCAGTTGGCGGTGATCGTCGTGGCCATGCCGGTGATGTCATGGCTTTGCACACGGCCATCGGGCGGACAATTGCGCCGTGCCTTTTCGATCGGGGTCGGTGCCCTTGGCGTGCTGTGGCTTACCCAGCGTATCCTGGTCGCGGCACAGTCGCCATACATGCAGCCATTGTTCGGATCATGATGAGCAAGCGATCAAATCGATGCTCATGGGTAGTACTTGCGCTAATTGGACTCTTAGCTCGCGGCCATGTTTGTATGGCGATGACGCTGGAACAGATGCAGAAGCTACCCGCGGTCCAGCTGCTTAACGAAAGAATTGACGCGGTATTCAACCGCTGCGGCTTTCCGATAAGAATTGAGGATCTCGCCGCGAGCGACGCACCAAAGCGCAGCTTCGTCTGGCGGGAGAGGCCAATATCTCTGTCCGCCGGTGAATGGAAGGTCACCTATTCGTCGGTGAATGAAGGTTCCCCATCGCTGGCGGAGACCGCCCCCGGCACGGCGCCTCCACGAACATGCGTCCGTGGTGCTTCGCGTCTCGTGCTGCTTGCACGCGAGGTTGGCGTTATCGTCCGAACAAAGAAACCCGCTGGATACGGCTACCTCACGCGCTACCAGATTCCATCGGACCCATTGCATGCGCACAAGGTGCTGCGAATTGACGTTTCGGTGATACCGGCACTTTCTGTCATCACCATCACGAAGCGATATGGCGAACCCGACGAGATCATGGCCTCGAAAGCGGGCGCACACATCATGCGTTACTGGGTGGTTGTTCGCGACAAAATACATTCCCCTCGAAACGCTTTTGCCGTTGATTTCAGAATTGACCTGAAGACGAAGCACTGCGTGGGATTTTCTGTTGACACTGATTCCATCGAGTTCGTCGCCAAACGGCTCGAGCACCTTCAGGGCCAGTGGGAGCGCGCCTTCGTGCTCGATTAAGCCCGGCCACGAGCCGTGAAGCTGGTCAAGACATAACCCGTCACAGTTCCGTCGTCACCGGATTGGCGACCGTCTCGTGCTACAGCGAATTGAGCTTCTCCATTTCACCCGCGTCGGGGAGACGCGTAAGCACACTCTGAGCCCGCAGGCCCGCACCGAGTCCGCCCGGCTGGTCTATGACCGCGCGAGCCAACAACCGTTGGAATTCAACTAGCTGGCGCGCTTTGCCGAACGAGTATTGTTAGGCTGGCGCGGCAGCGCCGTGCCAATGGCACTACCGCCGCTACCGGCGAGGTAGACCTCGTCTGGCAGAACAATTTCCATCGCCACCGGGAGGTGGTCGGAAACCGGATGGTTCACCACCTCGGAGCGTTCGATGCTGAGACTCGGCGACACCAGAATATGA
>Ga0209536_100007221_pt1 | contig 16872 bp, 11 predicted proteins | sample DeeMarSeWOR28_12_FD_187461 | JGI IMG/M metagenome (GOLD analysis project Ga0209536, IMG submission 187461) | Marine sediment microbial communities from White Oak River estuary, North Carolina - WOR-2-8_12 (SPAdes) (version 2) | ecosystem: Environmental > Aquatic > Marine > Intertidal zone >... | reverse complement strand
AGATCAGGAACGATTTGGCCCGGTGATCACCAAAGTAAGTGTACTCGAAACAGATACTGAAAACGGGGAGATAGCCCTGCAATGGACCAGCCCTTTCGATGCCGATCCGGCAGCCTTCCCACCTCCTTATTCCTATGAATTGTTCAGGTTTATAGGCCTTAATGGTGGAGGCACTCCTGTAGGCCCGATAACGCTGACTGATACCACCTATACTGATACCGGACTGGATACCGACCTACTGGCCTATAGCTATAGGGTAGTAGCGTATGACAATGGCGGTAATGTGGTGGATACATCTGGACTGGCTTCTTCAGTACGTTTGTATTCGGATCCAAGTGTGAACAGCATTGAACTTTCCTGGGAAGCCAATGTGCCATGGTCCAACAATACCCAGGGTTACCCATACCACTACATCTACAGGAATAATATCAATCCGGGAGATGAAGATGAACTGGTATTGATTGATAGCGTGGATGTAAATTTCAACGGGTTCAACTATATTGACTCCGGTCAGGTAAACAATGTCATGCTTGATGAAAATACTTTTTATTGTTATTACGTGACCACACAGGGTTCCTATGGTAATCCTCAGATTATCGAACCACTTATAAACGATTCACAGATCATCTGTACCCAGCCTAACGATACCATACCTCCGTGTGTGATCATTGATATCGGGGATACCCTGGTCAGCGATACTACCTGTATTGCCTTTATGGAGGACAAGCCCTGCAATTTCGAGGATTTTTACCATGAATTGGAATGGACCACGGAAGAAATAGGTGAGGATATCGGTTGCTGGCGGGATATAGTGTATTATGAAGTATGGTTCTCGGAGACCTGTTTTGAGGAGGATTATAATATAGTTGGACTGGCTACCGAAGAGTATTTCAAGCATGAGGGATTGAATTCCTTTAAGGGTTGTTATAAAATAAGGGCCGTCGACCGGTCGGGTAATCCGGGTGAGTTCAGTAAGGTTAAGCAATTCGAAAATTGCCCATACTATGAACTGCCGAATATCTTTACACCAAATAATGACGGTAAGAACGACACCTTCAGACCATATACCTTCCCATTTGTAAAGTGCCCGAGATTTGTGATATCCCTGACATTCACTGTATTCAATCGTTGGGGCAAAGAGGTATACTCAGAAACCAGTGGCGGGGAGAATTCCATTTTTATAGACTGGGATGGAAGCACGAATGAAGGCAGTGTTCTTGAAAGTGGCGTATATTACTATAAGGTGGATATACAATATGATATGAATGATCCTGATCAGCGATCCCAGACCATTAAAGGCTGGGTGCAGATACTCAGGTAAGATCATATTCTACCCTGTACTCAAATTCTTACGGGCAGAAAGGTATCTTTCACTCGTGACCCTATTCATATTGGTACTTGGCGTAACCTGCCTGAGCTACAAGGGACAATCCTTCAAGAAAGCAGACAAAGACCCGGATTGACCAGGGTCAACTCTTGAAAATGTTCAAATCAAACAATTCATTTACATAGAATTGATTGAACCTCATGAGAAATATACAAATTCGAGTCAATTAGTAGGCCTGCCAGAATTGTCTCATTAATATTAAAATAAAATTGATTGTTTTACTGTTATAATATATAGTTTTGCATTGCTATTTAAAAAAAGAACAGCATGAGAGCATACATTTTTCCTGGACAAGGTGCACAGTTTCCAGGTATGGGGAAAGATTTATACGAACGATCTGATAAAGCGAAAGTCCTTTTTGAATCGGCCAACAATGTGCTGGGTTTCCGGATCACAGATATTATGTTTGACGGTACCGTAGAGGAATTGAAACAAACAAAGGTCACCCAACCGGCTATATTTTTACATTCAGTGATTGCCGCATTGATTAACGAGGAATTCAAACCGGATATGGTCGCAGGCCATTCCCTGGGTGAATTTTCTGCCCTGGTTTCGAACAAGGTGTTGAGATTTGAAGATGGGTTGAGACTCGTGGCTAAAAGGGCAGATGCCATGCAGAAAGCCTGCGAGGTTAGCCCGTCCACGATGGCAGCGATTCTGGGAATGGAAGATGAAAAGGTTATCGCGATCTGTGAAGGCATAGATGAGGTGGTTGTCCCTGCGAATTACAACAGTCCCGGACAGCTGGTGATATCAGGTTCAAACGAAGGCATTACTTTGGCCTGTGAAAAGCTTAAGGAATCGGGAGCAAAGCGGGCATTGCCATTGCAGGTTGGAGGAGCCTTTCATTCACCCTTGATGGAACCTGCCAGGGAAGAGCTGGAGCAGGCCATTCTGGACACCGAATTTCACGAACCAATATGTCCGATTTATCAAAACTACACCTCAAGGCCGCATACAGATGTTGAAGAAATCAAGAAAAACCTTAATTATCAGCTAACTGCACCTGTAAAATGGCGACAGTCGGTAGTAAACATGATTGAGGATGGTGCCACGGAATTTATCGAATGTGGACCAGGAAAAGTATTGCAGGGGCTTGTGAAAAAGATCAATCCTGAGGTTACTGTTGGAAGCATAGATTAAACCGGATCCTGCAGAGGATCTACTATTTCCACACCTAACCGATCCCCGGTTTTTTTCAATAATTCAGCATTTGAAATACGTAGTAAGGGATGTATTTCATCAGGGATCAATTCACACAATGGTTCCAGAACGAATTTCCTGTCCGGAATGCCCGGATGGGGTAAGGTCAGGTCCTTATCATGTACCACCAGATCCTCAAAATAAAGGATATCGATATCGATGATCCGTTCCCTCCATTTCTGATTCCTTACCCTTCCCATTGATTTTTCAATCATCAAAATTTCCTTCAGGGTGTGAGAAGCATCCAGGGAAGTTTCGATTTCGATAACCTGGTTATAAAAATGTGGCTGACCACCATATCCCCATGGTTCGGTCTGATACATGGAAGATGTACGGATTACTTTTCCCACCTTAGATTCTATTTTCAGGATGGCCTCCCGGATATTCGTTTCCCGGTCGCCGACATTGCTGCCTAGTATCAGATATTTTCCTTTCATCCCAAAAATATTACCCCCATATAAATTGATTTTCCGTTGTTGCGGTAAAGTAATATAATTACACTTGAAACAACAAAATTAGCATAAGTACATGAAATTTTTACGAAATCTATTGGCTGTTCTTGTAGGCTTGTTCATTTACAGTTTTATCATGCTTTTTCTGTTTGTCGGGATTCTTTCCATATCCTCGGCAGAGAAAACTGTATCTGTAGCAGATAAGTCTGTGCTTCGGTTGAAGCTCAGCGGGCAAATTGTAGAACGGGAAATTGAAGATCCATTCGCTGAACTGGGATTTCCCGCATCCGGTGCCAGGGAAATGGGCCTAAAAGAACTAAAGGAAGCTATACAACAGGCTAAAACCGATGAAAAAATTGAAGGGATATTTCTTGAGCCGGGGATTTTTATGGCTGGAATGGCTACCATTGAGGAACTCAGAAGCGCGTTGATAGATTTTAAATCATCCGGTAAGTTTATCGTTTCCTATGCGGAATATTATACTGAAAGGTCCTACTATATTGCTTCCGTTGCGGATGAGATGTACATTACTCCCGGGTACGGAATGCTGGAATTCAATGGATTGTCAGCAGAATTTGTGTTTTTCACTGGACTTTTTGAAAAGCTGGGCATTGAACCTCAGATATTCCGCGTTGGCGAATACAAATCTGCCGTGGAACCATTCATGCGAAAGGACCTCAGCGAGGAGAACAGAGAACAAATATCGGCATTTGTGAATTCCATATACGATCATATGCTGGAAGAGATTGCCAAATCCAGAAATATGGAAACTGAAGAGCTGAGAAAGATCTCGTATTCCATGTTGGCCAGAACCACGGGTGATGCTGTGGAGCTTGGATTGCTGGATGGGGAGAAATATTATAACGAATTTATTGACCTGCTAAAAGAGAAGTTATCGCTGGAAGAAGAGGATGATGTGGATATGATTTCGTATCGAAAGTACAACAAGTCCTATAGCAATTCAAAATACTCCAAAGACAGGATAGCAGTAATCATCGGGGAAGGAACCATATTTTCCGGTAAGGGAGAGAATCAGATGATCGGCTCCGGTACCTATACCCAATTGATTCGTAGTATCCGGGAGAATGAGCGGATTAAAGCCGTAGTGGTTCGGATCAACTCTGGTGGTGGTGCTCCGCTCGCATCTGATGTGATCTGGAAAGAACTGAAACTCACTGCGGAGAAGAAACCGGTAATCGCATCCATAGCTGATGTAGCTGCTTCAGGAGGATACTATGTTGTCATGGCCTGTGATAAGATCTATGCCCAACCTACTTCCATAACTGGATCAATAGGAATTTTCGGCATATTATTCAACGCAGAGGAGTTGTTTGAAAATAAACTGGGCATCACCTTTGATAATTTCAGTACCGGCGAATATTCCGACATGTATACGGTAACCCGCCCATTAACACCTTTTGAAAAGGAGATCATCCAGCAGGACATTGAGCATGGCTATGAAATATTTACTTCCAAGGCCGCTGAAGACCGCGGTATGGAAGTAGAGGAATTGTTAAAGTTGGCTTCCGGAAGAGTATATTCAGGTTATGAAGCCATGGAGAATGGTTTAATCGATGAATTTGGCACCCTCGAAGATGCCATCGAGGAAGCAGCCGAACAGGCAGAGCTAACAGACTACAGCATAAGTTATTATCCCAGGAGGAAAACTGTATTCGAGCAGATTATGGAAGATCTTGGATCAGACATCCAGACCCGATACATGAAGCTCAAACTGGGCGACATGTATCCCTACTTTGAGCAGATCCAGGAGTTAAATACCTTAAAAGGGCCTCAGGCCAGGATGCCATTCGACATACAGATCCAATAAACTAGAGGAGCAGGGTGCCCTGGTCCGGGCAGCCTGATCAGAACCTGAATCCGAGGCTTAAGATCAACTGTGGATTTCGGACATCCGTATCAAAACTTACTTCAGTTCCCGGTATGGATACCGATTTTCCAAGCGCGCTGAGATTGCCCTCATATTTCAGATCCAAAGACACAGTAGTGATATCGAATCCTATGCCGGCCTGATACCCAATGGTTCCCTTGGTGAAATCCTGTTTGAAAACACCTATTGTTGATTTCCATACAGATTTTTCCGAGATAAGATACGAAAAGGAAGGCCCGGCATAAATCCTGAAAGACTTTCCTACATAGAATCCGGCCAGTATCGGGATATCCATTTTGTTCAGTCTGATGGTATTGATTCCGGGAAAGTCGACGCCATCCTCGGAGATCCTGATCTTTCCACCCGTGGAGGAATAAAGCAATTCCGGCTGCAGGTAGAACCTTGAGATCTTTATCCTGGAGTATAAGCCCAGATGCCAACCGAGAACGGCTCCACCGGACGTATAGAATATACTTTCCTGGCCATCCTCGCTAGAAAATATGGCGTCTACTTTTAAATCCGAAGAACTGATACCTGCCTTCGCGCCAACCTGAAAGAATTGTGCATTGGCCTGGTGCATTGCCACCAATACCAATAGAACTGTTATTAACCTTTTCATTTTTCATCTTTTTTAATCCCGATTGCCCTGAAATTTGAGCATAACCAGGCTCCCTCCCTGAGTTCAATCATGACTTATTCAAATCGGTGATGACTGAATTCTGGTAGAAAATTAGTCCAACGTGAATTTTACGTGATCAAAAACCCAGCCGGTACATGACTCCGGCACGAACCCATCTTCCGGGCATGGGCGTCATTACCTCCTGATACTGGGTATTGGTAAGATTGGTGGCTTCTATATAGATATAGGGTCCTGATCCTTTTTCCCAATATATCCTGGAATCAAAGACCCAATAATTTGGATCGGCTTCCCGCTTATTCATCCTGGTTTTGAAATCCAGATAAACATGAGAAAACAACCTCAAATTTACCCCCAGGATGAACTGATGTCTCAGATTCTCCAGGATATACCTGGAGAATTCAGCAGCACTTGACAGATCCGAGTTAATAAAATTATAACTCAGAAATAAAGACCTTAAGATCATTTTTTTGTCCACCAACCTTTCCATATTAAGTTGTGAAGCAATTTCAATGCCATTCCGCTTGATGTTGGAAATATTAGCGGCTTTCCACAGGTAGGTTGAATCGGTTACGGGTATCCCTACCCAGTCGATCAGGTCGCGTGCATCCTGATAGAACCAGTTGAATTCAATATTAAATGGATTCCTGAAAAACCGGGCTCCAACTTCATAGGTCATGGCTTGTTCCGGTTTCAGATCCGGATTTCCTTCTTCGACCGGACTCTGGTAATACATATCATAAAAAGTAGGTACCCGGTAGGATTTGCCAACATTAGCGTATAACCTCAGGCTTTCGGTAGCAGAGAAGCCCATATCTATTCCAGGAAAGGCATTCCATCCAAAATCAGAATAGTGACTGATGAACAGTCCCGGCGTGACATCAAATCTACCATAACGGAACTGGTGTTCCAGGTAGGCACCGAATCCATTTCTATAGAAGCCATCCAGGTTGCTTTTTGAAGGATTCCCTCCTCTTACCCAGTTTCCGTTGATGCTTTCCCTCCTGAATTCCACACCAAAACCAGTCATGCCAAGCGTATTTCTCCAATTCCCATTGAATTCTGCTGCCCCCACGTTTGTGACATGGTCATTTTCATAGACCTCCGGGTTATTGCGCACAAAAAAATAGTTGTCATTATTCCTCCTCCAGTAAATGCGGGGCTTTATGGTAAGGTTCCCCAATTCCTTTACATAACCCACACCAATTACCGATGTTTTCACTTCCTCGTATTGCTCGCTGAATTCCGGATTGGCATAAAATCCATTGGCCCCGAATTTCCGGCTGGTGTAACCCCCAAGTATTTCAAGCTTTCCGCCATACACCTCAGCTTCGGATTGATAAAATATATTTCCGATTTTGAAATCCGTATTATGCCTGTAGCCATCGGAAGCATCGTAAGAAAAGCTGAGATACTGTTTATATGCTCCAAAAGGTAATGAAAGATCAAGGGTTCCTCCAAATAAGGCATGCTGCCCCCCGTATACCCGTAATCCTGCGAATCGTTCGCCAGGGACCTTTGTGATCAGATTTACTGCACCGGAAAAAGCATTTTGTCCATACACCCTAGCCCCTGGTCCTTTAAGAACCTCCACCCGGGTAAGATTACTAAAATTTAGTGGTACATTCAGGCTATGATGGCCCGTTTGAGGATCTGTCAGCTTTATTCCGTTGATCAGAACGAGCGTCTGCTCAAAGGTGCCCCCTCTTATACCGATGTCTGCCTGAACTCCTACGGGGCCTCTCTGCCGGATATCCACACCCGGGATATAACTCAATACCTCAGGCAGGCTCTGTGCCGGGATTTTCTTGATCTCGATATCGGTGACGACCGATATATTCCGCGAGGCCTCCCTGAAAGGTACGTCGATCCGGTTACCCTGGATGGTGATGTTCTCCATTTCGATCGTCCTTGTAGAATCCGACTGTCCGTGGATCCGGGTGCTTATTACTGCAATACAAAGTATGAAGAAAAAGAGTCTCATCCAGGAATCGTCACTTAGCGTTAAAATAACAGGGTAATCTCAATAGATATCCAGCAAAAGTAACCATATCTTCCAAAACCGGAATAATCTGTCAGAGATTACTGAGATCATTGGGCCGTAAGACCAGGGGATCAGCAATCCACAATATTCACGGGAATATTAATGGCCAATCCGCCATCCGAGGTTTCCTTATATTTTGAATTCATATCCAGCGCGGTTTCCCACATGGTCTTAATCACGCTGTCAAGTGAAACCTTGGCCCTGTCAGGATCGCTCTCCAGGGCAAGGTAGGCTGCCGTAATGGCTTTAATGGCCCCCATGGAATTCCGCTCGATGCAGGGAACCTGAACCAGTCCACCTACCGGGTCACAGGTAAGTCCAAGGTGGTGTTCCATGGCTATTTCGGCAGCCATTAATACGTTTTCCACCTTTCCTCCAAGCACGGCTGCCAGGGCGGCAGCAGCCATGGCTGAAGACACGCCTATTTCAGCCTGACAACCTCCCATCGCGGCAGATATGGTGGATCCCTTTTTAAAGATGGAACCCATTTCCCCGGCCACCAGTAGAAAGTTGCGGATATTCTTCATCGATCCATTGCCGGTGAAACACAGGTAGTACATCATCACTGCCGGGATTACGCCCGCTGCCCCATTGGTAGGTGCTGTAACGACCCTGCCAAAAGCTGCATTCTCTTCATTAACAGCTATGGCAAAACAACTGACCCATTTCAATACGTCACTGAAGGAATATTCCCTGGACCGGATCCGGGTCATCCATTCGGAAAAATCCTGTGAATCATCCCTGCCTAAGAGGTTAGTATTTATACCGGGAGCCCTCCGCTGTACATTCAATCCGCCGGGTAATGTTCCCGTGGTATGACATCCATTGTACATACTCTCAGCCATGACCTGCCAGATATTATCCAATTCTTCGGTAAGCGATGCCTCCTCCCGGATAGAAAGTTCATTCTCCAGAACTATATCAGTGATGGACTTTTTAAGTCTATGGGTCCAGTTGAGCAAGTCAGTAGCACTATCTATCGGATAAGGGAAACTGTAGATTGAAATTTCCGAGATATCCAGTTCGTCACATACAATGAATCCCCCTCCTGTAGAATAAAAGGTAAGGCAATAATCAGACTGATCAGGAGAAGAAGCGGTAAAGGAAATTCCATTCGGATGAAAAGAAAGCTGTTTGTCATTATGAAAAATGATCTCTTTGCTTACATCAAATGCGATCTCGCGGTCTCCATTTAGCCAGATAAGATGCGTATTCCTTACTTTCTCCACCTCACTGGCTCTCATATTCAGGTTCATCGTACGGGGATCATATCCGCTCAGGCCCAGTATGATGGCCATGGTGGTACCGTGTCCTCTCCCTGTTTTGGCCAGGGAGCCATATAGTTCAACCTGTATACTTGTTACACTGGGGAGATTACCCTTTTTCTTTAGCTCTTCGACAAAAGCAAGCGCTGCCTTCCATGGTCCCATGGTGTGAGAACTGGAGGGTCCTATCCCGATCTTGAATATGTCCAGTACACTAATCCTTTCAGAGCGCTTTTCCATGAAGAATATTGTCTATTTCAAAATTCCAGGCAGAATCAATTGACCTATACATCCTGTGCACGCTGTTCATGTAGGTTTTCGTGGATCCACCTGCAAATATATTCCAGTACCTCCTCTTTTCTGGTCTCGTTGTGCACTTCATGTCTCATACCCTTCCAGATCTTGAGTTTTGCCTTTGCCCCGGCATCCCCGGCAAATCGCTCGCTGGCGTGAAATGATGTCAGCTGGTCTTCATCACCATGCATAAGCAACAAAGGTATACTGAGCAAGGATGCATTTTCGAGTGCCCACCTGCCATATTCAATGCCCAGGTTGTACAATCGAACGGAAATTTTATCGTGAACGAGGGGGTCTTCAAAATAGGCTTTACCTACCACCGGGTCATGAGAAAGTTCCATAGGCTCAATCTCATTCGAAAGCGCAAAGGACGGCAGCAATCCATTCAGGATCTTTGCCAGATTCGCCTTCCATTTTGGGGGAGTAAAAGCCAGTTCAAGGAAGGGAGAGCTGATTATGGCACCGGACAATTCTTTCGATTGATGGCGCAGGATATAGTTGGCTACTATATTGCCTCCCAGGCTCTGTCCATACAGGAATAAGGGAAGCTCATTGTATGCTCTACGGGCTGTGATCAACAGGTTTTCCACATTCGACAACAATAGATCGTAGGAGGGAATATGGCCTCTTTTGCCCGGTGATTTTCCATGGCCCTGATAATCCATGCCAATGGTAGAGATCCCCTTTGTGTTCAGAAATTTTGAAAAATGATCATACCGGTCGATATGATCACCCAGTCCATGTATGATCGCCACTATGGCTTTTTGATCTTCACCGGCTTCCCATTTCCTGGCGTTCAGGTTCCTGCCGGATTTGTCAACAATGTGGAAGGATTTTTCATCCATATTTGCCGTTAACTATTTTATTGGAAATTTATTAAATATTTGAATCATAAAAAATATACAGTTTGTAAAGCTCTTCAAGCCATCTATTTTTTATTTTTACAGTGATAATCGATTTTTAATCAACTACTGTATACGACACCTTGAAAAAAGCCCTTATTATTATTTTTATTGTTGCTGTCGCTTCGGGAATATACTTTTACCTGCAATATTATTATGAACGGGATAAAGTTGATCTCTGGGACCTGGTGCCAAAAAATGCCTTGGCAGTGTACGAAACGGAGCAACCCATTAAGATCTGGAATGACCTCCTGGAGTTGCCTTTCTGGAAGAATTTATCTTCAATTCCGGAAATAGATGACATTCGGACCGACCTTGAACAACTGGATAGTATTACCGGTTCAGCAGGCAATCTGGAAAGAATGTTCAGGGACCGCAAAATCCTCATTTCCTTTCACAAGATTTCCAATACCGAGTTGGATTTCACACTATACCTGACCCTCAACACACAGGAAAAGAGGAAAATTATGAATACCATAATCGATTATTTTAAAAATCTGGAGCATATCAATTACGATGTCCGGACCTATGAGGATTTCAGTATTCATGAGCTAAGTGAAGAGAACGGCGATAATGATTTTACATTTATAGAATATAAGAACCATTTTATTGGAAGTTTTACTCCTTTTCTTATTGATGATGTTGTCCGGAATATATCCAATAATTTCCAGAGCAGTTTCAGGGCCCTGACCTCGGAAATATTTAATACCCGGCCAATTGAGATGGATGAGGGCAACCTCTATATCAATGTGGCAAAGATCCCGGAACTGATCAGGAATTTTTCGCAGGAAGAGCGCTGGAAGGATTATGACGATTATCTGAAGTGGTTTACGGGGGCAGCCTATTACGACATTGCCTTTGAAAACAACAGGATCTTTTTCAGTGGGGCAACAAAAATACCGGAAAACAACAATGAGTATTTTCTTTCTACTTTTTATGATCAGTCTCCGCAGGATATAGAAGCCATTTATTACCTCCCCAACAGAACGGCTACCTACGCCTCCTATACCTATGAGGATTTTACCGAATGGAGGAAGGCCGTGGATATATTCTGGGAAAAGAACTTTCCTCAGGCACTTCAAAGAAAAATCCGATTGCTCGAGGAGTACAATATATACGAAAGGGACTTTTATGCCTGGATTGGCAACGAAATTGGATTGGCAACACTTCAGTCCATAGACCTGGATCATCCGGATAAATTGTTGATCATCCGGTCAAAGGACTACGATGAAAGTGTACAGGCCCTGGACGATCTCATTATGGTCGCTAATGATCTTAGTGGTGACACCCTGTTGTTCGAAGATTTTGCCGGTAAGAGAATAAAGAAGATTCCAATCAAGGAATTACCGATGGCCTTCCTGGGAGAGGAGTTCAATGGGTTTGAAGACAGTTACTATACGGACCTGGGACCTTATATTGTGGTGGGCAACTCATTTGAAGTGATCAAGCACCTGTTGAATGAATTTGAGGAGGAAAACACCTGGGGCAAATCCCTGAAATTCATGCAATATTTTGACAATGTGCAAAAGCGGGCCAATGTAAATTATTTCATAAATTTCGGGAATGCCTGGAATGCCTTTTTTGGATCTTTAAATGACGAATGGAAGGATTTCTTCAAGAAATTCGACCGGCAATTCAAACATTTTGAAATCCTGTCTTTTCAGTTCAGCAACATCAATAACAATTTCTACACCAGCGCGGCCATACAACACAGACCTGAAACATCGGTCATCTCCACCCCCTCGGAATTTTTCAGGGAACAGCTGGTAGTTACTGATTATCCAATTGTCTCGAAACCTCATATTTTCAGAAGTCATCTGGATAGAAGCCTTGAGGTGATGCTCCAGGATGATCATGGACAGCTTTACTTTATTTCAAATAATGGAAAGCTGCTGTGGAAGAAAAGGGTCGGTGCGCCGATCAAATCGGGGATTTTCCAGGTGGATTATTACAAAAATGGGAAACTGCAGTACCTGTTTGCCTCGGATTCGGCCATTTACATTTATGACAGGCTGGGCAATGTACTGGATGGATTTCCGGTGAAACTGGAGCATCCCATTGATCTTGACCACATGAATCTGATTGATTATGCCAACAGCCGGGATTATAGGTTTTTATTCTGTGATACATCGGGAGACATATATCTTACCGATAAAAATGGCAGCGAACTGGAAGGATGGATGCCGAACAGCACAGGGGGGAGCAACATTGTTCCACCTTTCCATGTAAGGATTGGGGCCCGGGATTGTATGGTGTCAATTCTGCAGGATGGCACGGTAAACCTATTCAACCGCAGATCGGAACTGTACAATGGATTCCCGGTTAAGCTGAATACCGAGCTTTCGGCATCTTTATTTATGCAAAAGGGAGCGGATTTCGATCGTTCATTAATCCATCTGGTTAACGATCAAGGGGAGGTGATCAAAATTGATTTGAATGGGAATATGGACGAGAAACTTCAATTGTTCCGCCCAGACAAGGAGAGCCGTTTTCAGATTGTCCCGGATGCTTTGAACAACACCTATGTGATCAACCGGCAGGATTTCAATAGTGTGAGCATATTGAATCAGCAGGGAGAACCTGTTTTCGATACAGAACTGTTGTACACGGAAGATCTGCAGGTACAGTTTTATAATTTCAGCGCAGGAAACGAGGTGTACGTTTTCGTGGATGCACAACAGGGATTTGCCTACCTGTATGACAGCAATGGTGTACTCATCAACCAGCAGCCTATTGAAAGTGGATTTAAAGTGGGCTTGTTGTATTCGGAATCAACCAACAAATACAAACTGTACAGTTGTTACAGGAACCAGTTTTCAGTCTTGTCTTTTTATAAGAAATAACCCATTGGATTGCACTAACACAAGTTTATTATGAAAATACATTGGATCACAATTGTTCTGCATTTTGCTTGTATCTTACCGGTTACGGTAATAGCACAGGATACCACCAAAACGGTTTCACTGACCAGCCCCTATCAGACAGTATACACCCATTTGAACAATCTCCAGGATAATAATTTTAATCCTGAACTTGCAGCCAAGGCTTTTGAACAGCCGGGGATCAACCTATATGATGCCAAAGATGCCGCTGTAAAACTCAAACATGTCCTGGATGGGGAGGGGATCTATATCGAAATGGATGATATACCGAAAAATCCCAATTTCCTTGACTCTGCCACCAATACGCACAGGTACATCCTGACGCCTGAATACCCCAAAATATTCCTGGTAAAAAAAGGGGAGTACTGGATTTACTCAAAAACCTCTATTAAGCACATTGATGATGTTTTCAGTAAGGTATTCCCGTTTGGTACGGATAAATTGCTGGACATACTGCCAAAAATGGGGAGTTCGAAATACATGGGATTGTACATCTGGCAGATACTGGGGATCCTGTTACTGGTAATCATTTCTTTTATAATTCACAAGATCTTTACCCTCATCATTGAAAAGATCATCATTGGGTTACTGGTAAGATACGGATATCATCGGGTGGCCTCAGGCTTAATCAAGCCCATAGCACGACCAATCAGCTATCTGATCATTTTCCCGATTCTGATGATCATGGTGCCTGTCCTCCAGCTCCCGGTATACTTTGCCCGGTATCTCATCATGGCCCTTAAGGCTATATGGCCTGTATTTCTGACCATCGTAGCCTACCGGCTTGTTGACATTTTTGGGCTGTATATGGTCAAGGTGGCCGAAAAAACGGAAAGCACACTGGACGATCAGCTGGTTCCGCTGGTGAGAAAAGTCCTGAAGACTTTTGTTATAATAATAGGTGCTTTGTTCGTATTGATCAATCTGAATATTTCCATTATCCCGTTCATTACGGGTATATCCATCGGGGGACTGGCCCTCGCCCTGGCCGCACAGGATACAATTAAAAACTTTTTCGGTTCATTGATGATCTTCATAGACAAACCATTCCAAATTGGCAACTGGATCACCAGCGGTGAGATCGACGGTGAAGTTGAGGAGGTGGGGCTGAGGTCGACCAGGGTCCGCACGTTCAGGAATTCCCTGGTCTATGTGCCCAATGGAATTTTAGCCGACCGGACCATTGATAATCACGGATTAAGGGTATACAGAAGGTACTATACCACCCTTGCCATTACGTATGATACGCCACCACGGCTTATTGAAGTGTTTATAGAAGGCCTGAACAAGATCGTTGAAGAACATCCCCATACCCGGAAAGATAAGTACCACATCTTCATGAATGATTTTGGAGATTCCTCCCTGAATATCATGTTCTATATTTTCTTCGAGGCCCCGAACTGGGCGCTGGAATTACAATACCGTCATGAGATCATCATACAGATTCTCAGGCTGGCCGAACAATTGAATGTACGGTTTGCCTTCCCGACGCGTACTTTGCATATGGAGACTTTCCCAGATAAATCCTCTCTTACGCCAACGTATCAGGAAAGCAGGGATCGCATGCGTAAGGAGGTGGACAATTTCTTTGAACGAAAAGAGGATGAATAAACAGTAAGACAATGAAATTTGGCACAAAAGTAATCCATGCGGGCATTTCACCAGATCCCTCCACCGGAGCCATAATGACGCCCATATATCAGACTTCCACTTATGTACAGGAAGCCCCGGGGAAACATAGGGGGTATGAATATTCCAGGTCCCAGAATCCTACGCGGGAAGTGCTGGAACGCAATCTTGCCTTCCTGGAAAACGGTAAATATGGCTTGTGTTTTTCTTCCGGGATGGCTGCTATAGATACCATTCTGAAATTGCTGAAACCCGGCGATGAGGTCATCAGTTCATCCGACCTGTACGGAGGAACCTACAGGATATTCACAAACATTTACGCCGGTCTGGGCGTGCGGTTTAATTTTGTGGATATGAGCGATCCCGGGATTGTAGCAAGTCAAATCAATCACAAGACCAAGCTCATCTGGATAGAGACGCCCAGCAATCCTATCCTTAAGGTTATTGATATCCGAAAAGTATGTGATATAGCCCAACATCACCATATCCCGGTAGCCGTTGATAATACCTTTGCCACGCCCTGCCTGCAGTTGCCCCTCGAGCTTGGAGCCGACATAGTGGTGCATTCCCTGACCAAATATCTGGGTGGCCATTCCGATGTGATCATGGGTGCCATTGTAGTCAAAGATGAAGAACTGGCGAAACAGCTGTATATAATTCAGAATGCCTGTGGAGCGGTACCCGGCCCGCAGGATGTGTTCCTTGTATTGCGCGGCCTTAAGACACTGGAATTGAGGATGCAGAAACACTGCAGTAATGCCCGTGCCATAGCCAATGCACTGGCGCAGTCTGAAGTGGTGGAAAACGTGTACTGGCCAGGATTTAAAGATAGCCCCGGATACGCTGTCGCGAGGACACAAATGACAGATTTTGGAGGTATGGTATCCTTTACTTTGAAAAAGGACAGTACCGACAATGCTTTCAGGGTATTGGAGAATTTCAAGTTGATTTCCCTGGCGGAATCCCTTGGCGGAGTAGAATCATTATGCGGTCATCCGGCAAGCATGTCCCATGCAAGTATCCCTCCCGAGGAAAGGGAAAGTATGGGGATTAAGGACTCCATGATCCGCCTGAGCATGGGCATCGAGGATCCTGAAGACCTTTTGGAAGACCTGGGGCAGGCCCTCTCATGCCTTAAATAGTCCTGCCGGCAGCGATAATCCTTGTATTAACTTTTCTTAACAAAATTTTACACATTTTTTGCAACCTTATACCCCGCTAAATCATCTTTAGAAGTAGAAAGCAACCTTCTCATCATGAAGCGGGAAATTTATATTTATTCAATTCTTGGAATTTTTACCTGTCTGCTGCTTTATTTTCAATTTAACTGGAGTGATAAGGAGTTAAAATCAACTTCAAGCATCCAAGAGCTAAAAGGAATGAATCAACTCACCATCGATTTCAGATGTAATGTATTCCTGGTTGAGGGGGAGGATGAATTCATCCTTATTGAAGGGCCGGCTAAAAAGATCCGGCAAATTGAAACCTTTACCACCTATGGTTGCGTCAAAATAAGAGAGAATAAAAAGACGTTGCTGGCCGGAATTTTCAATCTATTTATTCCGGAGCCCAATGACATCAATATATACATAACAGTCAATGATCTGAACATATTCAAACTGTCCTATATTGATGAAGAGAGCAACATAAAATTTAATTCCATCGATTGCCTGGGCTTGATCCTGATGAAGGGAGAAAAATTGATGATAGAATCTAAACAAATTAAAAGTTGCGTCTGAGGGGATACGTTAGGTGAACCTATAGATCTTCAGCTATCCCCCGGTCGTCCTAATTAAATTTTTATACGTATGAAAAAGAACATTTTTATTTTGCTGGTCATCTTCCTTACTGCAAGCTCGATGCATGCCCTTGCTCAGAAAGAAACAAGACAGGTAAGTGGATTTGATGAGGTCTCCATGGGAATCGCAGGTGATCTCTATCTTACCCAGGGCAATACCATCCTCCTTGAACTGCAGGGAGATTCTGATGATTTAGAAGATGTCATTACGGAAGTGAAGAACGGGGCTCTGGTCATCAGATATAAGAATAGCAGAGGATGGAGTTTTAGCCGGGCCAGGGTAACGGTATATCTCACCATGCCGGAAATAACTTCGGTATCACTGGGTGGCTCAGGCAAGATCCATGGGAAGAATACGATCGAAGCCGACGACCTGTATCTAAGTGTAAGTGGTTCGGGTAAGATAAATCTTGAGGTTGAGGCCGATGATCTAACCCAGAAGATCAGTGGTTCGGGGAGCATGGTGCTATCCGGTTCAGCCGACCGGG
>Ga0209536_100007220_pt1 | contig 16874 bp, 12 predicted proteins | sample DeeMarSeWOR28_12_FD_187461 | JGI IMG/M metagenome (GOLD analysis project Ga0209536, IMG submission 187461) | Marine sediment microbial communities from White Oak River estuary, North Carolina - WOR-2-8_12 (SPAdes) (version 2) | ecosystem: Environmental > Aquatic > Marine > Intertidal zone >... | reverse complement strand
CCGCTCAGTCGTGCGCGTGGCGTCGTACCCGATCCGGGCGCGCGCAGCATTAGGGCTTGGCCAGGCTTCCAGCCGCAGGTACCCGGGCACGGCGAACAGGTCGTCGCGTTCGAGAAAATAGACGAGCAGGTTGGCCCGCCCACGGCAGGTCAGGGCGATGACCCTCTTGGAGCGCCTGCTTGTAGGCGCCTTTATCCTGGTAGAAACCTGCCAGCTGATGCAGTGTTTGCAGGACCTGTCCTTGCAGGAACTCACGGTTCATCAATAACCAATCTTCAAAAGGTATACTGTCTGGGAGTGAGAAGCCCTCCATGAAAGCCCCTTTATAGAGATCGACCACCTCCTCGAGAGAAGTGGGATCAGCGGATTGGCCTGCATTTGAATTAACAAGTGACAGGAAGTCACGTACATCTAACGAATAGTGACTATCATGGTTGAATTGGATGGACTGTCGAGTGATCAGCAAGAATGGTGGATCGGCATCTTGATCTTTAATCACATGGCGCAAGTTGGCTAAGGCGCTGCGCAGGCTGGTGCGGGCAGAACGTTCAGGATAATCAGGCCAAAGTAAACCAGCCAACTTTTCACGCCGGTGAGGGCGGTCGTTTTCAACGATCAGGTACGCTAACAGCCCGCGCACCTTATCAGAATCAAAACCTGAGGCTGGCTTCATGTCCAGGGTCACTAGAGGTGGACCGAGCAATTTCACGGATAAGTGAGCCATAATAGCACTCCTAAAATTATTATCCGATTGCAGGTCGATGACAGGCATGGTGTTGGACTGCAATTCCCCGGTAGTGTTTTACTAAAATCATTATACTTTAGGAATTAATTTATTCAATAGGCTATTCGACTACAATCCTGGGGCGGTGAGCTTTTAAGGACGAAAATATCAATATGTCAATGTTGTATTCAAACCATAGATCGACATAAAGACCGATGAGTGGATTACTTAGCGAGCTTGCGAACATGTACAACGGTTAGAGAATGATGCGTAATCCTAGCATTGATGGAGCCAATAAAGAATTGATTCAGTAAACGGAAAATTAAAGTTCAGTTTTTTGCTCTTATAAATATCAATAGTATGGGAATTCAGTTTCATAACCTTGTTTATTTGGAAAAATCATACTCCTTGAGGCAGGTGGATAGAGATTTTACAGACCTCGCCACCTTCGAGCACACTCTCGATTACTTCGACCTGTACAGGCTTCTGCAGAATCTCCTCCCAGATGCCTTTATAATATCCGGCTCCGCAATAGCAGTATATTTTGGGGAGCGTCTCTCCATGTTTTATGACCTCCCTCACTCTCGGGCAGTGACAGTAGTACTGCCGTTTCTTTTGCGGGTCAGTCTCATTCATGTACGCCACCAGGAAGCCGCTTTTTGGAATTTTCGTGGCGATAATGGAATCACCATCGATTATCCCAGCCAATCCCCAACCACGATTTATGATCTCTGTGATCATGGTCTGATCAAGCTCGAGTGATTCTTCCAGAAATTTTTCAAAGCGCTGCTGGAGCATACTGTGCACGATGTCTAGGTTTTGGGTTTCGGCGTATTTCTGACGGATATCAGACAGGTCAGATTTTGGGTATTGGCATGCGCAACCTGTCATTATGGTTCTTAGTTTATGCTCATCAATCAATGTGCTTAACTTTTCTATGGCTGTTCTTGTCCAACGAGCGACTTCTAATCGGTCGGAGGTTTGGTTGAGGCCCTCACTGCCCAGCATTACTCTTGTGCGTACGTCTTCACCAGCTTCCTGCTCCAGGCATCGTGAGAATTTTTCCAACCAGTAACGATCAAAATCAAATTCTTGTGACATTATCGGTCCTTTAGAATGGATATCTCACAAACTTATATGTATTTGTATTAATTATATATATAAAGCGCTTTATTGGCTGCGTAAAAATGGCGCATGTTTTTTCTATTCAAATGGAAATGATTCTTGGGAGAAATCGCTCAGTATCTTGAGGATGCTAGATTTTAGAGCAAGACAGTATTCAATAAAATAGGAGAATCCTATATCGTGATGATATAATCACTAAAGGATTTAAATAAATTACTCAGGTGTAATCAGCTATATATCTAAAGATTCTCTGGATAATTTACTTGATCAGTTTTCCAATTAGGTTTCCAAATTTCAAAACAAAGTTCCTCAAGCTTATGCTGCCTTCTCTTGGCCACCATTTGACATTATCGGTGACACGCTGCGAGGTACTCGGGGCATCATGGCAGACATCATTAGACGTCCGGACCAACTTCTGGAAGCCTTGGAGATTACTACACAGATGTGTATTGAGTATGGCTCTGGTGCAGCAGGTGCAGACCTACCATTTGCCTGGATATGGATGCATAAAGGTTCAGAGGGGTTCATGTCTGATGAGCAGTACGGTACTTTCTACTGGCCTCCGCTCAAGAAAGCCATTGAAGGCATGATCGATTTAGGTGTTACACCGGTAGTATACTGCGAAGGTGACGAAACACCCCGTCTGAAGTATTTTGCTGAAGTACCTCCAGGTAAGGTGATTTTCCACTTCGCTACAATGGATATGGCTCTAACAAAGGATGTACTTGGTGATATCGCCTGTATCTCAGGCAATGTGCCTAACCGCTTGCTGGTGACTGGTACACCTGACGAAGTGCGGGAGTACTGTAAGTTCCTGATTGACACCTGTGGTAAGGGAGGTGGATATGTGATGGATACTTCTGCTTTGGTGGACGAAGCCAAACCTGAGAATGTCAAAGCGATGTTCGAGTTCACTAGGGAATATAGTGTTTATGGTTAATCTATAAATTGGTATTATTGCAGTGGCCTTGTCACTGCAATAATACTTTGGAAAGTAAAATGCAAATTAAAAGTGATTTTGAGCTGGTATTCGATCCTCAGGAATATATTGATTTATATGGAGATCATCTGCGTCGCCTGATTGAGCGTCCTAGTGTCCGTGAAGATTTCGAGCAGGTGTTTGGCCAGGATGTTGAGGTTTTTGATCCAGTAGCCTGTTATGATTTTTTCCAAATCGATAATTGTTTTCATGACCGCTTTGAACTTCAAGGGGGCGTCAAGATTGGCGGTGGACCAGTGATGGAAGTGTTGCGCGGAGCTGAGGAACTGGTTGTTGCGGTGTGTACGATTGGTGCCGGGGTTGATGAAAAAGTGCGTGCTTACCAAGCTGAAAAAGAGCACTTCAAGGCTATGATATTGGATGAGGTCGCTTCCTGGGCTGTAGACCAGGTACGTCAAGGATTATATCAATATTTAGACCAGGAACTTCAGGCAAAGGAATGGCGCACCAGCACGATGCTATCTCCGGGTGAATCCGCCTGGTCTGTCAAGGACCAGCAGGTGATCTTTGATATTTTGGACACTACCGAAATCGGTGTCTCGCTCAACGAGTCTTGTCTGATGCTACCCCTCAAGTCATTGTCAATGATTATGGGTGCTGGAAGCCAGCCGATGGGGGTGGAGGAGTTGACAAACTGTGATTTCTGCTCAATGCAGGAAAAATGCAGGTATTATCAGGTTCGCGCTGGTATGCAGGGCTGAACGCTCGGGTTATTCCTTATTTTTTAAAATAATCAATGACTTGCAGGTGGGGATCTTAATTGATCGTCAGTTGTTTGAGTCTAGTTGTCGGATTGATTGAATTTCTTTATTACCAAACAAGCGTTTTGTCCACCGAGTCCAAATGAATTGGAAAGCGCAACTTTGACTTCTTTAGCAAGCAGCTTGTTGGGGACATAATTTAGATCGCATTCCGGGTCTGGTGTATGGTAGTTGATCGTCGGTGGTATTAGATCGTTCTTAACCACTAGAGCACAGACAATTGCTTCCATAGCGCCGGACGCACCCATGGCGTGCCCGATCATCGATTTGGTGGAGCTGATTGGAATGTTGTAGGCTAATTCACCAAATACATTCTTTATCGCCAGTGTCTCGGTGGCATCGTTTAAGGGGGTTGACGTGCCGTGTGCATTAATATAATCAACGTCGGTTAGTTCTAAACCCGCGTCTTCAATCGCCCACCGCATCGCACGACTTGGTCCTGAACCATCTGGTTTTAGCGCGGCTAGGTGATAGGCATCTGAGGAGGATGAATGACCAACAACTTCTGCATAGATCTGTGCTCCTCGATCCAGGGCGTGTTCAAGGTATTCCAAGACAAGTACTGCGGAACCTTCGGAAAGGATGAACCCTTCTCGATTTGCATCAAATGGTTGGGAGGCTTCTTGAGGTCGATCATTGTAATTAAAAGGTACTGCTCTCATAGCGCCGAAACCTGCAATGGCAATGTCAAATATGATCGCTTCGCAACCACCAGCGATCACGATATCGGCAGCGTTGCGCCTAATCAGCTCTGCGCCTTCACCAACGGCTTGGGTACCCGCTGCACATGCGGTTGTTGTTGTGTTGTTTGGACCTAAACATTGGAACCTCTCAGCTATTTGGAAAGCTGGGATGTTTGGGATACCAGCAGGCAAATGGAATGGATTTAACCGTCTGTGTCCTTTTTTTTGCAGTACCTCGTATGTTCCAATGATCAGATCTACACCTCCTACACCAGTGCCAAATAAAACTCCCGCCCGTTCTGGTTCGGGCATGGTTTGTGGTAGGCCTGCATCTTCGACAGCCTCTTGGGCAGCGGCTATTGCGAATTGGGTTGAAAGTGGCACTCGGCGTACGGCTTTGCGGTCGAAATATAATAACGGATCAAAATCCTTCACTTCACCAGCGATCTGGCAGGGTAGTTCACTAGCATCAAAACGAGTAATACGATCTATCCCGGAGATTCCAGCTTTCAATCCTTCCCAATATTCTTTTATGGTGTTTCCAAGTGGATTGATGGTACCTAAACCTGTTATGACGACGCGGCGACGACTCATAGTCTCTCCTCTTGATTAATATTACAATAAAACCTTTTAATTATATCTCCAAAGTGAGATGGGGATTGTTCGTTATAGAATTAATAAACATTCGTCAGCTTCAAGTACGTAATTCAACGATATCCTCATCATGTAGCACGTAGTCTCGTTGAACCATCTGTCCATCAAAAGATGAACTACCCCACACTCGGGCAGATTTCAGATTTTCATAAAAATCGTGATGGATTTTTTGGGCGAGTTCTTCAACCGTTGTGCCTATTTCACATACATAGGGTTCGTTAAGATCCGGGTCTTTTCCAGGAACTTTGGTGTAGACACGGATGATGCCTAGCTGATCGAAGACTGTTTGCTTGAGTTGGGCTAGGTTATAACCGCTCTTTGTGGAGACGGGAAGTAATGGCCAGTATTCATCAAGCAATTCAGTGAAAACATCAAAGACCTCGCACGAACTTTCATCATCGCATTTGTTCGCTAACACCAAAAGAGGAACAAAAGTCATTCGCTGTTCTCCAGCATATTTTTCTTTTAAATGGAGAGGGGCAATGTTATGTTCCAATATGACCTCAATAGATTGATGCAGTTGACGATCCGGGAAAGTTTCCAGGTTGATCACTAATAAGATAAAGTCCGCCCGGCGAATAAGGTCAAACAATTCGGGTTCCAGGTAGTCGCGGTCAAGCGGTGGGGTATCAATCAGCTGTACCTGGACGTTATTCACCGGCATCATCCCGGGGGTAGGCTTCCAGGTTGTGAATGGGGTTTCAGAAACCTCCGGCGTTGCGTTTGTTAATGTGTCCACCAATGCGGATTTACCGACGTTAGATGGCCCAATAACGACGATCTGACCAGCCCCTTCGCGATCAATTTGGAAGGCAGATTGGTAACCACCGGTTTTCTTCCTTGTCTGGGCGGAGCTTTTTAATTTGGAAAGGCGACGGCGGTAATCAGCGCGCAGCTTATCGGTACCTTTGTGTTTGGGTATCGTGCTGATCATTTCTTCCAGGGTGGCTATTTTCTCCTGGATCGATTCGGCCGCTTTATATCGTTTCTCGACCTCGAAATACTCGGGTGGGAGATTGGTTGGCATATTTACAAAACCTTCTGTTTCTTATCGTGGGATAATTATACTAAATCAGATTGGGGGTAACAAATCTCGCCCGTAGTTTTGTTGCCACTCCGCAAACAAGCGTTCGATTTTCGTATGGACTGGGACATTTTCCAGGTAGGAACGTTGCATATCCAGATCGCTGATCCTGGAGGCACGTTCGTGAAGTTCCTGATAAGCGTGCTTCAACAAAGTTGCTGTGCGTGGATCGTCGCTCGCCCGGAGAACGCGAATGCAAATTATATAAACATCGAAGGGACAACTTTCTTCGGACTTATGCTTCTCACCGCTATACAGATAGGGAAGTATTTCATCAACGAGGTCGATAGCTTTTCTCGTGTCCTGAGGTGTGCTCTTTTCTAAAACTACGGCAGCTAAGCCGGCTTTCGCCTGAAGAACCTCTAACTGCTGATCCAATGACTTCGAAATCTTCAATGCTTGCTTATATGCGTTTTCAGCCTCTTCTAACGAGCCCATTTTCGAGAATGAGTCGCCGAGTATCTTATATACGATAGTTTCTCCAAGACGGTCGCCAACCTCATTCGAGATGGTTAATGCCTGCTCAGCATGCCACTTTGCCTGTTCGTAATCCCCTGTAATCAAGGCGACCTGTCCCAGGTTTCCCAGGATAATCCCTTCTCCCATTCGGAAGCTGATCCTCCGGCAGATTTCGAGCCCCATTTCGGCATATTCTTTGGCTTGAAGATAATCGCCTATCTGGTAACAAACCTCACCTAAATTCGTATATACAATTCCCAAGCCCTTGCGGTCATCAATTTCCTTAGTGATTGGCAAAGCTTGTAATGCGTAATCCCTGGCGCGAGCGTAATCACCGATAGCTCTCGATACGACGCCAAGGTTTATCAGGGCAATGCTTTCCCCCAATCGATCGCCAATATGGCGGGAGATCTTCAGTGTCTCTTCGTAATATTCGACCGCTTTGGTGTATTCGCCGAGTTCTTTGGCGATAATTCCAAGATGATTTAGAATCGACCATTCACGACGTGGATCTTCAACCTGTTTTGAAATTATTAAGGCTTGTTGATAAACTTTGCGTGCCTCCAAGTAGTTTGCCTGGGTCCAAAGAAGTGCTCCAAGGCCTTCCAGGGCATGCATTTCACCGGTTTCGTAGGCTATTTCTTGGGCTAATTTCAAACTGGTTTCCAATTGTTCTCGAGATTTGGCAGAATCCCCGCGTAGCCGTAAAGCTTGCCCCCACAGTTCATACGAGTCCACCATTATACGAACCAGTTCTGAGTTCAGAGGTTGTGATCCATCTAATAGATGAACGATCTGTTCAGCATCTTCGATGGCGGACTCATAATCTCCAGTATTAAATGCCAACCAGCCCTGCGTTTGCATCACACTGGCAAGCTTGTGGTTATCTCCTATGGATTTTGCCAGGTCTATTAATTTGGTAATATCTTGCCATTGTTTCTCGCGCGCTCCTTGCAGGTCGTGGATTTTCTCCTGAGCCATCAGCAGATCATAGAGGACAGCTGGTTGATTCTCCGATACCAGAGATATTGCTCTGCTGTAATAATCGAGCGCTTCATCATTGGCATAACCAGCTGCGGCTTCCTTTCCGGCGAGCTGCAGGTATTGGAGGGCTTTATCTTGCAGACCGGCATGTTCACAATGGTAAGCCAGGGAACCGTAGTTGGAACGTAATTCTTCTCCATACACTTGCTCAATTGCTTTCACTGCCAGGGCATGCAATGCCTGCCGCCGGGCGCGTATCTGCATTCTATAAGCAGTTTCACGTAATAATGTATGTCTGAATAAATAACGTAACTGGCTAAGTGCTGACCATATAGAGGCTTTTTCTGCGATCAGTATTTTATTGGGCAACATTTCATCGCCCTGCAGCATTTGGGTAAGCAGCTGTATCTCGAATTCACGACCAAGTACTGAGGCGGCATGCACTACTTGTTTCACCTCCTGAGTTAATTGATCGAGGCGTGCTATCAACAGCACCTTTATATCCGTCGGTACGGGAGTCTCTTTGAGAGCAGATTGCTTAACCATCAACTTGCCCTGGGCTAATTCCAACATGCCTCTATCTTGTAGGTAACGAAGGATTTGTACTGCGAAGAATGGATTGCCATCTGCTCTGTCTTTCAGTAAAGATAACAATCTGGCAGATATTGGTTTTTCCAGAACATCTTCGGTGAGTTGAGCTAGCTCCTGGCTATTTAATTCACCCATGTTGATCTCAACTGAAATCATATTTTTATCGAGCATGGGCTCGGTATCTTCGGGTCTAGCTGTAGCGATAACAGCAAGAGGGTACGATTGGTTTGAATCAGCATTAATCGCGTGTATCAACTTGTTAAGTAGTGTTTTAGAATCACCGTCCAACCATTGAGCATCCTCCAGATGGATGACAACAGGTTGACGTAAGCTCTCAGCTTGGAATAAGACCTTCATGCCTATTTGAGTGTTCTCATAGCGACCCTGGGCATCGAGCTGTTCGTAGAGTGAATCAGGCCAGTATAAATTCACCAAAGCACCCAGGAAAGAACGCGTGCGGTCTAATTCGCTTGCCAGGTTGGGTTCTCGCGTCTCGTCGATCAATCTGTCGAGTGCCCGGTTAAAATTCCGTTTGTTGCGCGCCTCCACCTGTTGCTCGGAGACTCCAAAATAACGTTTCAACCAATATCGAAAAGGGTTAAACGAATTTTGTAAGACTTCTTCAGTCTGGCAAAATGCCCAGTAAAAATCCCTGTCTGAAAAATAATTTGATGTCTTAAAAGCCTGCATCAAATGGCTTTTACCAATGCCGGCTTCTCCCCAGATTACAGCTATTCCAGCATATCGTCCTAACCACAATGGTGAGATAAATTCTCCCAGCCGAGTCAGCTCAGCATCTCTTCCGATAAGAGTCCTTTGAAATAAATTTTCCAGCTCTTCTCTGCGCTCAAGAAGAACATAAACAGCCTGTTGTTCTGAAAAACCCTTGAAATATTGCTGTCCTTCAAACTCGATATCATAACCACTCCCAGCTCGCTTTGCGACATATTTGTCTATCCAGATCTCTCCTCTTGGAGCGGCTGACATAAAGCGTGCAGCCAGATTTACCCCTCGACCATAAGTAGTATACTCTTTACGAAAGTCTCCACCAGCAAAGCCGGCATGCGCGATGCGGTAAGTGATTCCTGCGTTAATTGGAATGCTGGTTTGGATTTGAAGGTCCAGGATGAAATCTAACGCTCGCTCAATGTCGTTTTCGTGCGTCATTGGAGCTCCCCAAAAAATCAACAGATGAGAGCCTTTATCGCCAAAATCGAGCCGGTTTAACAACCCGCCGTATTTATTTTGAAGCTCGAATAAACTTTGCATGAAGATTTCGAGCTGTGCTTCAGTCCTCACTGTTGGCAGGTTTATGAACATGCATACCACCTGACGAAATTCCCCGCTAGATGCCAGTGTGCTCAGCGCCTGTGGATAAAAAGGTGAAATGAGGGTCATATCTTGCTGATAGGGTTCAACATCATGTGGAGAAGGTAAAGAAGCATTTATCTTTGTAAGGCGAAAATGATTGCCTGCAGGTTCAATCTTGACCAATCCACTTAATTGCCGGGTCAATCCGGTGCCTACTATGATCTCACCATCCGTAGCTTCCTTCTCTGCCTGAACACAATCCTCAACTGCTGAACCCTGAAAATAGTAAGCTGCCCTTGAATTGTCTGCTGAAGATACGATCCCCCATCGCACTTCCCCAGCAGATAATCCTATCTTGACCGAGATTTTAAAAATCCCATATTCAGTGAGGTAATCTTTATAAACCTGCATGTGTCGTTGAATGCACCAGGCAGCTGATAGTGCTCTCAGATGAGCATCTGAATGAGGGGAATCGAGCGGAAACAATGCAGTCAGTGCATCTCCCGCCAGGGTTGGGATGAAACCCCCTTGTTGGTACACACAATATTCTAGCGGGTTAAACACCTTGTGCATGATCTCGGCTAACACTTCAGCACCATGCTGACCGTGCACCATCAAGCTATCTGTCATGGCGGTGAAACCGGAGATGTCTACGAACATACCCACGGCTCTGAACTCACCAGATAGCTCACCTGCTGAATATTTATCACCGATGAACTGAGGTACGAGATTGTGCATATCAACCTTTCAGCGTATCGGAGCACTGTGATGAATCTTGAGCCACTTCGAGACCTGGATATATCATCGTCTCTAATTAACTGCACCTGGATTCGCTTTGTGCAGATTTTGATGATAGGTTATGTAATAACCAAAATTGTTATTCATACTCGAAAATTTAGTGATACCCCCGATCATACTCCTGCTTTACTATGCTTACTTAATGTGTGACCATATTCAACCCTTGATTACATATTACAAAATACCGCGTATCGTTGCGCTCACGATAGTTTTAGTCTGGCATATCTCCTGTCTCCAGCTAAGAACATAAAGGTGAGATAGAATTTCTACGCTCTCTTGAGGACGTTCGTTACACCTCAACAACCAAAAACCAATATGCTGAGCATTATCCTGATAGAAGTTTATGACAGGTGCTGATTACTTATGTTGGTTGGAAAGTTTAAATGGATAGGAATTGGTTTATCGATTTTTCCGAATAGACTCCATCTATCCATGGCTGATGTCACGTTGAGGATCCATTGTGGAAGAGCCTGTTGCTATCTCTTCTAGACGATCGCTGTGAATTTTGTAATTATTCGTACCTGATTTTGTCGTGGCTGTAAACTCATTTCCGGCCACTCTGACCTTCCAGGTAATTCCAGGTTTTGTATCACTGCTGGTCTGAACACCAGCAGCTAGATTGGATACAAATTGTTCTTCACCCTTTTTTGATAGGATATAAAGATCCGCTGAAGATGTAGTCACGTTCTCGAATTTAATGGTTGTTGTCATATGGTTCCTCCTTTGTCTTTAAAAAATTGTTCCGGAATAACCTTTTGGTTTAACTAGAAGCTGATGAGCTAATGATACCGTGCTTGTATAATTCTGAACAGGTTATTAGGAAAATTAAGAGATAATTTATCTAAATTTATGAGCGGAAATCGTTATAGTTTGTTAAATACGGACGCCATGATGATCAAGCAGGATCTCGTGAAAACGTTGGATCTCCTTCTGTTTTTGTTGATCTGACCAATTTAGCTCCTCGGCGATACAATCAGTGATCTCATCCATGCATTCCCGCGATACTTGACCTAGCTTTGCCAAATTTGAACGTCTCAGCAGGAAATCATCCAGGTGGAGGACTTTTTCCTCCCGAACGATGAATTTTATTTCCTCCCGGCTGTAATCTGGTAGATTTCTGAGCAGAGCATCATCCCTGCCACAGGTAGCCCTGGCGATTTCTGCTGCGCGCGTCCCGTAGCGCTTATATAGAATATTTATACGTTCCTTTTCACAACCTGTCTTGGCTGAGATAGAATCAATCCAACCTTGTTCGGCAGCCTCAGTGTATGGATAATCACGCCCTCCGCCGATCGCCAGATCGCGTGTGCTGATCTGACGGGTTTGATGAAGATAGGCTAAGATTTTATCGGTCGCCTGTTCTGAGAAAGCCCGGAACGAGGTCCATTTCCCACCGATCAGGTTATAGATTGGAAAATGCACTACCTCATCCGGATCGAGTACTTCAATCCTGTGGTCGCGGCTAATCTGACCAGTCCTGGCTGCATCTGATGCAGGTAATGGACGCACTCCTGAAAAGCGGTAAATGATGTGTGAGCGGTCTACGGTTATGCCAGGGAAAACGATCCTGATCATCTCCAGGAAGTAGTCTACCTCTTCTTCTGTGCACCGAGCAGTCTCCGGATCATCAATCGGAATATCAGATGTGCCAACAATCACTTTGTCCAGCAGTGGGAACAGCAGAACGATACGACCATCATTATTTTCGAAGAAGAACTCGTTATCTTGGATCGCTGTGCGCAGCTGTGGATGATCCAGGATCAAGTGAGAACCTTTGGTACCTCCAATCATACGCGTATCATATCCCATCCTCTGGTTAGTGATATCAATCCAAGAGCCTGCAGCGTTGATAACTATCTTTGGTTGTACCTTGATAATGTCGTCGTTCAGTTGATCGTTGAGAATGACGGTATCCGCTGAGGCACCTTTCACGGATGTGTAATTTAACGCTCGGGCTTGTGTACTCGCTGCTTCCCCATCGCGCAGCAGATCGATACAGATTCGTTCAGGCGAGGTCATGGATCCATCATAATAACGCGCTGTGCAGATCACCTCAGGGTTGAGGTAGGGGTATTTACCCAACGATTCGCGCTTGAATCTAAACTCATGCCTTGGTACCGTCCCCTGCTCTCGAGTGTAAGCGTCGTACATCATCAAACCAGCCTTGATGACAACCACGCCACGTTCTGAAGGTTTGTCCAACCAACCCAGGAATTTTAAGGGTGCATTGAACAATCCAGAGAACCACTTGAAGATTGGTATAACGGTAGGGAGGGGGTTGACGTAATGTGGCGCATTCTCAATCAGACGGTTACGTTCCTGTACTGCTTCTCGCACCAAGCGGAATTCGCCGTTTTCAAGGTAACGGATACCTCCGTGCACCATGTGGGAGGAAGCTGCGCTGGCACCGGAGCAGAAATCGCCCTTATCAACCATCAGAACATCTATACCCTGAAGAGCCAGGTCGCGAAAAGTGCCAATACCGTTGATGCCAGCACCGATGATCAGCACGGAGATAGAAGGATTTTGACGTAGATGGTGGAAAATTTGTTGGCGATCCATATTTCTCCTGGATCAATCGATCCAATCAAATGTGCGCGAAACAGCTTTTTTCCAACCGCTATAAAGCTTCTCACGTTGGTCTGCGTCCATCGCCGGTGTCCAGGCGCGATCCTGCCCCCAATGGTCGCGCAACTCTGAGGTACCATGCCAGTACCCCACTGCTAAGCCTGCAGCATAGGCAGCCCCTAGCGCGGTGGTTTCAGCTACCACCGGTCGGATGACAGGGACATTCAAGATATCAGCTTGAAACTGCATCAACAGCTCGTTGAACACCATACCACCGTCGACCTTAAGGTCATTGAGAGCTACACCAGAGTCTTTTTCCATTGCATCTAAGACATCGCGTGTCTGGAAAGCGGTTGCTTCCAAAGAAGCTCGCGCCAGGTGGCCTTTGTTTATATAACGGGTCATGCCTACGATCACACCGCGTGCATCCGACCTCCAATAAGGTGCGAATAGACCTGAGAATGCCGGGACGAAATAAATTCCGCCGTTATCTTCAACCGTGATCGCGAGCTGTTCGACTTCGGATGCGGTTTTTACCAAACCTAAGTTGTCCCTCAACCACTGCACTAATGCACCGGCGATAGCGATTGAACCCTCCAAAGCATATACTGCTGCTTGGTTTCCGATTTTATAACATAACGTGGTCAACAATCCGCTCGCACTAGGGATCGGCGTAGTGCCAGTATTCAAAAGCATAAAGCAACCGGTACCGTAAGTGTTTTTAGCATCACCGTGTTCAAAACAGGCTTGCCCGAACATGGCCGCTTGTTGGTCACCAAGATCACCTGATACAGGCACCCCAGCTAAAATCCCAGCCGTAGAACCATATACCTGGCTGGAGGACTGAATTTTAGGCAGCATCACTGCAGGAATACCAAAGATATCAATAATTTCATCGTCCCAATCCAGTTTTTTTAAATTCATGAGCATAGTGCGAGAGGCATTGGTTACATCAGTAAGATGCAAACCACCATCCACACCGCCGGTCAGATTCCAAATCAACCAGGTATCGAGGTTGCCGAAAAGCAGGTCGCCATTTTCCGCTTTGATCCTGGCGCCCTCCACGTTGTCCAAGAGCCATTTGATCTTCGGGCCAGAGAAATATGTTGCCAATGGCAGACCAACTGTGGCTCGGAATCGGTCTAGTCCCCCTTCCTGCGCCAGCTGTTCACAGATCTTATCTGTGCGTGTATCCTGCCATACGATGGCGTTGTAAATCGGTTCACCAGTATTTCGATCCCATACAATCGTCGTTTCGCGTTGATTTGTGATTCCCACCGCTGCTATATTGCTTGGCGAGAAACCGCCGATCTTTAAAGCGCCCTGAATAACCTCTTGGGTACGGGTCCAAATTTCTTGGGGGTCATGCTCTACCCATCCTGGTTGTGGATAGATTTGCTGGTGTTCTTTTTGATCTACACTGATTACTCTTCCAGCATGATCGAAAATCATACAGCGAGTACTGGTCGTTCCCTGGTCAATGGCGGCGATGAATTTGTTCATGTAGTTGACCTCTCGATCTTGAATTTGTTTAGTTAGTTTCTAGTTGATCTTACTTAATCGAATATTGAATCAAGCTCATCTGCTGGCACATCAAACACGGCATTGTGTGGTGGCAAAGGTTCGCGCGTCATCCACTCTGGTAATCGGTCGTCAGCCGTTGTAAAACCTGCTTGGTGGTTGAACTCACGCTCCAATTTCAAGCTTTCACGGCCCAATGCTTCCAGTATTGAAACATCGGTATCCCAGCCGTAACGTGCGTTCAAGAGGGCAGGAATAACCTCGAAATTATTCGAAAAGCCGAAGCCGGCAAAAATGCAGGCTCCCAGTGTATCATACCCGGCCATCTTGAATTGAGCACCTCTAGAGAGTTCTACCTGCCCCTTAGGATCCAGGTGATCTACTTTGGCCCGGATTGTAAGCCCGCAGGTATGATCTGCGCCTTGCGGAGAAGTAGCGTAGGTGACACCGGTACCTTTGATCGCACGGGGGTCATAGGCTGAGATAGCCTGGTTTTTGACGACCGGTACTCGTTCGATCCCAAATACTTTGCCGGTGATCGCAGCGCCATTTCCCAACACGCGGCCAAGCGTTGTGCCATCCTGGATTTCTTTCACCAGTTCAAGCGCACGTTCACCATCTCCGAAGTCCATCAAGTCCGCCTCAGCGAGTACACCTAAAGCCGCTCCAACTTCGATCGTGTCTAATCCCAAATCGTTGACTGCTCGGTTTAACTCAGCAATCGTATCCAAGTCGTCGATTTCCAGGTTCGAACCCATTAACCCGATCGTCTCGTATTCTAGTGGAGAAACCAGCGATTTGCCTTCTTTGTCACCATAAACGTTAGAACTCTGGATCGCACAACCTAACATGCAGGCATGCGAAATCTCGCACTCGCCTCCCCGGTCAAGCATCTTCTGCCGCAAAGCCTCACCAGAGATGTTCTCTGCCCCCTCGAACTGGCCGAAAGAAAAGTTGCGTGTAGGCATACCGCCAAAGGCATTGCACATATTGGTCATGGCCGCAGTGCCGTAATCGGCATAGGTCTTGGTCTGGGGATGTGCCATCAACGCCTTGTTGTAGGCTTTGCGGGCTTGCCTAAATGCCTCAGGATCTGACAGGGGGGGTTGAGTTCCTTCGCTGCCATCGATGACGATGGCTTTCAGCCTTTTCGAGCCCATGACTGCACCTAGACCGCCGCGCGCAGCGATGCGTGAGGGTACGCCGTCTTTATCTAGGTTTTGAATGCCGGCTGATAACAACTGATGCTCACCCCCAGGTCCGATCAGGGCGATGGCAACTTTATCTCCATACCGCTTCAACAGTGCAGGTGCAATTTCATATACTCCCAACCCTGCGAATTCATTTACTTGTTCAAGACGTGCGTTGTCCTTGCTCAGGTGGAGCAACCACCAACCATTATCTTCAGGTTGGTCTTCGACGATCAAAGATTTGATACCTAGCTGGATCAGCTGCAAGCCGGTGCGCCCGCCAGCGTTGGCTTCCTTTACCCCACCTGTTAGCGGGCTCTTACCGCCGATGGAGATGCGGTCGCAGCTGGATAGCATATGTCCGACCATTAATCCCGGGGCAAAGATCAATTTATTGTTCGGTCCAAGAGGATTACAGGTTGGTTTTACTTCGTCTAACAAGATGCGGGTCAACAATGCCCGGCCGCCCAGGCGCATCCAATCATTTGGAACGGGTTCCTGGTGAAATGACCGGGTACGCAGGTTAACTCGCCAGACTGAATAGAAATCAATATTGTTCATTGAAACTCCTATCAAATTGCTTCTGGATCATAGGTTGGGTCTTTCATCTGGGTGGTTAGCAGAACGATTAAAACCATCAGGCCAATTGTCAACAGCAGCGAGGGTGTGAATGAGCCGTCAGCGCTTTGCATTGCCCCCATGACATAAACAAATACGACCGATCCCTGTCCGAACAATTGGATCAACCCATTTGAGGTACCTTCTGGTGTAGGTAATGTCACCTCGGCAGCGTATTGCATACCGACTGGGAAGGTGCTGACCAGGAAGAAACCCAAGCTGAATGCCGAAACCAGCAGTAATCCGTAGGAACTCGCAAACGTCAGGCCAACCAGTCCGGGAATGGTCAGGATGAAACCAATCAACAAATAACGCTGCCGTTTGCGTTGCTTGTCTGAGATCGGGGGTATTACCACCGCGCCCAATAGCCCACCCGTTAACATGAGTGCCCCGAGTGTTCCCGCGTCTGTGGGCGAGAAGCCACGCGGGCGGATGATTGTCTCTACCCAGGTCGTGAGCCCATTGAAAATACCCATTCCGATGAACACAACTGCCAGGTAAAGCAGGAATGGTTTTACTCTTAAAGCATGTTTGAACCCATCCAGCACTAAGGCACGCACTTCCATGCCTGGCTGGCATGGTGGTGTGGGAGGACGCTCGCGGGCGAATATTAAAAACAAGACTGCTGAGAGTGCAGCAACCGCTCCATAGCTCAGCATGACACTATCAATAGGCATGCCTTCAATCAGTAGGGGTGTGAGCACCAACCCGAGGGCGGTACCGACAAGGTTAGCAAGAGTGACCATACCCACCGCGGTAGCGCGCTCACCGATAGAGAACCAGTTAGCTGGGACTTTAGTCCA